>ERZ1292629.667-Hain-H43-01um-R1-667-length-37993-cov-9_pt1 | contig 37993 bp, 42 predicted proteins | sample MGYA00564399_ERZ1292629 | MGnify/ENA primary metagenome ERZ1292629 (study PRJEB36523, sample SAMEA6512636) | groundwater metagenome | collected 2019-01-08 | study: AquaDiva: Metagenomics assemblies of 32 groundwater samples
TTCTTTTTAAGTGCTTCGGAGACAACACTAAATTCCTTGCTTGTTGCCATCCTGATAAAACTTTCATAAGTTACAGGAGTTAGATGAATCTCTTTGGGAAATATGTTTATTGTATCTTGGACTTTTTTAAAATGTTCTTCATCGCAAATCAAAAGCAGGTCTATATCTGAGTGTTTAGTTGCCGTTCCTTTTGCGTGGCTTCCAAATAAAAGAAGAATAAATGGAAATTCTAATTTTGATAGGCTATTGTAGATTACTGGAAATTCTCTTTTCTTAAATAGAGATTCTCTTCTTGAATATTCTGCTTTGAAAACTAAATCATTAAAGTTATTATTGAATGAACATAAAGTAGTATTCCCAGCACTTTTTAACTCAGCAATCCCTTGTTTCTCAAGAGCTTTTAGAGCATTGTAAGCAGACTTATAATTTATTTTTCTTTGCAGAGCTATTTTTCTTATGCTATAGGTTTCTTCTCTATTCTCTATCAATAGCTTTAATATCTCTATCTTCTCGCCATTTTCGTTTATAGTTTTATTACCCATCTTAAACCATAATATTATGGTCTAAAGACATATATAAATGTTTCTATTTTAAAAATTATTATAAAAAATGCAACAAATTATGTTATTGGTTCAACGCCCCTCAATCCCAAAGAGAGAAAAAGTCATCAAATTTTTCTTGAGGATATTGACCTAATCGAACTAATTCTATTAATTCCTCTTTTGAGGTGGTTAGAGTTTGTCTTTTTGGTGTTCTTCTTCTTTGTGTTAAATCTTGGGCTTCGATAACTCTTAATAACTTTTCAATAGCAGATTTATCTCCTTGTCTTAACCTATCTAATAGTTGAACGTAATTTCTATCTTGCCAAAATGACATTACAGACATTCTTGATAAAACTCTTCCAGTTTTGTCAGAGTATATTGTGAAATAACCTGTTTCCTTATCATATCCTCTTAATTTTCCTTCTTCTACTCTTATTAATTCTACAGAAACATGATCAATAAAAAATGTTGGTTTCTTCCAATTAAATTCTATAGGAACTTCTTTTGCAACTCTCTCATTATACTTATTTCCAATAGCTAAATGTAATGATGCAGAATACATTTGTTCTCCAACCATTAAATAATGCTGTGCATTCCAAAAAGGCATGGGATGTTCTGAAGCAATAAAGTATGGATCAAACTTTCTTAATCTTCTCCCAAAAACATGTGCTCTAAAAATTGGTTTATCTTCGAATTGGTAAACTTCACTTATAACAGGCATTCCAGAATGAACATTTTTAGAAGCGTTTAATCTACATCTGCCTTTAAATGAATTCCATTCTCCCCCATATTCTTCAATTTCTTCTTTGGTAAGAATATCTTTTATATTTACCATTAAGAAGTTACACTAATAACACAATATTAATTTTATAGCGATATATATCGTTATTCAAAGAAGTAAGGTATCAATTTTTCTTCAGCTTTTCTTAAATGGACTTGATAAGTTGAAAAACTTAGTTCACTTAATTTAGCTAGCCTTTTTACATCTATTTTTCTAGGCGAATGATAGTATCCATTTTTTATTGCGAGTTCTATTGCTTCTTTTTGTTTCTTTGTCAGCTCAGGCTTAATCTTGACTATAGATATTGATTTAATTTTTTTATCTTCAATTGAATCCATATGACCCTTATATTCATCCTCAATAATCCTTGCAACATTTACTAGCACCTTTCTATTAAATGCCCCAATAGTTATTATCTCATAACCTTTGCTAGAAATTAATGCTGGTGCAACATGGATTATATCTTTGTTATAAACTGCTTTAGCAAATAGCGGTTCTTTAATTGTTCCAATGAAAAAATCATCATTAACCTCAAAATTAATAACTCTATTTTCTTTTTTTAAATCTTTTAAAAAATTTCTTTTGTTATTTTCTTTTCCAAATATGGTTCCAGTAATATGCACAATAATCCATTCTTTCTCATATGTAAAAGATAATGGAAAACCAAATAAGTCTATAGAATACTTTGAGGCTTTACTTCCTATCAAAGTTTTATCGCTTGGAAATTTTAGTTTTGATACCCACATATTAATACGATAAATATCGTGTTTATAAAATTATGGTTCACTGCCCTATTTGTAACATAAACCAATTAGCAACACGCCCCGTCGGAGCATTGAACTAAAATAGCTCATAGTTATTCGGTTTATGTAGGAGATTTAATCCTAAGGATTAATGCCCCCACGAGATATTTAACTTTAGGTTAAGGTTCTCCCGCTAAATTTATTTTACAGATCCGTGAACTAATCCAATAAAAGAAACAAACAATTCTCTTTGTACCGGAGTTTTCTCTTTAAGAGCTCCACCACAAGTAAACTCGATGCTTACTTTATAACCAAAAAAGGTTCTTTGTGAAGAAATTAAATTTGTTAAACTACAACCATCATCAACACCATCCCACTCTTTATTAAATTTATCAGAAACAGCTTTTTCAGCATAATTTTTTGTTATCCAAGGGGGCCATGCACTTAAGACTAACAATGCAATAAACTATTACACTTATTACAATTAAATTTTTGGTTTTCATTCTAATGTAATATTAAATTTATTTATAAATCTATTCAAGGGTTCAAGTTTATTTGCAGTTATATTTACTTCAGAATATTAATCTTAAAATAATTACCCTTTCATAACTGCAATTGGCCTCAGCTTTGCAACTAAATTTCCTATACCAACTTCATGCGAAACTTTCACAACTTCATCAACATCTTTGTATGCAGTAGGAGCTTCTTCTGAAAGGCCTTTATAGCTTCCTGCTTCAACATCTATGCCTTTTTTTTCTAATTGTTTTTTAACATCCTCGCCTCTAAGGGATTTTCTTGCTCCTGTCCTGGATTCAACTCTTCCTGCTCCGTGTGCAGTACTTCCAAAAGTTAAATCCATAGCTTTTTCTGTTCCAACTAAAACATAAGATGCTGTCCCCATGCTTCCTGGAATTAAAACAGGCTGGCCAGGAAAACTTCTTGTTGCTCCTTTTCTTGTAATAAGAACCTGTTTTTCTTTTCCATTAATTTTGTATTTTTCAAATTTTGCAATATTGTGGCAGACTTCATAAACAACATTTATTTCTGCATTAGGAAAATACCTTGTTAAATCTTCTCTAACCCAATGAGTTATAACTTGCTTATTTGCAAAGGCAAAATTTGCTGCACAGTTCATTGCTGAGAGATATTTTTTTCCAAGTTCTGAATTAATAGGAGCATTAACCAATTCTTTGTCAAATTCAGGCCAGCCATATTTTTTTCCCATTTCATCAATATAATCACTAGCTACTTGATGCCCTAAGCCTCTGCTTCCACAGTGTACCATGATAGTTATTTGTCCTTTTTCTAATCCGAACTTTTTTGCTGTTTCTTTGTCATAAATTTCTACAACTTCTTGAATTTCTAAAAAATGATTTCCTGCTCCTAATGTTCCTAATTGCCCTATGCCTCTTTTTTTAGCTCTCTGGCTGACATCATCAGGATTGCAGGGGGTTAAATTTCCAGAATCTTCAAGATGTTTTAAATCTTTTTTAGTTCCAAAACCTTTTTTTACTGCCCATAAAGCTCCTTCTCTTAAAACTTCGTCTAATTCTTTATAAGTTATATTTAAACTGCTACCTCTTCCTACACCAGAAGGTATTTTTCTGAAAAGAGAATGAAGAATCTCTTTTTTATTTCCAAGGTCTTTTAATTTTAAACTTGTACTTAATAACCTTACAGAACAATCAATGTCATATCCTACTCCTCCTGGAGAAATAACTCCCTTGTTTAAATCAAATGCTGCAACTCCGCCTATTGAAAAACCATATCCCTGGTGAGCATCAGGCAGAACAATTGAAGCTTTTAATATTCCTGGAAGCATTGCTACATTTTTTGCTTGTTCTAGAGTCATGTCTTTTTTCATGTCTTCTAAAAGTTTTTCACTTGCAAAAATCCTTACAGGAACATTCATTTTTCCTATTTTTGGAATTTCCCATTCATATCCTGAAATTTTTCTTATTTCCATATAATCTACAGGAAAAATGGTTTTATTAAATTATTGTTACAAAAGATTTAAAAAGTATTTTTTGTAAATTAAGAGGTATAATAATAAAGTGATAGCAACAAAATTATTTTTGACAAAAGGGGTTGGGGTTCATAAGGATAGATTGGCTTCTTTTGAATTAGCATTAAGAGATGCAGGAATAGAAAAATGCAATCTCGTCTATGTTTCTAGTATTCTTCCTCCAAAATGCAAAATAATATCCAGAGAAGAAGGATTAAAAGAATTAAATGCTGGACAAATAACTTTTTGTGTTATGGCTAGAAGCGAATCAAATGAACCAAATAGATTAGTATCTGCTGCAATAGGAGTTGCTGTTCCAAAAGACAATAATAATTATGGCTATTTATCAGAGCATCATACATTCGGAGAAACTGCAAAAAAAGCAGGAGAATATGCAGAAGATCTCGCAGCAACAATGTTAGCAACAACTCTTGGAATTGAATTTAACCCTGATACTGCATGGGAAGAGAGAGAACAGGCCTATAAAGCAAGCGGACAAATTTTCAGAACTACAAATATATGCCAGTCTTGTGAGTGCAATAAAGACGGGCTTTGGACCACTGTTATTGCTGTGGCGGTTTTATTGCTATGAATTTTTTAAATTGCAATTAATTTTAAATACATAATATTTTTAATGTGACATCCTCCGATGCCCTAAAGGGCACGGCGTCCTTAGTAAGTATTAAACTGAATGATGCAACTTTGATTTTAAATTGGAAGAAGATGTAAGAAAAGAAGAGGGTTAGTTTCTTGGAAGAACTACTACTCCAACACCATAATCTCTCAATTGTCTTTCAGACCTATCTGCTTCTTCTTTTGGAGCAATTCCTAAATCAGCCTATAATCTCATAAAAAAGGAAGTTACGTCTGTTCTTGCTTGCATCAAATCCGGATGGATAAATTCAAAATCTTTTGGTTTTTCTTCTAATCTTTTTGCATACTCTTCAAAACAATCTTTTTCATGAGCATAAAGTAAAATGGATGTAGCATCTAACTGCCTTCCCTTATAATTTTGACCTATTTTTCTAACTCTTTTTTGTAAACTTTCCGGAAACTTAGATACTGTTTTTTCTAAATCAAAACCTCTTTCAACTGGAATTTCTCCTGCGTCCATTGGAACATTTGGAAGCAAATATAATCTTATTCCATCTTGTGCACTAATAAACCTACAAGAAACACCGCCTCTTACTTCTGTTTGTATTTTAGCCATAATTTTTGGAATAGATTTGGGTTTTTAAGAATGTAACATTGTCAATTATATATATTAAATTTAAACACTCTTAAGAAATTATCAATCTTACCTAAAGTTTTATTCTGTGGTTTTACCATCAAATTCTGCTTCGTTAGATATTGCTTCTTCCTTTGTCGCACGTAAAATCCCATCCTTATGATTGGCTGGAGAATAAATTGTATACAACTTTAACTCTTCCTTATCAGAAGTATTTATAATATTATGCTGAGCACCTGCAGGAACCACAACAGCAAATCCATCCTCAATCTTGTATTCATTTCCGTCAATAATGCACTTGCCTTGACCTTTTTCAAAACGGAAAAATTGATCGTTTTCTTCATGAACTTCCATGCCTATTTCTTCCTTGGGTTTCAGATTCATTAACACTAATTGGCTATACTTTGAAGTATATAACACTTTACGAAAATTATTATTCTTCAATGTATCTTTTTCTATTTTACTTACAAATCCCTTCATGTCCATAAATTGAAACCACATTCCTTAATGCGGTATTATTTAATTAGTGTTTCAATTTTGGATCATCCAAAAATCCAAACAAGAAACACAATGATTTTTTGATTTTATTATTAATAAACAAAACTATTTAAACTTTTTTATGTTTGGAGGTAAAATAATTATTTAAAAATCAATTAATTTAAAATTATTTAGACATAAAATAGATTAGCTTAGAGGTTGATTATTATGTCACTTGTTATACTATTATAGCATTATAAAAGTTAAAGAGATTACAATTAACTGGATAAATAGGCTATATAGTCAATTATCAATTAAATTGAGCTGATTTCTAATGATGGTGTTTTTAATAATAATTATCTAATTAAAAGGTATTTAATTTTTTACGAACTTTGACCAATTTCGTATGTTTTTACAATCATAGAACATTCATTTGGCAGAGGAAGATTTGCATATTTATCCTAACATTTTACATAATAGAAGATATTTGTGTTCCAATCTGTCAAATGATCTTTGTCATTTGAGGCAACAATATTAATTCCTTTTTCAAAATCATAATTACAAGAAGCTATATCATAGACGCATTTTGCATTTTCATTTGCAGTTAATTTAAGATAAATATTTAAACTGACTTTAACAATAATTAAGATGGCAGGGGAATTAATTATTAGTTTCTTTGGATTAATCTTTATATTGGCAATAGTTGCGTTTATCTTTTGGGTATTAATGCTGATAGATGCTATAAAAAGAAATTTTAAAGGGGATAATGATAAACTGCTATGGATATTAGTAATAATCTTTGCCGGAGTAATAGGTGCAATAATTTATTATTTTATGGTTAAAAAGAAAGGCAAGTAATATTATATGATAAATTAAATTTTCAAACATCCAATACTATCTGGCAAACCCAAATTCCTTTTTCTTTCTTGACAAATATTTCGCTGTAAGTTGTGGCTTTGACGCTGTTAGTAAAATTATAATTTGAAGCCTTGTCTCCGGTGATATTTGCTTCCAGTTCTTTTTCTTTTATCCTAACTTTTACCTTAGAAAAGATAAAATTTTCTGCATCCAGGATATATAAAAATTCTGTGAGGAATTTTTGAAGCAAGGACTCATAGTCTAGAGCATTAACTTTTATTTGTTTTTTTATTTTTGATTTAATTTTTAATTTTCCAATAATTATTTCTTTCAAAGCCATGGCTGAATTTTCAAAGGCTTTTTCAAGAGTTTTCCCATAAGCTTGAAATTTTATATCTGCCGTGTGCTTTAAGAATTTATATTTTTGGTTTTGCATGAATATATACAGAAATCAAATTTATAAATTTACTTCATCCAGCAGAAAAGTTTTAATTGTCTTGGAGCATAAGTTTGAGTTGTTGCTGCAATAGCAACAGCCTGTGCATAAACATCTTTATCTGCAGTAGAATCTGATATTGGTATAGCACATATTTTGTCTAACTCGCATATTTTTGCTTCACATTCGAGAAAATCATAATCTATGAGAGAAGTTTTAATGTATTCTTTTACATTATTAGGAAAATTATTGCTAGTCCATAAAACATAAAATTCTCCTACAGAATCTTGGTTGTCTGATTGAGCGTTTAATATAAGCTGTCTGAGTTCTGTATTTAGCTCTATATTTCTTAGAATATTTATTTGAATGTCATAAACCTTTTCTGAAACATCTGCTTTTCCTATATAACCTTTATTCATTACAAATAACAAAACACCTACGATTAAAAGTATTGCTACAAATGCTTCAACTACTCTTATCCAGCCTCTTTTATTCATATTATTTACCATACTTTTATATTTATAAAGCCTGATATTATGTCTGCACTTTCATTAAAATAAGTTATTGGAATATTTTCTGCATAAACATTAGTTACAGGAATATCCCCTTTATAGCCCCCCTGAATGACATCAGGAGAGTTAAATTGGAAAATAAAATTAGTTGAAGCTGGAAGATTTAACTCTGTTTTCATTTGTTCATAAGGCATTTGTGAAAAAATTTTAATAAGTCCGGTATAAACATAACTATCGCCTCTTATTGAACCAAGAGAATACTCGCCAGGTAATAATTCTAGGTTCTCGCTAAGCGATAAATCTATACAATCTTTTCCTGTCCCTGAATTTTCTTGAAAATATTTTGAAAGGTAAATCTTGTAAAAAGTTTTACTTCCATCATCATCTATTTTAATATTTGAATCAGAAAGAACTACACTTGCTTTTATTTGATTTCCATTTTCATCTTTTACTATTACTTTTTCCTGAGATGGGTCTGGATTTGAAATTGTAAAACAAGACTCAATTGCTTCTGTGATGTATATTCTTATTGAGGCTGTTGTCAGGTTTGTTGAGAATTTTTCTATTAAGGAAGTTTTTAAGTAATCTAAAGCAAAGGTTTTATCATTGCTTATTCTTGAAGGCGGATAAATATAAGAAAAAATTACAAATAAAAAAGTTATGAATATTAAGAAAGAAATTATTATTCCTACATGCGAGGCTTTTTTTGATTTTTTAAAGCTCATTTTAATTTCATAATTTTAATACTATAGGAACAAATTCGCTCCAGAGGATATTAAAAATGCACTAAGCATTAATGCAAAAGAGTGTTTTACTCCTGATTTTATGTTTCCTTCTGCTAATTGCCCTATAGTTAGCCCGCTGAATAATCCTTGAACTAATAATAAATATAAGAATGCATTTGAAAATTCAATTGGATTCACTCCTTCTCCTCCAATACCTATGCCTTCAATTCCTTCGCTTCCAAGATTGCCTATACCTGCAACCATTGGGAGAATCTTGAACTGCATAACTAAAATAATTATCATGAAAACAAAGAAAATAATATACCCCTGAACTACTAAAGTTGAAATTGCGGATTTTCTTTCTTTTTTTAATTTGTCTGACATAGAAACTGCTCCTGCTACTGATTCTAAAATTTCCCCTATATCTCCTCCTGCTTTTTCTGCCTGCCCTATCAAAGTAAGAGCTCTAGAAACAGACTTATTGTTGATATCTTTTGAAAACGTTTGTAATGCATTGCTTAGAGGAATTCCCATGATTATTTGATTTGCAAGTTTATGTACATGAGAGCTTAAAACTCCATAAGGCTTGCTTCTAATATTAACTATGCTTTTGCTAATGGGTGTTCCCGCTTTAACACTTTCGACTAGATTTCTCGTAAATTCAAGAAACATATCTTCTTTTTCTGCTTGGATTCTGGATTCATTTATTAAATCTATTATAAAAGGAAGAGAAGTTATTACTACTCCTATGCCGATTAAAAAATAAAAAATCTGCTGGCCAAAGAAAAATAAACTTACTATAATTGTAATTACTCCTAAACCTATTCCGGTGATGGTAAGTGTTTTAAATTCCATTTTTTAGTCTTTTGGTTGAGTTAAGCTTAAAAATACCAAAAATATTATATTTATAATTGAAACTCCTAAAATCATCAAAGTTGTTATTGCAGATGCGCTCAAGGAGATTCCTAAACCGCTTACTTTTATTATAATTAACAACAGCATGAATATCATTGGTGCTGCGATTACAACGCTTATATAAATATCCATATAAGTTTCTGCTGCCCGTATGTATCTCTCTCTAGCTAAACGATAATCAAAAAGCAGAGTCTGTGCACGTTTTTCAAAGAAAATCTGCAAATCCCCCCCCGAAGTTATAGTTGTTGCCAATCCATTAAATAATTCAGAAAGTTTTTTGCTTGGAGAGTTAAAAGAACTGTCTCTTAAAGCCCCTACAATATTATAACCATAGACATTTATTTTATTAAGAAGTTTTGTGAATTCTTTTCCAATATACGGGTATTCTTTAGTGGAGATTATAATTTTAAAAAGCCTGCTAGGCTCCACCATTGAACCTGCAATAGCAGAAAGATGAATTACTACAAACGGAAGCTCTTGGTCTATTTTTGTTTCAGCTGATCTTTTTTCAAGATATGGGTAAAGGTACATAAAAATTAAAGTTATCAATGGAAGAGCAAACATAACCCAAAACACTTTAAGAAATCTAGCAGAAAAACTCTCTTGAACTAAAGTTATTATAGGTAATTGACTTCCTATATTAAAAAAAATAAAAAAGATAAATAAAAATATTGAAGCTATAAAAGATAAAAGAGTTGTGAAAAGCATTACAGATACATAGCTTTTAGGAAGAAATTCCAGATTAGCTTTAATCAAATCCCTTTTTAAGTCTCTAAAAATTGATTTTTTCAAAAGATTTATTGAAATATTTGAAAAGAGGTTATTAGAAAATCTGACATAGGTGCTTGGTTCTTTTTCCTTTAGCTGTTTTATTTTTTTCTCCCCTTTTTTTATCCTGTTAAGAGTTTGTTTTGAAAAATCGCTTCCTAATTCCTCGTCTTTAAAATTATTAGAAGTGTCTTTTTTATATTTTTCTTTTTTTATGCTTTTTGCGAATTCTTTATCCTGAAAACCTTGCGATAAAAGTGAATAATTTTGGGTTTCTGAAATCTCAGCATAAGGAGATTGAAGTTTTTTTGTTATAATTATTTCCTTTAAAATAGAAGGAATTGAAAAGTTTATTTTTTTCATTTTTAGAGTAAGAATATTAATTTTAGAATTATCCTTCTCTTTTTTCAAATTCTCCAATATATTTCTCTGCTCTTTTATAAGAGACTTTAATTCTTGAAAGCTGATTTTATTTTCAATTGTCATTTTATCACTTCTGAAATTTTTGCCTGGACTTGAAGCATGAATTTCTTTATTTTATTAAAAGAATCAACATTCTGGGTATTATAAGCCTGCTCCAGCTTTAATTCAGCTTCTTCCAAGCTAGAGATTAATTGCTCTAAAAAAAATACCCCCTCTTTCATATTTCAAAGAAGTAATATGTGTTATTAAATATTTTGATGGGCAAAATATTTAAGGGAATTAAAAGAATCGGAGGGCAATTAAGCGACTCCGAACTTTCCTAAAACAACTGAAGGATTTTTATAATATTCGTTTACTATTTCTTGGACATCTTTAAACTTAAATATTTTTTGCTTGTATAAAGCATAAATCAGCTTTACTCTTCTCTGGAATTCCAAATTTAATTCCTGGAGAGGTATTCCGTGCCGTTTAGAAATTTTTTCAAATATTCTGCTTAATTTTTTGTAATAAAATCTATCATCTTGGGGATTCCAAACATATGGGGTATTAGTCAAGGCAATGCCTTCTGGAGTTACATTAACAATCTCTACTATTTCTTTTAATTTTCTTGTTTCTTTATTATTAACAGTAGCATGAGTCATTATACACACACAATCTAAAACATTTAATAATGTTGGTGATAAATTTATAGGGGGGGTTTCAAGTCTTTTTATAACACTATCTACTGATTCCGCGTGTATAGTGCTTATTGAAGAGTGTCCTGAAGCCATTCCCTGAAATAAAACATAAGCCTCTTTACCCCTGACTTCCCCTACTATTACATAATCAGGAGTCTGCCTGAAAGAGCTTCTAAGAAGTGTAAATAAATCTATTTCTCCGACCTTGCCTGAACCTACAGATGTTCTTACTACGCTTGGAAGCCAGTTTTCTCTTGGAAGATTTAATTCACGAGTATCTTCAATTGAAACTACTCTTGCTTCAGGAGGTATGAAAAATGCGATGGCGTTTAATAGGGTAGTTTTACCAGATGCTGTTCCTCCTGTTATCAAAATATTCATTTTATACTGGATTAAAAGCCATAAATAAGCGAGCATTTCCGGAGATAAAGTATTCAAAACAATAAGCTGAGGAGGAGTCCATGGAGTTTTTGTAAATTTTCTTATTGTGAAAGTCGGCCCTCTTGTAGATATATCTGCAGTATAAGTAGCATTTACTCTGCTTCCATCAGGAAGACTTCCATCAAGAATCGGATTAGCATAAGAAATATATTTTCCTGCTCTTTGTGCAAGTTTTTCTACAAAACCAGATAAAGAATCCGGCTCTGTAAATTCGATATTAGTTTTCAAATTTCTATAAACTCTATGAACTATATAAATCGGGGTTTCCAAACCATTGCACTCTATATCCTCTATAAAATAATCCCTAAACAACGGATCTGTTTGGTCAAAGCCCATAAAATCTCTGCATAGATAATAAAATATTTTTTTATAGGTTTCATATGGAAAATCTATTCCAAGCTCAATTGCTATAACCTTGAACATCTTATCTATATATTCTAATAAATCTTCTTCATTTTTTTCTATGATAGTATTAAAATTTATCATCTGCCTCATTGCTTCTGTTATTTCTTTTCTTATTTTCTGCTCTACTTCATTCAAGAACGGCTCTTCTACATCATAAACAACTTCTGAAATTTCTGGATTCCAATAAATATGTACAAATGAATAAGGAGAAATTAAAGTGTAACGCACATTTATTTGGGTTTTATCGTCTTGTTTTCTTAAAGAAGGAAAATTCGGATGGAAATTCAATTCAGGCCTTTGATAATCCATTACAGTTATTTTTTGTTTTTTTTCTGGCATTTTTAATTTACAAGTTTAAAATTTAATTTAGTTTTACAATCTGCTTTGCAACCAGTACATTGTGAATCTGCTGGATTTAGACATAAAGGGCTTCCTCCACAACCAGTTATACAATATGCTTTTCCATCATTAGAAACTGTAAGTTTATAAATTGTTGGAGATTTTGTTAGTTTTTTTATCTGGTTTTCATTTTCATAAGTTACATTATACCTTGAATAATTATTAGTTAAGTCTATTTTGTAGTATTTTCCTATTTGATTTGTCTCGACTAAAACATTTCCTATGTCTTTTTGTTTTCCTATTTCAGAATAAGCGTAACGGCTGTTTTCTAGAGTAAATATAAGCGAGTTTTTAGGCGGATCAACAATAAGCTCTCCTTTTTTTATTTGTAATTCTAAAAGCCTCTGATTTCCAAGACTTCCTTGTGCGAGCAAGAGAATTTTTGCGTCTATATCGCCCATCATTTCTAAAGTCTGGTCAATTGTCAGCTTGTCTTGAATTTCCTCTATTTTTGGCTTTACAAAGGCTAAAACTGTTCCAATCAGAGCTAAGGCAATCAGTGTATAGATTACAGTTTCCACCCAGACTTGCGCTTTTTTAGATACCATCTCTTTTGTTTTGTAAATTATATTTATAATAAAACTAGGGAATTTAAAAATCCTTCCATCTAATTTATTTTTTATAAAACAGCGGATTTAGTTAAATTCGTTGCAATTTGGAATATTTAAATAAGAGCTAGTAACTCCGCAGGAATTTCCATTAACTACAGGAGAAAGTTTTATAGAATAAATATCATCTCCTTCTGAGGGAAGGCCTAAACCATTTGCGGATGTATCAATTAAATAAGTTTTTCCTGTATTTTCTCCAGGAAATTCTGCTGTTCCTCCTGCACGAGATGTGATATATGCTGGAAAATTATTTGGAGCAATTTCAAAACTCTTGGATTCAGCATCTTTAGATACAGTAATTATTAATTTATCCAAGTCTACTTCTTTTAAAGTTATTGAAAGAGAAACTTTTCCCACAATATTATAATCAAAACAAGTATATTTATCTTCATTGATAAAAACCTTGTCAGATATTTCATAACAAGATTCTGCTGTGTCTATTTTATCTTCTGTGATTTTTTTTACTGTAGCCCAAATTATTCCAACTAACACTAAGGTTAATAATATAAATAATAATGTGGATATGACTGTTGAAAGAGCTTTTTTGTTTTTAATAGTTTTAACACAAGAAGAATTCAAGAAAGTATTTTTCTCCATTTTATATCACCTGTATTGGATATTTATCACAAACAAAAGTTTTTTCTCCTGAATTAGAAGTCCCTCTTAAAACAGGAATTAGATAAACCTCGTCATAATTTGTTAAATCTATAGAAATATCTGTACCTTTTCCCTCATTTAAACCACCTTCAATGAAACCGGATAAATCTGTTGTTTCAGAGTCTCCGCTTGAATCAACAGTTTTTATTTTCATATTATATATTGGAACTTCTCCATCATTAGTTATAGACAAACTTTGTGCGGCAGAGGAATAACTTGCTCTGAATATAACATTTCCGCATGTTAGTTCTATATTCTTGTCAAATTTTATAGTCTCTTCTTTTAACATTTGCCTAAACCAGAAAAAAATTATCACTGCGATTATTAAAACTAAAACTATCAAAAGTATTGTAGCTATTACGGGTGAAACTCCCCTCTTATCAAAAACTTTTACTTTATCACTTCTTTTGTTTGTTCTCATTTTATAAGATTATATAAACATCTTTATTTAAATTGTTTTCTATGCCTTATTTTTTGATTTATAGGAAATAACATTAATTTTCGTATACTTTACTCTGTTATTTCCTAATAATCAAATAACTAACGACTTCCGATTATTAAAGTTATTTGATATAATTTGATTAAGTTATTTTACAAATTATATTTTGTTTAATTCGAGCATTATCGCAATTAGTCCATTTTTCTCTTCCTTCTATTTTAACAATTTTTCTTGGAGTAACTTCAATTGAAGTTATTTTTGGTTTATTTTTATCTGGAACAGTAGGATACCCTGTCAAATTAAAAAAATATTGCCTAATATTTAAAGGCGGGTCTATTGTGATTTTATGCATGATTGTTCCGCTTCCAACTTGTTTTGAATCTCCCCCATAATATGCAGATAAATCAAGAGTAGCAAGTTCTTGAGTTTCTGAAGTTGTTGCTTTTAAAGAATAACCATCAATGTCAAACAAACCATTATTTTGCAATTTTAAGCCAAGAACTAAACGTTGGACTATGGGGTCTGAATTATCCATATAACAACTAGCATTTTCAATGAGTATAGAAATATCTCCAGGACATTCTGGAACAGTACCTGGATTAACATAAGATTTCAACCAGCTATAAACAAAAGGAGAAATAGCCAATACTATAGTTATAAGAATTATATAAGCAATCATAGGGCTTATGGCTTTTTTTGTTTTTAAAAAATTAACCTTGTATAACATGTGTTTCTCCTTCAATATCTTGCGCTATTATAAAATAGAAATTTTGATTGGGCTCCAAATTAAACTCGTAAGTCTTTTTATTCCCTTCTGCTCCTACTAAAACATTCACAGTAGTTTGTCCTTCTTCTATTATAATATCTTCTGAAGCATATTTTTTTTCTGTAACATCTAAACCTGGTTTAGATTCTCCCCCTACAGTAATATCAATTGTCCCTATAATAATATCTTGATAAGTTGCGACTGTTATTGCATCTTTATCACCAAAAACAAAATATAATTCTTTTCCTTCTCCTGCATATTGGGAGTATAATTCAGTAAAATCCCTAAGAGTTTCATTTCCTTTACCTTGATAAACGCCGTAATCAAGGACATTTTCACTCTCTATTCCTAATTCTTCTCCAATATCATAGAGCTTTACTTCACTTTTATCTCTAAGATAATTAGTTGTTAGTGCAAAGCCAAGTATAACTGCAATTATTATAACTGCTGCTAATAAATAAAACTGCCCTCTTTTATTTATCCTATTTAAACCTCTCTTATTATTCATTTTCTTCTTCAATTATGAAATAAACTTTTTCGTTGTCTTTTAATTCAAAATTATATTTTTTATTGTTTAAAATTATATCTATATTATTGCTTTTTGGGATTATTGTTTGTAAAGAGTATTTTTTATCTGAAATTTGAAAACTTTGTTCAGTATTTTTAAGAGAAACGCTTATTTTTCCTTTTTGTATTTCTTCAAAATTAGAAACAGTTATTTTATTTTTATCTCCATATATAAAATAAATATCATTATTTGGTTTTTTGTTATCTGCATAGTATTGCGAGATTTTATTTATGAACTCGCTTGAACTCAAATCCTGGGTTGTTCCTGAATAAACTACATTTCCATGCAAATTAAACTGATTTGTCAAGTCATAGCTTTTTGTTGAATTTGAGAAAATAAGAATTACGGCTATTATTAATAAAATTGCAAATAACAATATCCATCTCTCTTTCATTAAATAAAGAGCAAATGGCAGTTTATTAATTTTTTGCAGGAATGGATAAATATAATCAACATAAGAAGCAGATTAAAATTAATATTCCCTATTTTTTTATTTATTATTCTTATTTATATTCGAGCGAAGCGAGCAATTTCTAAAAGATATTAATGTCAAAAAATCTATACGAAGATTGCAGAGAATTTCTTTTTACGCAGACTCGAAGGCTTGCTCGAGGTTAATTAAAAAGCTACCTTTAATCTTTCTCGGTTCTGCGACCCGCTAAGCACCTTAACAAATGTTTAGGGCTGCTCCGATCAAGGCCTGACCCGATTCGCATATGCAAGATCGAAGCGGACAAAACGTCAACGTCCGAATAAAGACTCATTAATTGGCCTTTCACTTACCTTCTTGCAGTTTGCCTAAAGCCCGTTTGCAAAATCGCGGAGGGCTAACCCGCGCACCTAGTCTGCAAAAAAATTAAGAAATATTGGTTTTTAAGGCTTTTGATTGTGGTTGTGTGAGAGGAAAAGTTTAGGTTTTAAAATAGAAAATCCCTCTTTAATTAAAACTCATTCTATAACTAGATTGATATCTTCGTGAAAGAAAAAGATATTTAAACCCTTTTTTCTTTTATACTTTATGAAAAGGGGGGGGAGGAGAATAATAAGAAATTAATAATTGTTTTTTCTATATTGATAATTTTAGTTTTATTTTTTGCAGTTTATGCTTATAATCAAAAAATCAATCCTACTGGAAAAGCAAGTAGTGGAGAAGAGATTACATATTCTGGTTTGGTTGCACACTGGAAATTTCAAAATAATCTTCAAGATTCTGTAGGCAGTAATCATGGGAAATATATTATCCCTTTAAATACTCCTCCTGTTTTTGATGTTGGAATTGTTAATTATGCTATCTCTTTGTCTAATAAAGATAAACATGCTATTAGAGTTGGTACAAGTCAGGCACTTCAACCAACAAAAGGAACAATTATGACGTGGATTAAACCAAAGAGTGTTCCAACATACGGAGAAGTTGTTAATGGGGTGGCAACATATGACATGGCAACAATATTCACGACAAATTGGGGTTCGAAATATCAAACACCTGCTCTTAAATTAAGAAATAAAAATTTAGTACTCCAACTTTCTAATAATAAAATAAGCAAAACATATGTTCTCTCGAGCAAAGAAATTCCTTTAAATGAGTGGAGCCATGTTGCAGCAACTTGGGATAGTTCAATTTTTGGTGGTACTGTCAAATTATATCTTAATGGAAAGCTTTTAAATACATATTCTCAAGGAATTACTCCTGTTGGAAATAATGCAATGAAACTTATAGGCGGGAATGCTTCAGCATATCCACGTTCTGCATTTGATGGTTTAATTGATGAATTAAAAATTTATAATATTGTAAAAACTCCAACTGAAATTAGCCAAATTTATAATACTGAAAGAGTAGATGGGATAAATAGTGCTAATAATATACTTTTAAGGTTAAATAATCCATATTATTTTAAAGCAACATCTTCTTATACCTATAGATTAAAAGATGTAAAATACAAAATAACACTAATAAATGAGCTAGGAACAGATCCAAATCTTCCATTTAGTAGAACAATAAGAGTTGAATGTGCTATATCGCCTTGTGGGTATGTAGATAAAACTTTTAACAAATTATATCAAGCACAATCTTTTGATATGGGTAATGATAAGGATATTGATGTAATCTTCACTTTGACTGGACTTGGTTCTGTTAAAGGAAATGTTAATGCAGATGATTGTGATGAAAATCCTTCAAATGTTGATCAGAATGGAAATAAAGTAGATCCAACTTGTGAAGGGAGTGTTTCTAAGTCTCCTGTTAGTTTGACGCCTTGCATAGGGTATACAACAGATATTTATGGAAAAAAATGTCTTGGAGAAGCTCAAGGAACAGAATTTTATTTACCTGACTGCAAAGTTTGCCAGTATAATTGTAATGCTGACCATTCAAAATGTGAAGCAAATATCCAACCAAAATGTAAAAATAAACCGGGGTGCTGCTCCTTCCAAAATGATTCGGGAATGTTACATGGTGCACCATATGATCCTGTTACAGAGAAATGTTGCGATTCTTTGTCTTTTAGTGAAATGAGAATTATAAATTCCATTCCTTATAATGTAGAAAAAGATTTATGCTGTTCATGGAAAAATATTGATGGAAATATTGATTCAGTTGTTCATAAAGATGTTAATAAAGATACTTCTAACATCGCCACATGTTGCGGTACTGATTTAATGTATAGAAAAGAATCACTTGTTTTACAAGATTGTAAAACAAGTTCTTGTATTACTGATATCTGTTGTATAAATGCCAAAACTAGGGAATTTAATGTTTATCCTTATAAACCATGGCCGGCAGAAAATTATTATAGGTGGGGGGGTGTACTAGATAGTTGTTGTGGTTCAGAGTATATTAAAGATAATAAATTTTGTTGCGATGAGGATAAAGATCTACTTTGTGATACCATGACAGAAGAGTGTGTTTATAATAAAGATGTTTATGACTCTCCAGGAACTTGTGTACCGAAGGGGAAGGGGTAAATTAATCCCTTTTTAACTCTCTTCTAATCTCCTTAATATATTTAATTAGTTAAACCACATAAATCTTTATTAATATAAAAAACACAATTCTATTATGAGGCAAAAAAATATTAGGGGGCTTGCGAGAATTTTGTTATCTCTATCTTTTGCAGGAGCTTCGGTTTTAGGTTTAGAAGCAGGATGTAATTATACTCAGAAAACAACTGATATTAATGCAGAAGGCAGAAAATTATTGGATTTGACAAATAAAATTTCAGAAATCTACGAAATAGAAGAAGGCCAATATTTCCAAATTACAGTTACAGGAGAAAGAGAAAAACCAAATATAATTATCTATCGTGAAGAAGAAAATGAAGTGGAAATAATAAGATATATTGATAAAGACGGAGATGGAAGTTATGAAACAAGAGATACAATAACTGCGCCATGCAAAATGAAATTAAATGTTATTCCAAAACATAGGGGCATGCCTGAGAGATATATTCCAGCACCAAAACCTAAGACTATTCCTTCGTGAAGAGGTGTTAGTTAAATAAAAAAATTATTAATATTGAAGACGAAATAAATTGTTATACTTACTCTAATTAATAATAATCTGTTTTACAATTAATATAAAGAATTTATAATTAGACTAAATTTATCTGACTAATGAATTAGATTTAGAATGATATTGATATTATTGTTTACACCGAGTATTCCGAGGTTCAACTCCTCGCAGACCCATATAAACTAAAAATATTAATTCTTTTGTTCTCGAGCATCCTTCAATACCTTTGTCCACCAAATCAATTGATCAAAGAAAGAATCTGCTTGTGGTTTTAAAGAATCAAAAGGATTTTCATCATTATTTTTTCCCATCATTATATCAAAAAATAATTGAGTAGGGATATGAATAGATTGCCGAATAGGTGCCATTTGAAGTTCTATTGCAACCTGTCTTAATTGTTCAACTGAACGAGCTCCTCCAACAGAGCCATAAGAAATAAATCCAATTGATTTTTTATTCCATTCTCTGTAGATGTAATCAAACATATTCTTTAAAACAGCAGGATAACCATGATTATATTCTGGTGTGACTACAATAAAACCATCTGCTTCATTTATCTTCTTAGATAATTTTTTTACATCCTCATTTAAGAAAGGTTCTTTAGCAAATGAGGGAGAAACTGGTTCATCAAAAAACGGTAAAGGATAATCTCTTAAATCTATCAATTCAACTTCAAATTCTTTTCTTTTCTTAGCTTCCTCAAAAATCCAATTAGCTGGCTTTTCACTAAATCTATTTTTTCTTGTGCTTCCAATGATTATTAGAATTTTCATATTTTTAAAAGCTGAGTATCGTTTATATATTGGTGTATTCTTTAGTTTTAATTAAAATAAATGCTCATGTAAACAAGTAGCTCGTTAAATAAGTAACTAAAAGGATATATTAGTTTACACTGAATAATCTTGCAGCACATAAAAATAGATAGTAAAATATTTAAAGGGTCTGTCTCTTTCTTTAGTATGAAAAAGAGGGTGATTAGTAATAAGATAGTTATAATCTTTTTATCTTTAGCCTCTTCTAATTTTTGTCTTAATTTAACACATTAACCAAAAGTTTACAAAACTTATAGTTGTGTTGAAAAACCTTTCTACATAACAAGTTTTATTAATGCAAATCTGTTATTCATATTATATTTATTTTATTAAAAATTGGTGATAAAAATGGAAAATGAGACTGATTTAAAGAGGTGGTTGGAAGAGAATAAAGGCGTTAAGACCTATAAAGATGGAAGAATTGGAATTTTTCAGGCTTATAATAAGATTTTAGATTTTGCAAAGAAAAAAAAATGGATTTTAGAAATTATTGGATGGCAGGAAACATTTATTGCTGGAGGAAGGAAAATTAAACTGCCTATATTAATCTTAAAAAGTTCTAATGAAGGAAGTGCGTTATGGTTAATTTCCGGTATACATGGGGAAGAGCCAGCTGGTTTTAATGCTATTATTAAAAATTTGAATTTCCTTGATGAATTAAGAAAGAAAAGCATTCCAATTGTTGTACTGCCGTTATGCAATCCTTCTGGATATCTTAAAAATTGGAGATATCCACATTATAAATATGATTCGAGAGATGAAAGGAGAGTTAAAAGTGTTGGAGATTCTGAACATGTGCTTTTATCATTAGATAAACCAAACAAACCAAGAGAAAAAATCCCTTCCTTAAAAGAATCGGAAAATATTTCTGATGCGGTAATCAAATCTTCAAGACTTTACCCTCCAATTTTAGTTTTTGACATGCATGAAGATAAATCATCTTCAATTGGAACATATATATATTCTCATGGAGTTTTGGGAGCAGCAGATCCAGTTGCAAGATATATAGTAAAGTTTTTGTTAAGAAATAATATAATAATACAACTTTATGGAAAAACACGATTTGGAGAGAGGATAATAGATGGAGTTGCTCATGAATTATATGATGGCTCAATTGATGAACTGCTTTCATCAAGAAGAATTTTCTATAAAAACAGAATTATTAGGGGACCTTCTGCTAAAAGCGTGGTTGTTATTGAAACTCCTACACGAATCACCCTTCAAAGCAGAATTAGAATTCATTCAAGAATTTTAAAAAACTTGGAAAAATTTTGGGATATGACTGACTTGAGGATTTATGAAATTGAATAAGGGGTTCTGATTTATAATATATTAATAGTAAATTTGTAATTATTTTATTACAAAAAGTATTCTTGTCTATAATTTTGATAATAATGATATATCTATTGAGCTTATACATTATCACCTTAAAGGGTGTAGTTTCTTGCCTCTTAAAAAACTGGAAAAATAATTATACATGCTGCAATATAAATTTGAGAACAAAATAGATTTGGGATGCCCTTCTAATTTTCCTGCTAATTTGCCAACATAAAAGAACAAGTCCATTCCTCTTAAAACTTCTATCCCTTCTGCTTTTGTTTCAAGAGCTTTTTTTACATTCTCAAAATCCAGAGTCAATTGTTTATACTCTAAATTTATTTCCTCCTTTAGTTTATTATCTAATTTTTTAGACATAGTTTTTATCTTTTAAATTTTTTAATTTTCTTCCTCTTTCTCAATTGTCAATTGATAAATTGTTCTGTCATATTCAATATCTGCTCTTTTCCTTCCCCTATCTCTTTACGCTTATTTCAACCATTTCCCTACAATCTGTTAATAATTATAACTAAAAGAAATATTACTATTAAAGCTACTAAAACCCAGAGAATTATTTGTGTGTAATTTATTTTTTCTATTTTTGCTTTTTCTGTAATAGCTTTTGGAGAGTCGCATCCTGTTGATTCTATTGGTTTGCTAAATAAAGTATTACAAAAATTTCTATCTTCGCAGGTTCTTGTCATGGCGTTGTTAGAGCATTCACTCCATCCTGAACATTTCCAGTCTGGTTCGCAAAAAGCATTGCTGTTTATTGGAAGAATTGTTTTTTCTTCATGTTTTTCTCTTTTTATCTTTTCCCATTTGCCATCTATATTTTTCCAGCTTCCAATTCTATCTCCTTCTTGTGTTGGAAATACATCTTGTTCAGATGTAAAAGGAATAAAATCTTCGTGCTTTGTTTTATACCATTCTCCATTAAAACATAATAATTTATCTTCTGTGTATCCGTTTATGAATAGCAATTTATCGTGAAGAGTTGGATTACTTTTAGTTCCTAAAGGCCAATAACAAGTTCCTTCTTCTTCAATCCATTTCTTTCCCCAATAATTACTATTAACTATACTCCAATCTCCAAAATCATCGTCAGTTATTTGTATTCTCCAATTTTCTGGACCTTCTGATTCAAACCAGTCCTGCCATCCTGCCTCATATTTAGGAGTTCTCCATTTTCCTTCCCAGCATAAAAGCCTTTTTTCATAATACCCGTTTAAGAACAATATAGAATTGTGTCCTGCATTAGCATAATTATATGCTATATTTGAAGGATCTGGTGTCCAGTAGCAAGCGCAATCATCATTTATAGTATCAATAGCATTTAAAACAGAGTTTAAAGGAAGAATATCATCATCAAAATTATAATTTTTTGTTAAAAATGATTTTAGAATATAACAATCAATATTATTTATATCTTCTTTTGTGAATTCAAAATTAAAATTAGCATCAAAAATATCCCTTATTGTTTCAGAATCAGCAGAATCTGTTGCTCCATCGCAATTGAAATCTAATTTTTGACATGTGGTTGCTGCAGCTGAAACTGAACTTGCTAATAAAACAGCAAAAATTAACATTAATATGATTAATCTTTTCATGTAACGTCGCAGTAATAACCATTTAAAAGCATTATGGCTTTTTAGATTGTATTTTTTTTCACTACAAGGCTGTAGTCAATAATATAGAACACTATAGAGAAATGATTACATTTTTTTATTGCTGAATAAAAGCGCCAAAATTATTTCGAAGACTATTCCTATTGAGATTAATAAATCTATTATCAGATACATTTGATCATTTTTATTTTTTAATCCGAAGTCAAATGAAAAATTATTTAAAACACTTTTAGTTTTTGATGAAGAAGCTTTAGCATTTGAAATTTTTGAAGCAGATGCTGGTTTTTTCTGCTGGCTTGGATTTTTTAGAGATATCAAATTATTTTTAAATATTAAATTTTCATTATTTGTTGAAGATGCAGATGCTTGCACATTATTAACTCTTTCATTTCCTGAACTTCCAGAATCCATAATGCTGATTGTTATGTCCTTTGAGTCCATTTCATCAGTGCCTGAAAAAACTCTTGCTGTAAGAATATAATCCCCTTCTTCTGTATCTGAAGGAATTGCAATCATTATGGTTTTTTTATCTTTGTTATCGTCTCCGCTTTTTTCTAATTTAAACTCCTCTGATTTTTCAGAGATTTCTAATTCTGAATTTTCTAATTCTATATATATATCTTGGTCTTTGCTGCCTACATTTTCAACTTCAACTTTTACCTCTAAATTACCCCCAGGAGAAACAATTTCAGGAGTTTTTTCAATATCATTAATTACTATTCTATTTTTTTCCCTATCTATATTAATATTAACGTATTTATAATTGCAATATTCTTTGTTCGAATCGCCTGAATCTGCCCTTGCTATTGCTAATAATACAAAATTATCTTTATCTTTTGCATCTGAAGGAACATCTATATTAAAATCATAATCTTCTGAATCAGATTCATCAACATTAATGCTGTCGTCTGCACTTTCTATGGATTCGTCTGTGCTTAAGTCATACAAATGTGCTTCTATATCCACGCTCAAATCTTCATTTGCATTGTTTTCTATTTTTATTTTTCCATTGATAGTTTCTCCTACTGTAAAATCATCATTATTATCAGGATCTTTTATAGACAAAACTAACTCGCTTGTTATATTAGAGCATAAATTTACATCTGAAAAGTTTGGGGGTGATGGAGGAGCTATATAATCCTGAACTGTTATTCTAACTCTCTCTGAAGCTGTTAGATTTTCTTCGTCCTTTACACTGAAATTTACATAATAAATTCCTGCTTGATTAGTAGTCGTATTCCAGGAAAATAATGCTGTATTATCTAAATTATCTGTAAAAATTGCTCCTTCTGGAAGAGCATCTGTTAAGAAAGTTAAAGAAGTTTGATTAGAATCTGTAGCAGTTATTGTAAATTGCAATAGATTCCCTTCTGTAATTATTTTATTCCCTATTGGAGCTAGGATAGGATTTCCTGGATTAATGACAGGAGGATCTGCTTCAAGAACATTCAAGATAATTCTGTTAGTAATTGTACTGAGTTGGCCGTTATAAGCGTTAAAGATTATCCAATCTTGTCCTGTCCAATTAGGAGTAGAAGAAAATTTTACGATTGAGCCTAAAATCTCAACTAAAACATCTTGATTGCTCGAGGTGTCCTCAACTCCAAAAGTCAGAGATTTGTTATTTGGGTCAGTAAAATAATTACTTAGATTTAAATCGTAAAATTCTCCATCTTTCCATTCTATATTTGGAATAGGGCCGTTAAAAACAGGGGCATTTTCAGACTGCCCATTTATTATCCATAAAATAGAATTTTCAAATAATTTTTTTGTATCTGCTGTCCAAAATTCTGATTCTGGTATACCGAAAAAAACCCGTCTAGGATTTTCTTTTACAGCAAGAACATATTTTACTCTATCACCTGAAGAGCTTCCAATCGTTATGATGGGGTCGTTGCTATATTTTGTTCCATATAAATAATATAAAGATAAAGGGAGAGATGATTCAGTATATACTAGGAAAGTTCTTGGAATTTCGCTTGCAATTTCTGAATCTTCATCAAATACATATGCTGTATCTTTTCCTATAGATCCTCTATCACGACTCCAATCTAGATAATATCTTGGATTAATAATTAAACTTGAGTGAGCATTTACAGGAACATTATATATACTTTCATCTCCAAGCAAAATCATCTTATAACTTGAAAAATTTGTGGAGCTTATTTTAGAATCATCTATTAAATTATAAGTGTAATTTAAACTTGTTAAAATGTTTGTAATTGAAGTATATTTTTCTGGATTTGAAGAATATTTTACAACATAAGCGATGTCTGTTGCACTAACTAAACTTGCCATTAATAAATACGCTAATACTGATAAAAATATTATTGAAATTATTTTATTATTCATTTTTTTCTTTTTCTTCAATGGATTTAATTCCTGGATTTTCTTTTGCTTTAGCTGAAATTTTCTTTGTAGTTTTTGTATGTCTTTTATAGGGGCTTGATGGTTTTTTAACTGCAATAGGAGAAATACCTTGAGTTTGTGTTATATGAGCAGTTATTGCTTCATTTGTATCTGGTTTATTTTCTGTTTTTTCTTCTTTATCTTTTTTAATTTCCTGGATTAACTCTTCTGCTGATTCTGTAGATTTATCTTCTGTTTTTTTTGATTTCTTTGACATTAAACTAAAAAGATAAATTAAGATTATAATCAATATAATAGTTGTTAATATTAAAAATATTAATGTTTTAGATAAATTAGATAATGGACTAAATATAGAATTCCCTGTTATTCCTCCTTTATCTGAATCGTTTAAATCCAAATCAGAATTATCTGCTGAATTATTATTTGAATTTTCTAAAGAATCTTCTTTTGCGATTACTGTTATTTTTGATGGAAGTGCAATTCCATTTCCTTCATCAGGAGTAAAAAAAACATTTATTCTTCCAGTATATGTTCCTGTTTTTTTAACTTGAACCTTAAATCTCGCTGTTCTATTTTCTCCAGGAGCAAGCCTGAATTCGTTATCAATTATATCTATAAACTCTTCTCCTGCAGTATCTGTTTTCAAAGAAATATTTAACGAAATATTATTCACATTTTTCACAAGAATTGTTTTTTCTATAGACTCAAATTTAGAGCCGTCAAAATCAGGATATAAAACCATTTCTGCATTTCCTATTCTTCCAGTTATTATTGCTGAAACAAAGGCTAAATTAACCAACAATATAAAAATAATTAAAATTGGTGCTAATTCTAGTTTTCTCTTTTGCATAAGGAAGTCTCTCTAGAGTAGTATATAAGCATTGTTGTCATCAATAAAAATATTTTTGTAATTACTCAAAACCAATAAAAAACCTAAAAAAAGCTATATTCCGCATATAACCTGAACAAATCTGCTCTTAGTATTGTCGTCGGGATTTGTATCATTTGAAGAAATTGATGCGGTTACATTTATATAATAAAATCCAGGGAAAAGATTTTTTTCAAAAGAGATATTCAGTGTTTTTGAAGTTATTACTGATTCTCCTGGCAAAAGATTATCTTTTTTTGAATTCCAAAAATAACCTCTAAAAATACCAATAATATCCACATTCTCTGCAAAGTTTCCAAGATTTGCTGTCTTGAAATCTATCTCATATTCTCTGTTGCATATTAATTTTGAAACTGTCTGAGTTAGATATTTATTTGTTTCTAAATCTTTTATTCTAATCCCATTAATACTATTTATTAAATCTATAGATATTGAAACATCATGCCTTGGTTGAGGAATGTTACAATCTGCTGGACAGTTTTGTATATTTTCATCTCTTTCAATTTCACAAACCCCATCTCCACATACCGGCATTGGAATACAATTATAAGTGCTAAATGAAAGGCAATTAGATTTGCATGCGAGAGTTCCTCCAAAAAATCCTTTTGTTATACACGTCTCTCCATTTAAATCATCTCTGTCGCAGATTTCTTCTGCTTCTTTGATATTATTTCCGCATACTGGCTGAGGTATGCAATTAAAAGTGTCAAATGAAAGACAATCAGAACTACATGCAAGATTTCCGCTCAAAAATCCCTGAGAAATACAGGTCTGTCTGTTTAAATCAGTTCCGTCGCATATTTCATTTGTATCTTTTAAATTATCTCCGCAAATTGGTTGGGGGTTTTTTGTCAGAGCAAAATTAATGCAATCCTTAAAAAAAGATTTTGCTTTTGTTGTCCAGTATTTTGATTCTGTAATTCCAAAGAAACATTTATTTTCTCCTTGAGTAGAATATGAAATAACATCCCCTAAAGAACCATCTCCTCTATAAGTTCCTGCAATCTCCTGCATTATTGGAAGTTTGTATCTACTATTCAAATAATAATAAGGGACTCCTATTTTTCTTGTTGGATTTTTTTGGTCTTGATATACTTTAATTATTCTTTCATCAGTTTTAACTTTAAGAGGGGCATTAGAAGTTATTTTTGATGATCTATCTTTTGTCATTAAACCAAAAGTTTTTCCATAATATGGGTTTACAATAACACTTGGGAGTGTAGATATAGGAATCTTTCTTGAATTAGATAATCTGTCTGGACCTATAAAAATCAACCTGTATTTTAAAAAATCAGTTCTTGTAATGTCTTTATCAGCTATTAAATCATATTTTAAATTCATATCCTTAAAAACATCCAAAAACTGCTGATTTGGTTTTTTAGGGTTTTTTAGAATATAAGCAATATCACTCGTTGCAGAGATAATTCCCAACAACAACATTATTATTAATTGTAGAACTATCAGCCTCTTTTTCATATTTATAAGTTATTTAATTTATATTTAAAAGTTATTATACTGCAAAAGATGATTTGAAATGATAGGTAAAATGGGCATAGAAAAGCTTAAAAATGCCTATTATTTATAAAATTTCGGAAAGGAAAGAGAATTAAATTGAAGATTATTAAATTCTTTCACATTAAAGTGTAAAAATGGATATAACAACAGATATGCAGCACCAAGCAATGGGCTATGATAGAGCTGCTACTATGTTCTCTCCTGAAGGGCATTTACTTCAGGTTGAGTATGCAGAAAAGACAGTCAGGCTTGGAAGCTCAAGTATAGGAATGGTTTGTTCAGATGGGGTTTTCATACTAGCAGACAGAAGAATAAAAGATAGATTAATAGCTTTAAAATCTGCAAACAAGATTTATGAGGTTGATGAGCACATAATCGCCAGTGTTGCAGGAATTGTTTCTGATGCAAGAATTCTTGTTGAAAAAGCACAAGTTTTAGCACAACAGCATAGAGTAACTTATGATTCTGAAATAGAGCCGGAATTAATAATTAAAGAAATTGCAAATACAAAACAGATGTTCACTCAGTATGGTGGAGTAAGGCCTTATGGAGTTTCAATAATGATTGCCGGCATTAGCAAGGGAAAATCAGAAATATACACTAGTGATATAACTGGAAATTATTTTTCATATCATGCTAATGCAATAGGTGAAAATGATGATAAAATAAAAGAAAAGCTAAGGGAAAAATGGAAAAAAGACTTGACAGTAAAACAAGGGATAAACTTAGCGTTGGAAATTTATAAGGAGATAAAGGGAAAAGAAACTGGGGTTGATAATTTTGAACTTGCATATATTGAAAATAAAAATCCCAGATTAAAAAGATTAGAAGGAGAAGAAATAGATAAATTATAAAATGACCGGTGAAATATTAACATATGAACAAGCGACTGAAGAAGATATAAGATTGTTAAGAGAGAGGGTAATTAGTGATAACTATTTAAAAGATATTACTCACTTAAAAGAATCTTTACCAATTATATATAATCAAATACAGGATCTTGATAAAAAAGAAGAACTTAAAGAGATGGTATTTTATTTGGCTGTTAAAGAGCAAAGAACAGGGGGAGATTTAAGAGTTCCTAAATTTATACGATGACACAAACCACTGCAAGAGCGAAAAAAACAGGGAAAACTTTTGAAATCCTTGTTGATATGGAAAGAGCATTAAAATACAAAAAAGGTGAGATAGCTGTTGTTGATTTTCTTGCAGCAGATTTTATTTTTTCAGATATAAAGCAAGGAGAAAAAGCTTCTGAAAAAGATTTAGTAAAAGCTTTTGGAACAGAAGATGTTTATGAAATTGCAGGAAAAATTGTAAAAGATGGGGAAATTCTTTTAACGCAGGATTACAGAGATGCGGAAAAAGATAGAAAAGAGAAGCAAGTAATTGATTTTTTAGTTACTAATTCTATTGATCCTAGAACAGGGAATCCTCATACTCCTGACAGAATAAAAAATGCGCTTGAGCAAGCTCATATGAATATAAAGAATATGCCTATAGAATCGCAGATAAGCGAAATAATGGCTGTAATAAGCCCTATCCTCCCTATAAAAATAGAAATTAAAAAATTAAAAATAAATATTCCGGCTATTCATACTGGAAAAGCCTATGGGCTTGTAAATACATACAAAGAAAGCGAGGAATGGCTTTCAAATGGGGATTTAGAAATTATTTTAAATATACCGGCAGGTTTAATTATGAGCTTTTACGATAAATTAAATTCAGTAACTCATGGTTCTGCACTTGTAGAGGAGATAAAACAAAAATGACAAAAACAGATGATAACAAAATTAAAATTTTGAATCACCAATTTTCAAGGAGAATAAAATGACAAAAACAGATGATATAAAAAAAATAGTAATTCCAGGAGAATTAATTGCTGAAGGAGATGATTACTTGCCAGGAGAAGGAACAATCAAGCAAGATAATGGAATTGTAGCCATGAAGTATGGGATTGCTGAAGAGCAAAACAAACTCGTTAGAGTAATTGCATTATCAGGGGTTTATAATCCTAGAAGAGGAAATGTAATAATCGGAAAAGTTGAAAATGTAACTTTCAATGGATGGATTGTTGATATTGGCTCTTCAGATAAATGTTTCTTAAATATAACGGAAATTTCCAGATATGTCAACCAGGATGATTTAGATTCTGTAATGGGAATAGGAGATGTAGTTATTGCAAAAATTTTAAGGCTTACAAAAAGAGGAATAGATTTAACAACTAAATCCAGAGGATTAGGAAAAGTAGATCAAGGTTTAATAATCAAAATAAATCCTAACAAAGTTCCAAGAGTTATTGGCAAAGAAGGAAGCATGATTAATTTAATAAAGGAAAATACAGGATGCAATATCACAGTAGGACAAAATGGTTTAATATTAATTGAAGGAGAATCTATAGAAAAAGAACTTGTTGCAAAAAAAGCAATTTTGTTTGTCACAGAACACGCAACTATTAATGGACTTACAGATAAATTAAAAGAATGGTTTGAAAAGGAAAATGATAAGATTTAATGGATTAGAAAAATTAATGCTTGCAACATTTATTTTAGTTGGGGTTCTTGGAATTTGGTCTTATGATAATAAAAAATTAGATAAAGATAATATAAGGAGTTATTTAAGTATGTTTACATCAGGATTGGGAGTTGGTGGGACATATGGTAAAAGAAGGTATAGAAGAGAAGAATTAAACTTAAAAAGAAATAATTATTAAAAATGATAAAAGAAAAAGAATTCAAAAGAGCATCAGGAAGAAAGATTGAAGAAACAAGAGAAATAAAAGCAAAAGTTGGAGTTGTTCCAAATGCTGATGGAAGCGCGGTGTTTTCATTTGGAGATACAATAGCAATCGCTGCAGTTTATGGTCCTAAGACAATGCATCCACAGCATCAGCAAGATCCTGAAAAAGGAGTTTTGAGGTGCACTTATAGCATGTTAAGTTTTTCTGTTAAAGAAAGAATAAAACCAGGGCCATCAAGAAGAAGCACTGAAATAAGCAAGATATCAGAATGGGCTTTAGAGCCTGCTGTAATGATTGGAAAATATCCTAATACAGTTGTTGATGTTCATATAAATGTTTTACAGGCAGATGCGTCAACTAGATGCGCTGGAATAAATGCGGCTGCAATGGCGCTTGCACAAGCAGGAATCCCTATGAAAGAGTTAGTTACAAGCGTATCAATAGGAAAATTAGACAAACAATTGGTTGTTGATGTTGATAAAAATGAAGAAGACTTTGAAGAGGGGGAAGGAGCTACTGATATTGCTATGAGCTTTTTATCTAATTCAGGAAAATTGAGCCATTTGCAATTAGACGGAAAAATATCTATTAAACAATTAAAAGAAGCTATAGAATTGGGTAGAAAGACCTGCAAAAAGATTTATGAAATACAGAAGAAAGCATTGAAAGATGCAGGAGTGAAGGAATAAATGGAAGAATATAAAATAAAAATTGGAATAGATGAAAGAGGAATTTCTGGAACATTATTAAATTATCAATATAGATATGGTAAAAATCATGTATTAAATAAAATAAAAAGCAATGATGATGCTGAAATAGTAGAGATATGCAGGGGGCTTGTAACATTACTTGACTCTAAAGAAGTAAAAGTAACAATTAAATCAAAATAAAAATGGAAGCAACAAATTTGACTAAAGAAAGAATAGAAAAATATCTCTTAGAAGGAAAAAGATTTGATGGAAGAAAAAAAGACGAGTTCAGAGATATAAAAATAGAAACAGGAATCTCTAAAAATGCAGAAGGAAGCGCAAGAGTAATTCTTGGGAAGACTGAAGTTCTAGTCGGGGTTAAAATGGATATTGGAACACCTTATCCTGATTCTCCAGATAAAGGAAATTTGATAACTTCTGGTGAATTATTGCCATTGAGTTCTGACAGGTATGAAAATGGGCCCCCTAGATTTCCTGCAATTGAATTAGGAAGAATAATTGACAGAGGAATAAGAGAAAGCAAAGTAATTGATTTTGAAAAATTATGCATTAAAGAAGGAGAAAAAGTTTGGAGTGTCTATATTGATATTTATTCTATTAATGATGATGGAAACATTGTAGATGCTGCAGGAATAGGCGCGTTAGCTGCATTAATTACAGGAAAGATGCCTTATTATGATGAAAAGGAAGAAAAAATAGATTATGAAAAAGAATCAAAAAAAGAAATTCCATTAAATAAAGACGCTCCTTTTACTATAAGTGTTTATAAAATTGGAGGAAGTTTGATTGTTGATCCTACACTTGAAGAAGAAGATGCTAGTGAGACTAAAATGATTATGGGTGTTAGAGAAGGTGGAATAATCTCTTCAATACAGAAAAGCGGAGCAAAAGAATTAACAATTGATGAAGTAGATGAAATTTTTGAGATAGCAGAAAAAGTTTATAATAATACTTTTCCTAAAATACAAAAACAATTGAAATGAAATGGCAACATTAATTGCAACGAATAGAAGAGAAGGATTTAAGAAAAATTAAATATAAATTAGTTGTGTTGATAAAATACTTATAAAATTAAAAATGGAAGGAAAAAATATTAAATAAGATGGAGATAGAAAAATTTTCAAAATATGAGAAGGCTAGAATACTTGGAGCAAGAGCGCTGCAGATTGCAATGAATGCGCCATTGCTTATAAAAATAGAGCAAGAAGATTTAGAAAAAATAAAATTTGACCCTATTAAAATTGCAGAAATTGAATTAACTTCTAATATTCTTCCTATATCTGTAGACAGGCCTTTTCCTGAAAAGAAAAATGAAGAGTTGAAAAAAGTAAAAGAAAAGAAAATTAGAGACGAGAAAGTTGAAGAAATAGAAAATAAAGAAGAAGAAGAGATAGCCAAAGGAGGAGAAATAATGGAATTAGCCACTCCTGAAGACGAAGTGGAGGAAGAAGCTGAAGAAGAAAGCGGTGGGTTTGAGGAATAATTCTTTATTTGTTAATTAGTATATTTAATAGAAATAATATTTAAGTAGTTAAATAAAATCCAATAATAATGGAAACGAGACAATATTTTGTTGAAATAAAACCATTAGAAAAGGGGGCAAATCCTGAGAAAGAGTATAAAGAAAGCAGTTGTTCGGCAGGTTTTATGCAAATTAAAAAAACAGGAGACGATGATTCTGTTTTAGCAGAATTAGAAAGTGTTGCCAGAACAGCATTTATAAACAATCCTAAAAACAGCCATAGATTAATGCTTAAATATGAAAAGAGTTAATGAAAGAATTAAAAATACTTAACGCAATTTATATAAATCTTATTTCCTAATTTATTTTATGGTTTGCATTAAAGAGGTTTTTGGAAGAGAAATTCTTGATTCCAGAAAAGAAAAAACAATTCTTGTAAGTGTGAAAATCAACACAGGAAAAGTATTTTCTGCATCAGCTCCTTCTGGAAAATCTAAGGGAAAATTTGAAAAAAAACCTTACAAAAAAACTTTAAAAGATGATACAAAAAGATTAAGTGAAATGTCAGATTATTTTAAAGATGAAGAGTTTTCCTCTTTTGATGATTTAAAAAAAATTGAAGATATTTGCGACGGGCATATTGGAGCTAATAGCATGATTGCTTTTGAATATGCTGTTTTAAAAGCAATTGCTTATGAAAACAAGAAGCAGGTCTGGCAGATTGTTAATTTTAATAAGGAATTAAAAAAAAATAAAGAATTATTTTTTATAGGAAATATTATTGGCGGGGGGAAACATTCAAAAGAAATTGGAGAAAGAAAAAAGAAACCAGATTTTCAGGAGTTTTTAGCAATAGTAAAGGCAAAAGAGCATGGAAAATTAAAAAAGGCTCATGAGATTGCAAAAGAAGAATTAGAAAAAATTGATGATAGTTTTGAAAAAAGCCTGAATGATGAAAATGCATGGGAAACAGGCTTAAATGAAAAGCTTGTTCTTGATATTCTATATAAAATAAAAAAAGAGCTGAATATTGATATTGGAATTGATGTTGCTGGTTCTGGTTTTTATGGAAGGAAAAAATATCATTATTTAAATCCAAGATTAGACAGAGAAGAAGAAGAGCAGTTGAATTATATTGAAAATTTAATAAAGAATTATGGTATTCTTTATATAGAAGATGCTTTTGATGAAGAAGATTTCAAAAATTTTGCTTTGTTGAGAAAAAAATTTCCTGATAAATTAATTGTTGGGGATGATTTAACAGTTACTAATGTTAAAAGATTTAAAAAGGCAATAAAAGAAAAATCAATTTCAGGAATTATTATCAAGCCGAATCAGATTGGAAGTTTAATAGAAGTTAAGGAAGTTGTAGAATTAGCAAAAAAGAATAATATTAAAGTTATATTTTCTCACAGAAGCGGTGAGACAGAAGAAGATATTTTGGCTGATTTGGCTCTGGGATTCCAGGCAGATTATTTGAAGTGCGGAATACAAGGCAGGGAAAGAGAAGTGAAGATAAAAAGAGTTTTAGAGATTTTGAGGGGGATTCTGTTTAATTAAAGAGTATATCTTTTTAATCTGCAATAATCCTTCAGATTATTGATTTTTATTTGTTATTAATAATCATAGGTATCTTGTTCCATTCAATTTTATCTTTTATTTAATTAAATTAAAAGGAAAATAACTCAGTAAGTTTTAAAAACACCCTTTTTCTGTGAATTCTAATGGCAAACAAAGAAAAAGATAATAAAGATATTCTTGAGAAAATAGAGAAAGAAATGAATAAAGAAGCAGAAGTTATAAAAAATGTTGAACAAAACGTAGAAGAAGGAATAGAAACAGTTGAAAAGATAGCCGAATCTGAGAAAGAAGTAAAAAATATTATAGAAGATATAGATGAAAAACATAAAAAGAAATCCAAAAAAGAAACTGCAAAAAAGACTAAATTAAATATTTCTGAAAAAGAACTAATAGATGCTACAGAAGCAGAATCTCTTGCTACTGAAGAAACAAGCGAAGACAAAAGAAAAAAACTTTTAGAAAAGGCAAAAAAACTCGCTGAGAAAATTGAGATAACAACAACAGAGGAATTAAAAGAAAAAGTTAAAGGAAAGAAAAAAACTGAAACACTTTTACCTTTAGAGGATTATGTTAAGGCTGGAATTTATTTAGGAACAAGAGTCGTAACTCCGCAAATGAAGCAGTATGTTTACAGAAGAAGAGCTGATGGACTTGCTATCCTTAACACAGATACAATTGATGAAATGCTAAAAGAAGGGATTGAATATATATCTAAATTTAATCCTGAAGAGATTATTGTTGTTTGCAAAAGGCAGGCTGGATGGAAAGCAGTAGAAATGTTTTCAAAATTTACTGGAATAAGGGCTTTTACTAAAAAATATCCTGCAGGAATTTTAACTAATATACAACTTCCTAATTTCTTTGAAGCAGAACTTGCAATAGTTTGTGATTCATGGCTTGATAAAAATGCTCTATTAGACATGAAAAGGGTTGGAAAGAAAGTTTTAATGATATGCGATACAAACAATTTTCCAACAGGAGTTGACAAGAGAATAATTGGAAATAATAAAAGCAACAGAAGTCTTGGATTGATATTTTATTTATTAACTAAAAGTTATTGCAAAGCTCATGATATTTCTACAGATGACATTCCTGAATTAGAGGTCTGGACAGAAGACGACCATGAGAACTTAATTAATCTTAATCCATCTTATAAAATTAGCTAAATTGAGAAAAAGAATAGAATAATTTTTAAACTATCTTTTCTTAAATTATTCGATGAATGGGAAAAGGGGTTTGTATAAAAAAAACATTATAATAATTTTATCTGTATTAATTTTAGTTGTAATTGTAATTTTTTTATGGTTTGCTTCAGAAGATTTAGAAAATTTTATACGAGTTTTAACAGGGAAAGCGATTGATTTAAAATTTAAATCAATAAAGGTTCTTAACAGGGGTTTTTCTTCCATAACTATGGAAGAACTTTCTTCATGGACTTCTTCTTATGGTTTAGAGATTAAACCAGTTGCAGGTGAGAAATTTATTGGATTTAAAGGGGTTTATGGCAGTAATCCTCTTCCTTGGAGTACTAATGATTTTGCATATTATACTTGGGAAAATGGCGAGGATTCAAATTATAAAGATTATATAGTTAATAGAGGAGATGTTTTAAGTTTTTATACTCTAACTCCAGAACATTATGATTATAAAAATGAGAGAGATTATCACGGCTGTGGAATTGAAATTGATTTTACAGATGGAACTAATTTGAGAAAAACATGGTATAAAGACCAAGATAACTATCGTTCTAATTTTGAGAATTTAAATTCCTTAGGCAAATGGTATCTAAGAAAAATAGATATCAACAACATGGCTGAAAAAACAATAAAGAAAATAAGCTTAGTTAATGAATATGATAAAGAAAAAGACAGTCAATTTGAATGTTATTTTGATAATATAAAGATAATTAACCTAGTTGTTGTTAGCCCTCCTACACAATATTTACCTTCCCCTACATCATGGAGTTTTAGCTGGAATGTTAGAACAGACAGAGATGGAAAGCCAGCTGGTTATTTTGATCAAACACCATTTCCAATTACAGAAACAACAACAAGCTATTCTATAAAAAATGACGAGGATCCAGATGGAAGTTTGAAAGTATATCAATTAGGAACAAAATATTATGTTGATGGAGGTTATACTGGAGGGAGCAATGATGGCTCTTTCACTAAACCATATAAAACAATTTCTGCTGCATTAAGCACTGTTAGTGCTGGAAACAAAGCTATAATTGTAAGAGGGGCGCATGATGGATTTAGTGGAATTTATAATGAAGTCGGATTAACTTTAAAATCAGGAATAAATGACACATATAGATTTATGATTGTTGGATATGGACAAGAAAGGCCAATAATTAATGGTGTATCGACGGGTTTGGATACTATTTCTGGAGGAACATATGCAACAGTACAGAGACTCAAAATTCAAGATAATTATAGAAATGGAATAAGAACTGGCCAAAGTAATTCTTATATTAATGTAATTGATGTCTGGCTTTATAATAATGACAAATGGGATTCTGTTAATAATAAATTTTGGGCAGATGGAAATTTATATTTCTTAGGTGCTGATAATAATTGGATTTATCATAGTACAGCAGAGCGCAGTTCTGGGCATGGCTTCAAAATAGGCGATGACGCAGACAATAATCTTGTTGAATGGTCTGTTGCAAAAGAAGCTGGTTATTGGGCTGGTTCGCCATTAACAAGCTGGTATGGCGCTCATCCAACTGCTTGTGATTTTCCAGCTGATGCTGGAATGTATAATGATAATATTACAGTTAGATATAATATCTGCGGAACAAGCTTATTTTATGCTGTTCAATTAAGAAGAACACCTAATTTTTCCTTTCATCATAATGAAGTTTATGATGGAATTCATTTCGGAAATGTAAGCGGAGCAAGAGCGCATGGAATTCAGACAGATGCTAATGTTCTTATTTATGCAGATGGAACATATGGAGAGCTTTATTCAAATATTATTAGAGATCCTGGAACAAATGAGCCAGGAAACAATATATATGGAATTGGAATATCTGGAGCTAGTTCTACTGCAAATAATTTAAATATTTATAATAATTTAATATACAGCCAAGATTCTAATGAGGCAGGCATTCTCATTAAAACCAGTGACATAGTTAAAAACATTTTTAGCAATAGTATTTATACAAATGCAAATACCCCGCTTATATATTCTTCAAATGCTCAAAGCAATCAATTGAATTTTAAAAATAATATCTTCCATCAAGCAGGAACTGGGAAAATTATAGATTTTAATGGTCTTAGTGATTGGACCAGTCACACTTATAATTTATATTATGCTCCAAGCGGAAGTATTGGAACAACTCTTGGGACAGGAGAACAAAATGCAAATCCACAATGGCAAGCAATTCCATCAGGAGAATATTCTCCAAATGGGGGTGGTTTATTGCAAACTTCTCCTGCGATAAATACAGGAACAACAATAAATTTATTTAGCAGGAGTTTTAATGGAATTACAAGACCTCAAGGAAGTGCATGGGATATAGGAGCTTATGAATATGGCACAGCAACTCCTCAATGTTCTGGTGCTTCTGATTGTAATGATAACAATGTTTGCAATGGTGCAGAGACATGTGTTTCTGGAACTTGCCAGGCTGGAACAGCACTTAATTGTGATGATTTTAATTCATGCACAACAGATACATGTAATGCAATAACAGGATGCAGTAATTCCCAAATAACTTCATGTATAAACAGCGACACATGTTGCCCTTCTGGATGTAATTCTGGAAATGATAATAATTGCACAAATCCTCCGCCTGTATCAGGATTAGTTTTACACTTGTCTCTTAATGAAAATGTAGCAAATGGAGGTACATTAACAGATGCATCTGGGAATAATAATTATGGAACTCTTTATAATGCACTATATACATCATCAGGCATAAATGGAGCTTATACTTTTGACGGAACAGATGATTACATAAATATACTAAACAGCGCAAGTTTAAGCAGTCCTTCAACAACAAATGCAATAACAATAACAGCTTGGGTAAAACCAGATGTGTTTGACTATAAAGGATATATCGTTTCAAAAAATTCAGGAGC
>ERZ1292629.668-Hain-H43-01um-R1-668-length-37936-cov-9_pt1 | contig 37936 bp, 36 predicted proteins | sample MGYA00564399_ERZ1292629 | MGnify/ENA primary metagenome ERZ1292629 (study PRJEB36523, sample SAMEA6512636) | groundwater metagenome | collected 2019-01-08 | study: AquaDiva: Metagenomics assemblies of 32 groundwater samples
GATATCTCTTTGCGTATTTTTATAACATGTTTGTGAAGAAATAAAGGTATATATTTATTAATTTGAGATAGCACTCTCAATCATCGGCTTGATTTGTTCAAATGGTAAGGCACCGGGTATTAGCTGTGTATCGCCCTTGGCGTCAATAATAATCGTTCCGGGAGTACCAGTAACTCCTTCAGCCGAGCCTGAGGCTATTTGGTCTTTCACTTTTTGTGCAAACTCTCCGGAGTCTAAACAAGCTTTGAATTTTATTTCATTGAGTCCGAGTTCCTTAGAAAGCGGCACTAATTTATCCAATGTAAAGCCGGTACCGTTTGACGTTGTACGTTCAAGTATTGCGTCCACATATCTCCAAAACGCATCGTTTCCACCAAGTTTTGCGGCACATTCGGTCGCTTCCGCTTCTTTCTGCGCATTTGCATGAAATGAAAGAGGAAAATGTCTATATACCCATTTGACGGAATCGCCATAGTCTTTTATGACTTGCTGCATTGTGGGGTGAAAACGCTTGCAAAAAGGACATTCCAGATCAGAATATTCGACCAGAGCAACCTTTGCATTTATATTTCCCCGAATATGATCGTCTGTGGTAATTTCCGGTTTTTTTGTAGCTTTTATGACGGGTGGTGGTACTGCGGCAATGGCGTCTGATGGGGGATTATTTACTTCTTTTTTAACAGGTACTGCGGCTTGAACATTCGTCTTTTCTAAAAACTGTACTTTTGTCCAGAGCGATCCCAAGAAAAATGATGCGAGTATAAGAAGCGTAGACAGAAACGTAATCATATTAAACCGTGTTGAGTCCGTTGTATTTTGCATATGTGATAACGATATCAAATCAAACATGAAGATTTCGTGAATGACGATATTTTTCTTGTCTTCATATTATCTTCATATAGCGTGTACTATCCTAATCTAGGACAGAGTAAAAAGGGGGTGATGTGTATGAAAAATATTATTTGGATTTGCGTAGCGGTGGCGCTTATGGGTCTTGTCGCTATCACCATCTTTAAAGTTCCGATCGGCACAGTTATGTTTGCGGGAGCATTGCTTGCTTGTCCATTACTTCATATTTGGATGATGAAAGATGGAGGACACAAACACTAATTTCATAAAATCTTCATACTTGCTTTCCTATACTGCGGGTATATGGGATACGACTATGGAAACTGGCTCCTTGTTACTTTAAATATCATTCTTTTTCTTTACTTTATTAAAAGTGCGTTTAAACCGAGAACAAAGACTGATTGGACAACATTTCGTTATTTTGGCGCTTTCATCGTGGCTCTCTTTGCGGAGATGTACGGTTTCCCCTTAACTATCTATCTTCTCACCTCTTATTTCGGCAATCGATTGGGTTTGGATTTTACCCATAGCAACGGACATATACTCAACACTCTCTTGGGTCTTAAGGGTGATCCACATTTTAGTATTTTGCATATTATCAGTTACGCACTCATAATTGGCGGTCTCGTCCTTTTAGGTAACGCCTGGGAAGTTCTATATAAAGCAGTGAGGCGACACCGACCCGCAACAGGCAATGTTTATCAATACATTCGTCATCCCCAGTACCTAGCCTTTACTCTCATTATTTTTGGTTTTCTCGTCCAATGGCCGACACTCATTACGATCGATATGGCTCCCATCCTTATATGGCGATATATACGACTTGCAATAATCGAAGAAAAGGAAATGCTCCAGAAGTTCGGTACAGCGTACGCCAAGTATTTACGAAAAACTCCAGGTTACTTTCCGTCTATAAAAAAATTAATCACCAAATATAGCCTCACGAAAATATTTAGTGCATAATGATAATAGAGAAATAAAATTATGAATCACGGTGGAATGAAGCATGGGGGTCATACGATGAAGCCTCTTTCTGAAATTTCCTTGTGGGAAAAATTAAAAATGAGTATGACTATGACCATGGGCATGGATCACACGGGTCTTGCGGGAAGAGAGATGGCAAAACTCATGGAAGAAGATATCCGTAATAAATTTTTCTTCTCTTTTTTCCTGACCATACCAATCCTCGCCTATTCTATGGGGAGGATGCTATTAGGATGGAATTTGCCAACACCTATCCCAGTTCATTGGTTACTATTTTTGCTCACAACGCCGGTCTTCTTCTATGGAGGGTGGTTATTTCTTTATTCTTCATATTTTGAATTGAAAACCGGTCGACTAGGCATGTCTGTTCTTATTGCGGTCGGCATCACGGCAGCGTATGCATTCAGTGTTGTGCTGACGTTTCTTGGAAACGGTGAGTCATTTTATGAAGCAGCAGCAATGCTCATTACGTTTGTACTTTTTGGACACTGGATGGAAATGAAATCAAGGCGCGGCACTACTGATGCATTACAAGCACTCTTTAATTTAGTTCCTCCCCTTGCACGCGTATTACGAAGCGGTAAAGAAATACTTATGCCTACTGCAGAAGTAAAACTGAGGGATATTCTGATTCTTAAGCCGGGCGACAAAGCACCGGTTGACGGGGAAATTATTGTAGGCGAGACTTCAATTGACGAATCATTAGTGACTGGCGAATCTGTCCCCGTGGAGAAAAATATAGGAAGCCAAGTCATTGGCGGATCAATAAACTTATCTGGATATATTCAGTTTAAAGCCACAAAAGTAGGTGCGGACACGGCTTTGGCTCAAATTGTAAAAATGGTCGAAAATGCCCAAAACTCTAAAGCCCCAGGGCAAAAACTAGCAGATAAGTTCGCTAAATATTTGGTAATTGTAGCTGTAGGCGGAGGATTTTTAACCTTTGCAGTGTGGTTTTTCGTTTTTGGACAGCCATTGCTGTTTGCCCTTACTTTTGCTATTTCCACTGTAGTTATCGCTTGTCCGGATGCATTAGGTTTAGCTACTCCGACTGCAGTAGCAGTAGGCACTGGACTCGGAGCCAAACACAATATCCTCATTAAAGATGCAGCGACGCTTGAACAAACATCGAAGATACAAGCCGTGGTGATGGATAAAACAGGAACGCTTACTGACGGAAAACCAAAGATATCCAGTATTGCGATAACAAAAGGATTTGACGAAAATATTTCTTTGCAACTCATTGGTGCTGCGGAGGCAAAATCTTCTCATCCATTGTCAAATGCTGTGCTTGAAGAACTAAAAATAAGAAAACTTTCTTTTCCTCAAAAAGTTGAAAAGTTCCAAAACCTTTCAGGACTTGGTGTAAAAGCCATAGTGGATGGAAAACAAGTCTTAGTGGGTACGAAGCGCTTAATGAATGAAAATAAGATTGATACTACTCCTCTTGAGAGAGACATCATTACTTTTCAGGAAAATGGGGAAACTATTATGCTTCTTGCAGTTGATGGCAAGTTAGCAGCAATGGTCGGAGCAGTTGATCCCATCAAAGAAAATTCTAAAAAAGCAATTGATCGCCTCAATGAAATGGGCATCGAAACGGCCATGATTACTGGAGATAATGAAAAAACTGCCCAAATTGTAGCCCAAAAAATCGGTATTAAACGAGTATTTGCGGATGTAATGCCTGAAGATAAAGCAAAATATGTCAAAAAACTTCAAGATGAGGGAAAATTTGTTGCAATGGTTGGAGATGGGGTCAATGATGCACCAGCGTTGGCAACTGCGGATATAGGAATTGCTATTGGTGCGGGAACAGACGTAGCCATTGAGACAGCAAAAATTGTGTTGATGAAATCGGATCCTGCAGATATTTTACGGTCAATCAGACTTTCCAAAGCAACGGTGAGAAAAATGAAGCAAAATCTTTTTTGGGCTTCGATTTATAATTTGTTGGCTATTCCTGTAGCTGCAGGTGTGCTGTATCCGTCTTTCGGTATTTCACTAAGACCAGAAGTGTCGGCGCTTCTTATGAGTATTTCCTCTATTATTGTAGCTACTAATGCAGTACTTTTAAACAGATCAGAAAAAGATCTGATTGAGATTTAGTATAATGTAGCCCGTATCGGATTCGAACCGATGATATTCACGCTGAAAACGTGATGTCCTAGGCCGCTAGACGAACGGGCCAAATGGTATCGAATTCAATTTTAGCAAAATTGGACTCAAAAGGATATAATCTTTGTATTCATATGAGCGAAAGACCAGATTGGTTTCTAGGATTTTTGGAAGAAGCAATTCAAATGACTTCAGTCTCAGATGAGTTTGTGGAAAGTGCTTTGGGTATCGGATGTATGATAGATGCCGGTAATCAGACTGATGCACGCCGACTTTATGATGAAGCTGCCAAAGCCCTGAGGACGATGCGAATAACTCAGACACCTGGTGAACAAGGTTCTACTCAAGTTCGTACAATGATTCAATCACTCTTATATCCTTTAGATCTTCGTATGGAACTTTCTCGTCGACTTAAAATACCGTTGGGATAATTACGTTCGGTTTATTTTTGTATATTTTGATATAGTTACGCCTAATTGACGGGATATGTTTTCGGGTTTATTATGGATATACAATGCCCGAAACAATTAATGAACCTGTTTCTGTAGCCCTCTGGAGTAATCATACTACACACAAAATTCTTCCGTACAGTTTGTATTGGCATGGCAGGCGATATCAGATTAGTACAGTAGGATTTCATCACACATATCACGTCGGGCGAATTCTCATGCACGTATTTTCAGTAACTGATGGCAGTACATTTTTTCGTTTGGAGCTCAATGCTGAAACGCTTGAATGGCAGCTTTTGGATGTAGAAGTAGGAAATTATGAACTTTAATCCCGCTCCTCCCACAATAATGCATGTAGATATCAATTCGTGCTTTGCAACGATTGAACAGCAGGCAAATCCTTTGCTTCGTGGCAAGCCTGTGGTAGTTGCGGCATATACGACCAATAATGGATGTGTGCTTACCGCGTCTAAAGAAGCTAAACTGTATGGCATCAAAACCGGTATGCGCGTTCGGGACGCCAAATATCTTTATCCACGTCTTATTGTTTTACCTTCTGATCCTGATAAATATCGTGTGGTGAATCAACAGTTGACAGAACTTTTGATGAAATATTCACCAAACATTAGTGTTGAGTCTATCGATGAGATGGTTCTTGATCTAAAAGATACGCCAAAATTATTAAGACCAGATCTTAATCAAATGATCGATATAGCCAAAGAAATTAAAAATCGTATTAAACAAGAAATAGGAGATTGGATTACGGTGTCTATTGGCATCGCTTCAAATAGATATTTAGCAAAAGTTGCTTCAGGACTTGAAAAGCCCGACGGATTGCGATGGATTACAAAAGAAACAATTGTTTCAATACTCGAAAAAATGAAGCTTGAGGATCTTTGTGGTATAAAAGAAGGGAATGCAAGAAAACTCAAAAGTGTTGGGATATATACACCGCTTGAGATGTTTTATGCAGATAGCAATACATTAAAACGCGGATTTCATTCTATTATTGGGAGGGATTGGTGGCAAAAAATACATGGATTTGATCATTCAAAGAACTCAGGACAAGTCAATAAAACCTTTGGTCAGTCGTATGCGATGAGTAAGTTTCTTTTGCCTACTGATTCCTGTGTGTGGCAAATATTGTCGCAGCTTGTGATGAAAATGGGAAGAAGGTTAAGATGTGATGGATCTTCCAGTCGAGGTGTAGCTGTATCACTTTTGTTTGAAGACCATACGCACTGGCATACACAAGAGTTGCAGGAAGAATCATTATTTGCAGATACTGACTTGTATCAAAAAATATGGCGCATGCTTCAAAATGCGCCAGAACGGGCCATTCGAATTCTTGCAATATCGTGTTACCAATTGCACAAAGATTTATATGATCAGCAATCATTGTTATTTGATGAAAATAAGAAACGCAACCTTACACGAGCCATAGATGCAGTACAAGAAAAATTTGGTGCATTTATCATTACTCCTGCGCGTATGATTGGGATGGAGAATAGGGTTATGGATCGAATTGCATTTGGAAAAACAAGTCTGTGACTAAGTAGTCAACTAATTCTCGACCGGTGTAAAGTTGACTACTTAATATTTTGACATAATTAATCCTAATCTACTTTAGAAGTAGATATTGAATATTGACAGTGATTATAAAGAGGAAGTACTGTAGAGAATAGTACAAATAAATCAAGAGTGGTGGAAGAGATCTCGCTCATAGCCATCCGACAACCGATTTTGTAACGAAGTGAAAAATCGTCCTGAGCTTTGTCGAAGGACCACTTCCATGAAAACACGGTGCCAAAACGAGAATTGATTCGCCCAAAGGAGGGAAACAATATGTCTCAGCTTACCCATTTTACTTCTGAATCCGTCGCAAGTGGCCACCCTGACAAAATTTGTGATCAGATTTCTGATGCAATTGTCGATGCAGCACTAGCAGTTGATCCATTGGCACGCATAGCGGTTGAGACACTTGTTACTACCAATAGGATAGTACTTGCGGGAGAGGTGACGTGTACAAAAAAATTGAACTATGAAAAAATAGCTCGAGGTGTCATTAAATCATTGGGGTATACAAAAAAAGCATATAATTTTTCACATGAATCTCCTATTTCAATATATATCCATGAGCAATCGCCTGACATAACCGTAGGCGTTGATGATGGAGGGGCAGGAGACCAAGGCATGATGTTTGGCTATGCTACCAATGAAACGCCTGAGTATATGCCCTTGCCACTAGTCCTGGCTCACCGATTGGTAGAGAAGTTGGATCAACTTCGAGAATCCAAGAAATTGTCCTATCTTCGTCCAGATGGAAAAAGTGAAGTAAAAATAGTATATGAAAACGGAAAACCTAAGAGTGTCGATCAGGTTGTGATAGCAGTGCCGCATGATCCGAAGGTTTCCAATAAAAAGTTAAAAATTGATCTCTATAAAAAAGTCATAACCCCCATATGTAAATTCTATAAAATGAAACCGCCAAAACTTACAGAAGTAGTCGTGAATGGCACGGGGAAATGGGCAATTGGGGGACCATCGTCTGATACGGGAGTCACGGGACGCAAAATAATTGTTGACACCTATGGCGCATTTGCCCGTCATGGCGGAGGCGCGTTTAGTGGCAAGGATCCTACTAAGGTAGATAGATCCGGTGCGTATGCCGCGCGCTACATTGCTAAAAATATTGTAGCCAAAGGGTTAGCAGATCGGGCTGAAGTGAGGGTTGCCTACGTTATTGGTCAGCGTGAACCATTAGCCAAAGCCATAGAGACGTTTGGAACAGAAAAAGTAACACTATCTCAAATAGAAACATTTGCATGGAGTCTCCTTGATCTTTCTGTGCCGGGAATTATCAAAGGACTCAATTTACGCAGACCGATGTATCAAAAAACCGCTCGTTACGGCCATTTTGGCCGCAATGGATTCCCATGGGAGAACGTGGTAGCATAAACGCGATGGAAGAATCACGACCTTTAGCTGATATTTTACGCCCAAAAACGCTTGATGACATTATTGGTCAAGAGCACTTGGTTGGTAAAGACGGAATTATTCGAAAGCTTTTAGCTTCTAACTTTTTACCTTCAATGATTCTTTGGGGACCTCCCGGATGTGGGAAGACGACGCTTGCACAATTACTGGCAACTCTCACTAACTCAGAATTCATTTCCAAATCAGCGGTCACTCTTACTTTGGCAGAAGTTCGTGTCATCATGAAGGAAGCGCGAGAGCGATTAGATATAGAAAATAAACGCACGATATTTTTCATTGATGAAATTCATAGGTTTAATAAAGCACAGCAAGATGCGCTCCTTCCTCATGTCGAAAAAGGAACCGTGATATTTATTGGAGCAACGGCTGAAAACCCCTCATTTGAAGTAATTTCTGCACTCTTGTCTCGTACACGCGTACTCGTATTAAAGCCATTGGATTTAGGTGAGCTTACAAAGGTGACGGATAACGCATTGGATTATTTAAAAATAACTATTGATGATAAAGCCAGAGAGTTCCTGTATCAAGCCTCAAACGGTGATGCTCGCTCACTTTTAAATATTTTAGAAATCGCATCATCTCTTCGCCTACAAGGAGAGTCCTTGAAGGTGAATAATATTGAGGAAGCGGCGCAGAAAAAGATGGTGCAATATGATAAGGGTGGGGATGAGCACTACAATACAATTAGTGCGTATATAAAAAGTATGAGAGCCTCAGATGTGGATGCTGCATTGTATTATTTAGCGCGTATGGTGGCCGCAGGCGAAGATCCTGTATTTATTGCGCGTAGACTAGTTGTGTTTGCTTCGGAAGATATTTTGTCGCCAACTGCTCTGGTTGTGGCAAATGCTGTTTTTGCCGCGTGTCAGCAAGTAGGACTTCCAGAGTGTCAAGAAAATTTAGCAGCAGGGACTGTGTATATGGCTCAAGCGAAAAAAAATAGATCTTCGTATGACGGCTATATGCGTGCATTAGTTGATGTAAAACAATTTGGTAATTTGCCCATACCACTTTCTGTACGAAATGCACCAACAAAACTCATGAAGTCACTCGACTATGGAAAAGGATATAGTATGTATGATACAAGAAGTCATCTTCCAGAAAAATTATTACATAAAAAATATTATGAAAACTGAACATTCTGCGGGAGGCGTGATCCTTCAAAAAACAACCAATACATGGCAAGTTTTGCTTATAAAAGATATGAGTGGCAAGTGGACATTCCCAAAAGGAAAAATAGAAAAAGGAGAAACGATTGAAGAAGCCGCCATTCGAGAGATTTGTGAAGAAACAGGCATATCACATCTTGATTATAAAGCGCCATTACCATCAATTTTTTATACGTTTAAACGAAAGGGGATTGTACAAAAAACTGTTGACTATATGATTTTTCTATCTACCTCTTCCCAGAAGATAATTCTACAAAAAGAGGAAGGAATCTCGGACGCAAAGTGGATTGATATTGATTGTGTATTACAAGAAATTGACTATAAAGAAACGTATAACCCCATGTTGAAACAAGTGCAACTACTTGCACGAGCTTTTTAATTACGTATGCTTACTATTATTCATGGCGACGACATAGAACAAAGTTATAAAGCGCTTACACGTCTAAGAGAGACTTTTGTGGGAAGGGAGTTTAGAGAACTGGACGGGAAACGGTTGACTCCTGCGGATCTTACTCAGGCGCTTGAGTCTTCATCGTTATTTGGAAAAGATGTTTGTATTCTGATACAACGATTCTTTTCTTCTGTCAATAAAAAAACTACACTGTATAGTGAACTTTTTGCAATCATACATAAATCAATGGAACTTGCAGACATCTTTCTTTATGAAACTAAAGAGTTAGATAAAACAACGCTTAGTAAATTTGGTGTTGACGTTTCGGTACAACTATGTATGATCCCTCGCATCATTTTTGAATTCCTTGATGGATTGCACAAAGGAAACGTGCGGGCAAGCCTTACGAAGTTACACGAGATCGTATCTCATGAGCCAGTGGAAGTCGTTTTTTCGATGATTGTCAAAAGATTTCGCTATCTTATACAATTATCTGATGGTATTACACCGGAAGGTCTCGCGCCTTGGCAAGCGGCTCGCTTGACACGGCAAGCGCGTTTCTTTACGATGGAAAAACTTGCGTCTCTTTATAAGAGACTTGCTACAATAGAAGTATCTGTGAAAACTGGCGGTTCACCATTTACTCTCGCACAGCATATAGAGCAGTTTATTATTTCTTTATAGGTAATACTTTATGGATCTTTCGATTTTTAAAGATTATGACGTGCGAGGAATTTATCCTAAACAGATAAATGGCGAAGTCGCAAAAGCTATTGCATACGCTATCGTTAGAAAATTTTCTCCAAAGACTGTATGTATTTGTCGAGATATGCGATTATCCGGTGAAGAAATCCGTAATGGATTTGTAGAGGTGTTCACAAATCTTGGAATACATGTATATGACGCAGGTCTTACAGGTACGGAGATAGCATATTATATCGCGGGCACAAAACCGTACGACATGGTGCTTATGATTTCTGCATCCCACAATCCTCCTGAATATAACGGATTAAAGGTGGTTCTTCGAGGACCCTTACCGATAACAAGTGATACTGGGCTGTATGAAGTGAGAGATTTGATAGCAGAGGGTCCGTTACCAAAAGCCGATAAAGCAGGAACAGTACAGGAGATAGATGTTTGGAAAGAATGGAAAGCAAAAATCCTCTCCCTTGTTGATACGAAGGCGTTAAAATCACTCTCAATTGTTATAGACGCCGGGAATGGTATGTTTGGCAAAATGGCACCTCTTATTTTTGAAAGTTTACCGGTAAAAGTCACGCCAATGTATTTTGATTTGGATGGACTCTTCCCAAATCACGTACCTAATCCACTGGTTGATGCAAATAACGCAACCCTTATTAAAAAAATTTTAGAAATAGGCGCCGATGTGGGGTTGGCTTTTGATGGTGATGCTGATCGTATGTTTTTAATCGATGATAGGGGTCGGATCGTTTCAGGCACAGTTACGACTGCATTATTGGCAAAATATATACTCTCTATTCACCCAAATGAGCTCATACTTTACAATGCTATTTGTGGCCGCGTTGTTCCAAAAACCATTGAGATAGCAGGAGGTAAATCGAAGCGTGTACGTGTGGGTCATAGTTACATAAAGCAATACATGAAAGAGACGAAAGCATTTTTTGCAGGCGAGCATTCCGGACATTATTATTTGAGGGACTACTTCAATGCAGAAAGCGGTATGACAGTCGCACTCATGGCGCTTCTTTTATTATCAAATCAAGAAAAAAAACTTTCCGAATTAGTTGACGAGTTAAACATCTATCCCGCCAGCGGTGAAATTAATTTTGTGGTATCAGATATTCCAGCAGCTGTCGAAGCTATTAAAACTGGCTTTCCCGACGCGACGTCTATAGATGAGCTAGATGGCATTAGCGTTTGGTACAAAGACTATTGGTTTAACGTGCGTGCCTCAAAGACAGAACCACTATTAAGATTAAATGTCGAGGCAGACACAAAGACAATTCTTGATACTAAAACAGCTGAGTTAGTAACAAGAATTGAAGAATTAGGCGGAAAGAAAAAGTGATGATTATATGGATACAACACATAATCGCCCGTACTTAGTTATCCCAAAACTTATAGAACAACCCACGTGGGGTGGTACGTATATTGTGGGAACAAAACAATGGCAGCAAAAGCACGAGTTAATTGGCAAAAAAATAGGTCAGTCATATGAGCTTTATGATAAAAGTAATTTATCTTTAGCCGGTTCCAGCGAGGATCCTTTGTTTACTGGAGAAATAACCGATTCAAAATTGGTAGAGCAACAAACACAAGTAAAGAATTCTATAGGATTACAACAATTAATTTTAGATGACCCCATAAACATTCTCGGCCAGCGAATAGTTGAGACGTACGGCCCTTCCATGCATCTCCTTCTTAAGTTTACTCAAGCACTAGGAAACTCGTTTCAATTACATATTCCCGATGGAACAAAGAGCACAAGATGGAAAGCGAAACCTGAGTCCTGGTATTATTTTGAAGACGGTTTAATAACATGTGGCGTGAAAAAAGATACAAATTGGCAGGAATATCAGCAAGGTGTAACAGAACTGGATCAAGAAATTCAGAAAATATCAGAAAACGTGCGTGGCGGATCACTCCCCTACGAAGATGCGAGGCTCCGGATTGATATGTTTATTAAACGCTATAACCCTTGGCAGTATGTAAACGTCGTTCGGATAGAAAAGGGCACATTGCTTGACTTATCTTCCTGTGGTATTCACCATTCGTGGGAAGAAGATTTAAAAACGATTCCTCTTGGGAATGTTTTATACGAAATTCAGTTGAATGTCATGGATGATGTGGCTACGATCAGAAATTTTGATAAAGGGAAAGTAGGTAAAGACAGGTCACTGCGTCCACTTCAAATTGAAGATTATTTTGCTTTGGCAGACAGAAGTGCTGATGCAAATGACCCAAATATACACATGCGGGTATCAACATTGGTAGAAAAAACATCGGCATATATCCATGAAAAACTATTAGACACCAAATATTATGGTATGGACCGAGTAACGCTTGAAAAGATTGGGTCTTTATATGTCTCCGCTATCGATACATTTCGGCATGTTTTTGTCCGGTCCGGCAGTATGACGCTCTCCGCAGGCACAATGAGTGTGATGGTAAATGCTGGTCATTCTGTATTTGTACCTGCAGGATGCCTTACGTATGCTGTAAAATCAACAGAAGACAATACTGAAGTTTTAATTTCTTATTAAACGAAAGGAAGTACATGATGTTACCGACGCTCGATGATATTGTTTTGCGTTCATTAGATTATTTTAGTACGACACCACCACCAGGCTTTAACGTATCAAGGTTTTCTCTACCATTCGTCGTAGGAAGTGGAAATGCTCTAAATACTGGAAAAATTTTGCTTTCTGGACACGCTGCAATATTTGCAGATGAAAGTAATTTTAAATCTATCATGGAGTCTTACGATCAGATTATAAAAAAAGGCCTTATAAAAGATGTAGTTATCATATCCTCTTCTGGTGAAAAAGATTCTGTTTGGGAAATAGAATTGGCGACAAAAATGAATCTAAAAACTACCCTACTTACGTGCAAACCGAATTCAACAGCCGCAAAAATTGCTGATGAGATTTATACGTATAAAAGTATTGCAGAGCCCTACACGTACAACACTTCCACGTATCTTGGTATGGTTTTGTCTACAACAGGGGAATCAGCTGATGAAATTAAGCGAATGATTAAAACTCTATCCATGGTACCAGCTTTTGGCGATTATATAAGTTACGCATTTATCTTACCTGATGAGTTTTTACCTGTATGTCCTATGATTGAAATAAAAGGAGATGAATTATTTGGGCCGCACGTAATGATCCGCGCAGTCACTCAGGGTCACGCGAGGCATGCCAAATTTGTGCATCCATGGGAGAAAGAGCTTGTTATTTCTTTGGGCTGGGATAACAAATATTTCGGAGATTCTACGCATCGCTGGAATATACCACTTTCTAGCACCGCAAGCTTTGCCGCCGTGATATCGCTTACGTATTATCTTTGTGGGCTCATTCAGAAAGAGAAACCTCCTTATTTTATGCAAAATATAGAAAATTTTTGCTTAGATTATGGGCCCAAAGCCTACGGCAAACCAGAGAAATTTGACGTGATCGTCCCCGCAAACGATTAAGGGTTACGTTTCGCCTTGTTGATAAAGATCCTGCAAATTTCTTCGAGTTCTTCTATGGTATGTGCATACGTTTCGATTCCGTGTGGTAGGCTACCTGTGTCGTCATGGATGGTAAAGCAACACACGTGTGCTCCAGAAGAGACTGCCGCGTTTATTCCTGTTTGTGAATCCTCTATGATGAGTGTTTCTGCGTTTGTCGCCTTTAATGCTTTCATACAAGCAAGATATCCATCTGGAGAAGGTTTTGGTTTGAATTCTGGATGGTCATTGACGGATTCGATAAATTCAAAGGACGCTCCATTTTTCAGCCTCTCAAGAACGAGTGAAATCCAGTTTTTCGGAGACGATCATACCAAACCAAGCCGCACCTTCGCTAAAGCGAGCGTACCGATTAATTCATCGATGCCAGCAGTTATTGGTGCTTGGCGATAAATCGTCTGTGCGAGTTCGTCATACCCAGCAAAGAATTCAGTTTTGGTTCCGGTATGCCCCAACTCATGGGCTTTTTGATATATTTGGCCTTCTGAGAGACCTCTGGTTTTTCCCAGTAGTTGTTTGCGATAGAGGGTTTGAGAATGCGGGTAAAGTATGCTGGCTCCTGTTCATTCCAAAGCTGTTCGCTTTTGACGATTACACCATCCATATCAAAAATAATCGTGGGATTCATGAATATATTGTATCACTTGCGTTTTATTGCCCGTAACACCAACAAGGACTCTCCTCGTAGGCTATTCTAGGTCAAGTGTTTGATTTACAATTGATTTTAAATCATCAGGATAAGCTTGTTTAATAAATGATTCATAGGAAAGCTGTGCATGCGTACGTGAAAAATATGAAAGTATAGTTGTGGGTTGGATCCATGCTTGTGAAGTTAAATAAATAGTTTCCGTACGAAGAATAGGAGTATTCTTTTAACCTACGAGGAGAGTCCTTGTAGGGGGATAGGGATAGCGGGTTTCTGTGAATATATTTCGAAAGGTAAATAAATTGATATTCTGACGTTATATTTACTGCTTTGTATGGACCTTGAAATAACGGGCCTATGCGCTTATAGCGTGTATTAAAATATCGGACATACTTTGTTGATAACGATCTTAAGAAATGGTCGATTGCACGTTCTGAATTTTGTTTGATAAGTATATGAAAATGATTCGGCATAAGACAATAACATAGTAACTCAATTTCCTCGAAGTAATTTTTTAATATCCTTGATGGTGGCTTCTTCAAGGACTCTCCTTGAGGAGTAAGATAAATCTTTAAGAAAGAAAGAAACGTTTTGTAATCTTTCTCTTCACGAAAGATGACACATTTATCAACCCCTCGGTTATACACATGGTAGTAGGCGCCGGATTCATATCGTTTTATTACATTTTTAGATGGCATAATGTAGAGTATACATCACCTACAAGGACTCTCCTGGTAGGATAAAACTTCGACTTGCGAAAACTTCTAAAATTCTTGATACTAGATATATGACTAAACCTAAGTACGTCCGTTGGTTTAAAGAAGTGGATAAAGAAGATATTGGCATCGTTGGCGGGAAGGGAGCGAATTTAGGAGAAATGACCAAGGCTGGATTTCCAGTACCGAATGGATTTGTCGTTACCGCACAGGCCTACTTTCAATTTTTGGATGAATCAGGGCTTCGTGACGACCTTCATAGAATTCTTCACGGATTAGATGTAGGAAACAGTGCTCATTTAGCAAAAGCTTCCAAGGACATTGAGCACAAAATTACGCACGCACGTTTCCCGCAAGAGATAGCTACGGAGGTAATAAATGCATATTTGTCATTAGACAAAGGTAAAAATGTATTAGTCGCTGTAAGAAGCTCAGCCACCGCGGAGGATTTACCAACTGCATCATTTGCAGGTCAGCAAGCAACGTTTTTAAATGTATCGGGTGAAGCGAATGTATTGGAAAAAATCAAAGAAGCGTGGGCGTCGCTTTTCACCGCCCGAGCGATATTTTATCGCGTGACCAATACGTTTGATCATTTCAAAGTCGGTATCGCAATACCTGTGCAAATAATGGTGCAATCTGACTACTCTGGCATCATGTTTACCCTTGATCCCGTGACTAATGACAAATCAAAAATCGTCGTTGACGCGATTATTGGCTTAGGTGAGATGATTGTGCAAGGATCAGTGACGCCAGATCATTTCAAAATTGATAAACAAGATAGAAAGATTATTGAAAAAGAAATTAACGTGCAGGAAAAAGTAATGCGTCGCAATGGCACCAAGACGCAGGTATTGGCACTCACAAAACCTGAGGGAGGGAAGCAAAAAATATCAGATGAGATGGTTTTAAAAATTGCAGCTATTGGCGTAAAATTAGAAAAACATTATTATTTCCCACAGGACGTCGAGTGGGCTATAGATAAAGGACACGTGTACATCGTGCAAACTAGACCCGTGACTACCACTGGTAGCTCTTTACGCAGTAAAGAGTCGGTAGTACTTAGTAAGAAGGAGCTATTGATAAAGGGCGACGCGGCAAGTCCCGGCATAGCATTTGGTCCGGCTAAAATTATTAGTGGCCCCAAAGAAATTGGGAAAATCCTCAAAGGTGATATTTTAGTCGCGCTGATGACAAATCCTGATTATGTACCCGCCATGAGAAAAGCAGTAGCGATCGTGACAGAGCGTGGTGGCCGTACATCACACGCGGCTATCGTCTCTCGAGAGTTAGGTATTCCTGCAGTTGTTGGCGCTAAAGGCATTATGCAGGCGGTCAAAGACGACATGGTGATTACCGCTAATGGAACTACGGGAGAGGTATTTAAGGGAGCTGTCCACATTTCAAATGTGTCCCATGAGATCAATTTGCCCAATACGTCTCATGGAGAAAAGATTAAAACTGCCACAAAGCTGTATATCAATTTGGCAGAACCAGAAAGGGCTAATGAAGTGGCCAAAATGGACATTGATGGCATAGGGCTACTTCGCGCGGAGTTTATGATGGCAAGCATTGGTACGCATCCTAAAAAAATCATTGCGGACAAAAAGCAAGAACAATTTATCGAAGAACTTTCTATCGGCATGGAAACCATTTGTGAAGCGCTTGCCCCAAAACCTGTGGTGTATAGAGCTTCTGATTTTCGCACGAATGAATTTCGTAATCTAAAAGGAGGAGACCTCTATGAGCCCCAAGAGGATAATCCGATGCTAGGATTTCGTGGAGCAGCGCGCTATATTGCTGACCCTCGTGTGTTTGAATTGGAGCTCGAAGCCATAAAACGTGTACGAAATAAAAAAAACTTGAAGAATTTGCATCTTATGATTCCCTTCGTTCGCTCTCCATCTGAGCTTTTAGCCGTAAAAAAAATTGTTTCAGCAAACGGCTTGTCCCGATCCTCTGCATTTAAGCTATGGATGATGGTCGAGTTGCCAACCAATGTCATAAGTATCGAAGAATTTTTGGACGTAGGGATAGATGGCATATCATTTGGCTCAAATGACCTTACCATGCTCGTTCTTGGGGCAGATCGAGATAATAGTGAAATAGCGTCTGCCTACAATGAAGTAGATCCTTCTCTCTTATGGTGTTATGAGCGAGTGATCACTGCATGTAATAAACGTGGCGTTACAACCTCCATGTGCGGTCAGGCACCATCAGATTATCCAGAGCTTGTGCAAAAGCTTGTGGAGTGGGGAGTAACAAGCATGTCTGTAAACCGTGACGTAGCAGTCAGCGTACGACATTCTATCAAAGCAGCTGAACACGAACTTGTGGTAAAACGGTCTGTCTGAATATATGGCATCGGTCAATACTAATATATACTCCATTGCGTCAAGAGAAATCCTTGATTCTCGTGGTAATCCCACCATAGAAACACAGGTAATTTTAGAGAGCGGGTATCGTGGGGTCGCATCTTGTCCATCTGGCGCATCAATAGGCACCTATGAGGTTGTGGAGCTTCGAGATGCTGACCCCAAAAGATATGGCGGTCAAGGTGTCTTAAAGGCTGTATCCAATGTAAATACAACCATTCAAGAAAAATTAAGAGGAATGGATGCGTTGTCACAAGGAGTTATCGATAAAACACTTGTAGATCTAGATGGCACAAAAGATAAACATGCATTGGGAGCTAATAGTATATTAAGTGTTTCGCTCGCCGTATCTGTGGCAGCTTCAAATGCACTTCGTATGCCTCTGTATCGCTACTATAATTCACTTTTTGCTGCATATTGCCCTACCGAAATTACGAGAATTCCTTCGCCAACATTTAACATAATAAATGGTGGCAAACATGGAGCGGGGAATTTGGATTTTCAAGAATTCCATGTAATACCAGCAACGAACAAATCGTTTTCTCAAGCACTTCAGATGGGGGTTGAACTTTATAATGGAGTCAAGCAGATACTTAAATACAGAAATGCAGTACACTCAGTGGGTGATGAAGGTGGATTTGCGCCTGACTTATTTACAAACGTAGATGCGCTGGCAATAATTATGGATGCTATACGAGCAAGTAAGTATCGGTATGGCGTGGATGTATTTATGGGTCTTGATTTGGCTGCAAACTATTTTTATGCGGACCACACATATCATATAAAAGATCGTTCTCAACCTTATTCCGACCGTGATTTTGTTGTATATCTTAAAGACCTTTTTGTACAATATAAGCTTCTTGTTATCGAAGACGGATTGCATGAGGACGATTGGGAACATTGGCAAAGCTTGACTAAGGAGCTAGGCAAAGACGTGTTGGTGGTCGGTGATGATCTTTTGGTGACCAATCCTGAGCGACTCAACAAAGCCATAGCACAAAAAGCCTGTACTGCGATACTGTTAAAACCCAATCAGATAGGAACGGTGAGTGAATTTTTTGCTGTGGCAACTATCGCGAAGCGCAATGATATAAAAACTATAGTTTCCCATAGAAGTGGAGAAACAAATGATACGTCGGTAGCTGACATTGCTGTCGCTATACAGTCTGACTATGTGAAATTTGGAGCTCCAGCTAGAGGCGAACGGGTAGCAAAATACAATCGATTACTTCAAATTGAACAGGAATTAATCGCAAAAAAATAAACACGTTTCTACTCGTATGATAAAACCTGTCGTTTTAATAGTGCTTGATGGGTGGGGCTTGGCTCCCCCTGGACCGGGAAATGCAATTTCATTAGCAACATTAACGCATATTCCGTATTTTTGGCAAAATTACCCGCACAGTCAATTGGACGCGTCTGGAGCGTCAGTAGGACTTCCTACAGGAGAAGACGGGAACACTGAAACGGGGCATATCAATATCGGCGCTGGGCGTGTGGTATATCAAGATTTACCCCGTATAAATATGGCGATTACCGATCGGTCATTTTTTACTAACGACGCATTTTTGGGCGCACAATCGTATGCGCAAGCGCACCAGAGTGCTATTCACATCATCGGATTATTATCAGATTCTGGCGTCCACGCGAGTCGCAATCACCTCTACGCATTACTGGAATTATTTAAAAAAAATCAGTGTAGCAGACCTGTATATTTACATCTTTTCACCGATGGAAGAGATAGTCCGATGAAAGCAGGTCTTCGATTTATCCGTGAAGTAGAAATTATGCTCACAAAAATTGGAATAGGAAAAATCGCTACCATGATGGGAAGATATTATGCAATGGATCGGGATAAGCGGTGGGAACGAACAGAACGCGCGTATGAAGCTCTGACAGAAATGATTAGCACACGTTCTCCAAGTGCTCTCAAGGCTATCGAAGCTGCATATAGCAATAATCTTACTGATGAGTTTATAGAACCTACGATTATTAATGATTCTGATGGTAACCCGTTGCCTCGCATTGGTGCACATGATGCAGTAATTTTTTATAATTACCGGATCGATCGACCAAGACAACTAACACGTGCATTTGTGTTGCCGGATTTTGAAACACACAAGATGACCGAAGCGTTTGATCCGTATTCGGTCAAATATTATCACAAGCATATTGTGGAGGAAGTTACTGATAGGATCGCCCCATTTACAAGAAAAATAGTATTACAGGACCTTTTTTTCGTAACGATGACAGAATATGAGCAAAATTTACCGACAGTTGTTGCATTTCCATTGCAACCTATCGCTATGACATTGGGAAAAGTGTTCGAAATGATGAAAGTGCGGCAGCTTCGCGTTTCTGAATCGGAGAAAGAACGGTTCGTTACGTATTATTTTAATGGCATGCATGAAGCGCCGTTTTCTCAAGAAGATCACCTCATCATCCCATCACCAACCGTAGTTACGTATGACCTAAAACCCGAAATGTCTATCCAGCAAATTACCCAACGCGTTCTTGACCGATTGGTAAGTGATGTGTATTCGTTTATCCTTATAAATATAGCAAACCCTGACATGGTAGGACACACAGGAAATATCAAAGCGGCCATAAAGGCCTGTGAAATAACAGATGCGTGTGTCGGGAAAATAGCTACTCTCACCTTGTCGCTTGGTGGGACCTGTATCATTACTGCAGATCATGGCAACGTAGAGGAAATGCTTGGATCTAATAATGAGGTGGACACAGAACATTCTACGTTTCCTGTTCCAATTATTATTATCAACGCTTGTTATGAAAAACAATCGATCAGTATTCCCAAAGGGAAGTTATCTGATATCGCACCGACGATTCTCTCACTTATGGACATACCTATCCCACCGCAGATGACGGGCGTCAATTTATTGGCTGACGTTGCTATACGTCAAAAAGCAAGTTAAACTAACATGCAAAGATATGTCTACAAAAGTTACCACAATTAAAAAAATATTTGCTTCTCACGATCACCATAATTTGTCTGATTATAAAGATGCAGTGCAGTCCTTTACATGGAAAGAAGGCAGGGGCCACGTATCGTGGTTTGGATCAAAAATTAATGCTGCTTACATTGCGGTTGATAGACACGCGCTTACGTGGCGCAAAAATAAAATTGCGCTGTATTGGGAAGACGAAGCAGGTCTTCGCAAGGAATATACGTTTCAGGAACTTTCTGAAAATTCAAATAGGTTGGCAAATATTTTACATGATTTTGGTGTGGATCGTGGAGATCGGGTATTTATCTTTTTGCCTCGCATTCCAGAACTTTTCTTTTCTTTTTTAGGAATCCTTAAAATTGGCGCAATCGCAGGGACGCTGTTTAGTGCGTTTCAAGAGCAGGCGCTATTTGATCGACTTGAAAATAGTGGAGCATCTGTGGTGATTACGGATAGCACTCTTAAACTTCGTGTCGACTCTGTGCGAAAACGATTACCAGAATTAAAACACGTGTTGGTCGTCGACACAAAAGAATTTCAAACATCATTTAATCATGCTTCAATAGATTTTCGTGTGGCGCACATGGATCCTGATGATTATGCATTTATGTTGTACACCTCAGGAACGACAGGCAAACCCAAAGGAGTCGTACATTCCCATAGAGCTATCATTCAACAACACATGACTTCCTACTGGGTGCTGGATCTTCGGGATTCTGATACTTACTGGTGTACGGCAGATCCTGGTTGGGTAACGGGTATAGCATATGAAATTTTAGGCAGTTGGTCCTGTGGTGTGACGACATTTGTATATGCAGGCAGATTTGATCCCAAAAAGTGGTATGAATTAATAGCGAAATATAATATCTCAGTTTGGTATACCGCTCCAACTGCAATACGTATGCTTATGGCTCAGGGACACGCACTTGCCAAATCACATGATTTATCGAGCCTACGGCATTTATGTTCTGTCGGTGAGCCACTAAACCCAGAAGCCATTCGGTGGGGTCTTACCGCATTTGGTCTTCCGTTTCACGATACGTGGTGGCAGACAGAAACAGGAGCGATGTGTATCGTTAATTTCCCAAGTTTGCCAATAAAAATTGGTTCAATGGGAAAACCCATACCAGGGCTTATTGCCGCTATCGTTGATGATCAAGGACGAGAAGTTAAGGTAGGGACAGAAGGCAACATCGCCCTCAAGCCCCCTTGGCCATCGATGATGAAAACCATCTGGCGAAGGCCGTTTAAATATAAAAGTTATTTTAATAACGGCTGGTATATAAGCGGCGATAGAGGTGTCATGGATAAAGACGGCTATTTTTGGTTTATAGGCCGTGCTGATGATGTCATAAAAACTTCAGGCGAACGCGTAGGGCCTTTTGAAGTGGAATCATCATTAGTAGAATACAAAGGCGTGGTAGAAGCAGGCGTCATAGGGAAGCCTGATGCATTGAGGGGAGAAATCATCAAAGCATTTGTAGTACTGGATACGACAATGCAAGCGAAACTCAAAACTGAAAAAGAAAAAGATGCATTTAAAGAAGAACTTTCACTATATGTCAAAAAGCATCTTGCAGGCCACGCGTATCCAAGAGAGATAGAATTTATCGATAAACTTCCAAAGACGAGGTCAGGCAAAATCATGAGGCGAATATTAAAAGCCAAAGATTTGGGATTACCTATCGGAGATACTTCAACACTTGAGGAATATTGAAAAACTATTGTCCAATTTCTTCTTCTGTAAGCGGTTGATTAGGAAAATACCTACTAATCAGTTTTACTACAGCAGCTCTATGAGTTCCTCTATCACCTTGAGCTTCACTAGCAGTGTCGCATAGGGATTTACCTGTAAGTACAATATTTTCACGAGAAACAGGTTCTTGTCTGAATAATCTTTCTTTAAAATAATCCAATGTGTTTGAATCTACTAAATGGAGAGTTTCTTGAGTGGTATAAGATGCTGGATTAAATCGATTTGGCACATGCACCCCATCACTAAATATGCTATTTAAAGGCTTACATTCAAACATGACCCATAGTATATCAATTAATAGTTATATTGTCAATAATAGGACAATTTCTCCTTTGATTATTTGAAAATGTGTGAGCGCTTCAGTAATGGTGCCATGCAAGTATTCTTCGTGTATTTTGGTTAACTCGCGGCAAATTACTACATTAATATCTCCAAATACCTCTTTGGCGTCATGAAGTACTGCATGAAGATTGTGGGGAGCGCAGTAGTAGATTATCGTTGGTTTAGGGTGAAGTGTATTCATTGACTCAAGAACGGATGTAAATTGTTTGAGGCGTGTGGATTGTTTTTCGGGTGGGTAACCAAAAAACATAAATGAACTTACAGGAAGACCTGAAAATGAGAGTGCCGCAATTGCAGCATTTGGTCCCGGAATCGCGATGATTGGTACATTTCGTTTCCTCGCTTCGTGTACGAGAACATACCCCGGATCAGAGATTAATGGAGTACCCGCATCAGAGACCAGCGCCACGTCAGAAACATTGAGTAGTTCAATTATTTCTGGTGTTTTAGATTGTTCTACTTGATCATAATAAGAAATAAGTCTTGGGGTAGTGGTCGTTTCAATTATAGTGCCATAGCGTTTTTTAAGTTCTTTTAATAACATTCCAGTTCGTCTTGTATCCTCACATGCGATATAGGGAGAGGCAAACAAGATGCGCAACGCACGAAACGATATATCTTCGAGATTCCCAATCGGCGTTGCCACAACGTAGAGCGTTCCCATATCGCGATTATACCATTGTCTATGCTATTATTAGGCGTATGGAATTCATGAAGGCCTTTATTGATTATGTCATGCATCTTGATAGAAATTTGACTATATTGGTGAATCAATACGGAGTTATTACGTATGCGATTCTTTTTATGATCGTATTTGCAGAGACAGGACTTGTAATTTTGCCATTTCTTCCGGGGGACTCACTATTATTTGCCGCAGGAGCCATTGCGGCCTTAGGGTCGCTTCATATAGGTCTTGTCGTCTTAATCCTTATGAGTGCGGCCATTGTGGGAGATACCGTAAATTATTGGATTGGACACTACTTTGGGAGAAAAATAGTGGATAATCCACATATCAAATTTATTAACCAAGAACATATTGACAAAACGGAGCAATTTTATAAAAAATATGGTGCTAAAACGATTATATTAGCGCGTTTCGTGCCTATTATCCGAACGTTTGCTCCGTTTGTCGCGGGTGTAGGCAAGATGCATTACAAAACATTCATAATCTATAATCTCGCAGGGGGCGTTCTATGGGTGAGTTTGTTTACGTTGGCTGGATTCTTTTTTGGTAATCTTCCATTTATCAAAGAAAATTTTCATTATGCAATCTTTGCCATCATCGGTCTTTCCGTCTTACCAATGATCTATGAATACATTCAGCATAAACGAAATCCGGATGTTCCCGGGATTGCGACCAAGGATCTTCCAGAGATCATCAACCAATAATTTACACAAATTTTCGTATAAGCCCCACCACTTTGCCTTGAATTTTTACATGGGTCGTGAATATAGGTGACATTGCGGCGTTGGCAGGAGACAACTTGATGCGGTCCTTTTCAAAAAAAATCCGTTTAAGGGTCGCTAAACCATTTGGTAGGAGAGCCACGACGATGTCGCCATTTTTCGCTTCCTGCTGGTGTTGGATGACGACAAAATCACCATCAAGTATTCCATCATCAATCATTGATTGTCCTTTGACCTGCAAAATGTAGTGCGGCTGACTAGAAGCAACGATACTAGGGGCTACAGAAATGTAATAGTTCGGATCTGAATAGGGCTCTAGTGGCGCGCCCGCTGCGATAAACCCCAAGACTGGTAATTCTAATGTCGCGGCACTACCAGCGGGCTTATAATTCTCTGCCACGATTTCTAACCCTCGAGCCGTGCCATCCAGCTTGCGGATAAACCCTTTTTGCCGTAATCTGTCTATATGCTCATGAACTGTAGCAGGGGAGTTAATATGCATTGACTCACCAATTTCTTTTAAGGTCGGGGCATAGCCAAAGCGTTGAATAAATTGTGATATAAAATCTAAAAGTTGTCGTTCTCTGGGGTAGAGTATTGCTGGCATATTTGTGAACCGAACTATATGGTAAGATTAGTATAATAATAATGTATTCACCCGAATAGTCAATACATTAAACACTATCAAAATACCCCCAATATAGAAATTTAACCGAACATGAACTTATTTACACTTACATCTGATTATAAACCAACCGGTGATCAGCCGGAGGCGATTTCCAAACTTACTAAAGCCATACAAAGCCAAGTCAAGGAACAAGTGCTTTTGGGGGTCACAGGTAGCGGCAAGACGTTTACGATGGCTAATCTTATTGCAAACGCCAATCGGCCAGCGCTTATCATCTCGCACAATAAAACTCTCGCAGCTCAGCTCTATCAAGAATTTCGAGATTACTTTCCTACAAACGCCGTGAGCTATTTCGTATCCTACTACGATTATTATCAGCCCGAAGCATACATCCCGCAATCCAATACCTATATCGAAAAAGAAACCGTCATCAATGAAGAAATAGATAAATTGCGCCTTTTTACCACGACGAATTTACTCACCAGACCCGACTGTATCGTGGTAGCTTCCGTTTCCTGCATATACAATATTGGCTCACCCAAAGAATATGGCAACTTTATTTTAAAACTTAGTGTCGGTGCGCCACTTACCCCTCGCCACATTGCCAAAAGACTTGTAGAGCTTCAGTACATGAGAAACGATATGGGATTTACAAGGGGAACCTTTCGCATGCGCGGCAATTCCGTAGACATCTATCCTGCGTATCAGGATGAGTGTATACGTGTAAAAACCGATGATAAAGGCATTCTTGAACTTACATCACTTGATATGCTTACGGGCAATACCATTGCAGCTCTTGATGGTTTCGTTGTATATCCCGCAAAACACTACATGACCAATCCTACACAATACAAAAAAGTTTTTGCACGAATTCGATCTGATATGGAAGCGAAAGCGACGCAATTTTCTGAAACCGGCAAGTTTATAGAGGCACAGCGTCTTAGAGAACGAGTGACTCATGATCTAGAGATGATTGAAGAGTTGGGATACGTCAATGGCATAGAAAATTATAGCAGATACTTTGACGGCAGAAATGTAGGGGATCCACCGTATAGTTTACTGGATTATTTTGAAAAATCCTCGAAAGGCAAATGGCTCTTGTTTGTAGACGAATCGCACATTACCATGCCACAAATTCGCGGGATGTATCATGGAGACAGATCTCGCAAGCAAACATTGATTGATTACGGATTTCGATTGCCGTCAGCTTTGGACAATAGGCCCCTTCGCATTGATGAATTTATGCGCAGGATGCCACAAACTGTGTATGTATCAGCCACCCCTGATGAGTGGGAATTATCCAGAGTAAAAGAAATCGGTGCTCCTGTAGTAGAACAATTACTGCGTCCGACAGGCCTTATCGATCCTGTCACTTATGTACGACCGTCTAAAGGCCAGATAGAAGACCTTCTTAAAGAAATTGAACTGAGAGTCAATAGAAAAGAACGGGTTCTAGTGACTACCCTTACCAAACGAATCGCTGAAGATCTGACGAAATACTTATCTCTAAAAAACATAAAAGTTCAATATCTGCATGCGGATGTAGAAACACTATTGCGGTCTGACATATTAGCTGATCTTCGTCGTGGCGTATTTGATGTCGTCATTGGCATCAATTTACTGAGAGAAGGCTTGGATTTGCCAGAGGTCTCATTGGTCGCTATTTTAGATGCGGACAAAGAAGGATTCTTACGAAGCACCACAAGCCTTATTCAAACTATGGGCAGAGCTGCGCGGCATATACATGGCATGGTAATCCTCTACGCTGACAGAGAGACACAATCCATGACTCGTGCTATAAAAGAAGTTACAAGAAGACGTAATTATCAGCTAACGCATAATACAAAGCATCATGTAACGCCCTTATCGATCAATAAACCCATACGTGACAGAATGACACTTCTTAAAAAAGATACTCCCGAGTACATTTCAGAGGATCTTCTTTCAGAAGACGAACTGTCCAGCATGACCCCTATGGATAAAAAACGTCAAATTATAGTGCTTTCGACCCGTATGAAGGCCGCAAGTCGCGACATGAATTTTGAATTAGCAGCTCATATTCGAGATCAAATACGGCATATTAAAACGACTTTATGAACGATATAACGATAAAGGGAGCCAGGCAACATAATCTTAAGGATATATCCCTCACCATACCCAAAAATTCTTTGGTGGTGTTTTCAGGTGTATCTGGTTCTGGTAAATCATCGCTCGCGTTTGACACGATATATGCTGAAGGCCAAAGAAGGTATGTAGAATCCCTTTCTTCGTATGCGCGCCAATTTTTGGGCGTCATGGATAAGCCCGACGTAGATCTTATTGAGGGCTTATCCCCTGCTATATCCATTGATCAAAAATCTACGTCCCATAACCCACGTTCTACTGTGGGAACGGTGACTGAAATATACGATTACCTACGGCTTTTGTATGCCAAAGTAGGTCATCCACATTGCCCAGCGTGTAAAAGAGAAATATCGCGACAATCAAAAGATCAAATTGTGGAAGCAATACTTCAGTTTGCCCAAACTGCGATAGCAGAGGGGACCAAACAATACAGAATTGTGCTTCTCTCTCCCGTCATTCGGGATCACAAGGGTGAATTTACAGCATTGTTTAATAACTTGCGATCCAAAGGATATACAGCAGCACGCATAGACGACAAATATATAGATCTTGACTCGGACATTACACTTCTTAAAACGAATAAACATACTGTAGAAGTCGTGATAGACAAATTGAGCATAGATCTAAAAACGCTCAAAAATAATTTTGTAAAAGAATTGCGTAGTCGCATTGCGGATGCTGTGGAGCAATCGCTTACCCTGTCAGATGGACTAGTCTTAGTTTCACACATAAAAGATGCAGGTTTCATAATGCCTGAGAACCCAAAGAAGGGTGAAGATCATCTGTTTTCAGAAAAGTTAAGTTGTCCGTTTTGCAACATCTCACTTTCAGAAATAGAGCCGCGATCATTCTCGTTTAATTCGCCACACGGTGCGTGTCCCGAGTGCACAGGGCTTGGGAAAATACTCACTGTCGATCCTACGTTAATCATAAGTCAAGATTTGTCATTATCTGAAGGCGGCATCTTGCCGTTTGCCAATCTTTTTTTCCACGATACGTGGTACGCACGCGTCGTAACCGCAGTATGTAAGACTCATGAGATAAACGAGCGTGTAGCGCTAAAAACCCTTACGCAAAAACAGCGTGACATATTGCTTTTCGGCACCGGCGACCAAGTATATCGCGTCACAGGAAAAAATAGATTTGGAGAAAAAACCGCTATTTCTGAAGTCTTTACCGGATTTGTGAACGAATTGAAAAGACGGCATCAGGAGAGTGAGTCAGACTTTATGCGTAATGAAATTGGTAAATTCATGCGTGAAAAAATATGTGCATCTTGTAGGGGTCAAAGACTTAAACCTGAAAGTCTCACCGTTACAATTACTAGTAAGTCAATTGCAGATGTCACAGAGTATTCTATACACGAGGCGTATGCATGGATACAAAATCTCAACACCCCCAGCACAGCGATACTGAGTACGTCAGAATATACAATTGCCACGCCTATTATAAAAGAGGTGCTAAACAGATTAGGATTTTTAGTAAGCGTTGGCCTCTCGTACCTTACATTAGCACGAGGTGCGAGTACATTGGCAGGAGGAGAAGCACAAAGGATACGTTTAGCTTCCCAAATTGGATCAGGATTGACCGGCGTACTCTACGTTTTGGATGAGCCGTCTATTGGGCTGCATCCTAGAGATAATGATCGCCTTATCAAAACGCTGGTTACGCTTAGGGATCTTGGCAATACCGTGCTTGTGGTAGAACATGACAGAGAAATGATTGAGTCAGCTGATTGGGTGGTAGACTTTGGACCAGGGGCAGGTAAGCACGGGGGAATGGTTACTGCACAAGGTACTGTATCTGAAATTACCAACAATCCAAAATCACTGACAGGATTGTATCTTTCCGGAAAAAAAACTATCTCCATTGCAGCACGCAAACCCTTCGCGCCAATACACGCTTCTTCTCCAATTGTACTTTCTGGTGTCACACAAAATAATCTAAAAAATCTCACCGTAGAATTCCCAAGGGGCAGTTTTACGTGCGTTACGGGTGTGTCGGGAAGCGGCAAATCTTCTCTTATCGTAGAGACACTGTATCCAGCTCTCATGCGTCAGTTTAATGCACTATCTAAAGATTCTCTCGGAACATATAAAACACTTACAGGTTTAGATGATATTGAAAAAGTTATTCTTATAGATCAATCACCTATTGGAAGAACCCCAAGGAGTAATCCCGCTACATACACTGGATTATTTACCCTTATTCGCGAAATATTTGCTGCTACCAGTGAAGCACGTGTTCGTGGATTTAAAGCTGGTAGGTTTTCATTTAATGTAAAAGGGGGGAGATGCGAATCGTGTGAAGGTGAAGGGCAACGAAAAATTGAAATGCAATTTTTGGCTGACGTGTATGTCTCGTGTGAAGTATGTCATGGTGCTCGGTACAGCAGTGAAACTCTCGAAGTGACGTATAGAGGAAAATCTATTGCAGACGTGCTTTCCCTCACTATAGAGGAAGCAATTGAATTTTTACATGCACATCCTTTGGCGCAAAATAAGCTTATTACACTCAAAGAAGTTGGCCTTTCGTATATTCAACTCGGCCAACCAGCACCCACTCTCTCAGGAGGAGAAGCACAACGGGTAAAGCTAGCTTCTGAACTTGCAAAACGATCGACTGGTAAAACAGTGTATATTCTCGATGAACCAACAACTGGCCTTCACTTTGCGGATCTTGAGAAGCTTCTTCACGTTCTTCATAGACTCGCGTCTGTAGGAAATACCGTCATCGTCATAGAACATAACCTCGACGTCATAAAAACAGCAGATTGGGTAATAGATTTAGGACCCGAAGGTGGAAACGAAGGAGGCAGTATCGTTGCCGTTGGTACACCAGCTGCTATTGCCAAAAATCCCTTATCCTATACGGGTAAATTCCTCAAAAGTGTATTAGAATGACTATACGAATGAACTATTTATTTCGCATTCTTGCCGTTTGTGCAATAAGTTTTTTCTTGGTCCCTGTAAGCCAAGTGTCTGCTACGGGAGAATTTCAGGCTGACTATGATGTGCAATATGCTATAAGTCCTACGGGGAAAACGATCGTTACCCAGCATGTAACGCTCACCAATAAGCTTTCTAATTTTTATCCACAAAAATATTCACTGCTTTTGGATAGCGATAAAATATCCAATGTCATCGCCTCTGATGATGGCGGCGTCATCACACCTCAAATATCTATAAAAGACGGAAAAACTGATCTTGCACTTGCGTTTAATTCCAAAGCATTGGGTCTTGGTAAAGCCCTAACGTTCTCCTTGCGATACGAACACGCAGGTGTAGCAAGCCATAATGGAAGCATCTGGGAGGTATATGTACCTGGTATCGTCAATGATCCTGATGTAGGGTCATACGACGTATCGCTTTCCGTGCCGCCTACATTTGGTGAAGTTGCGTATCTCTCGCCGTATCCTGACAGTAATAACAAATGGACCAAACAGCAAATGATACGTGGTGGAATATCAGCGGCGTATGGCAAACAGCAAAATTATTCCGTAGACCTTACCTACACACTTCAAAATAGCTCTATAACCACAAAAAAACAAGTGATAGCGCTTCCCCCCGAGACAAGTTTTCAGCGCGTATCAATTGTGTCGTTGGATCCGCGTCCACAATCGGTCACCAAAGACAACGACGGAAATTGGTTGGCAGAATACTTGGTGCCTGCCACACAATCAATAGTAGTAAAATCGAAATTTGATATCGCGGTTTCTCTCAGCCCTTCTTCTTCATTTGCTAAACCAGATATAGATACTGTATCAAATCTTAGGGAACAACCATTTTGGCCAGTCTCTGATGAGCAGATTATATATTATGCGAATCTTTATAAAACTCCTCGGGACATATACAACTTCGTCGTCCGTATACTTTCCTATGATTACACGAGAATTTCCAAAGACACAAAACGACTCGGTGCAAAAGCAATTCTTTCCTCTCCTGACACAGCACTTTGCATGGAGTTTACTGATTTATTCATTGCTATCGCTAGAGCTGCAAACATCCCTGCAAGAAGAGTAGTGGGGTATGCGTATACAAACAACAACACGTTGCGTCCGCTTTCTTTGGTCACTGACGTACTGCATGCATGGCCAGAATATTATGACAATGAAAAAAGGCTGTGGATACCTATAGATCCTACATGGGCAAATACAACAGGTGGTCAAAATTATTTTGATAAACTCGATTTTAATCACATAGTTTTTGCGATACAGGGAGAAAACAGTGAAAAGCCGTATCCAGCTGGCTTTTATCACTCAAATACAGCGAATACAAAGGACGTGGTCGTCTCATTTAGTGAAGGTGCTTCAAACCTAAAAGCGAGTGCTCTCGAGACTAAAATTGTTTTCCCAGCGCAAGTCACTGCTGGCAAACATATCACTGGTTCAATCATCGTACAAAATACGAGTGGGGTAGCGGTAAAAAATGTGGCAGTTCGCGCAAGCTCAACCATAGGAGGTATTCATATTGAAAGTGACTTTAAAGAATTATTGCCGTACGGCACTGTCTATATACCCATTGAAACCACTTTCCCACAAACGGTAACCCCTGTGAAAGCGATAGTACAAGCTACGACAAATGGCACCACCGTGACTCACGAAGTGACGATTCACCCTCTTTACGCTCTATTTACTGGTATTATATTTGTCACCCTATCAGGAGTGGGGCTTATTGCGATCACTCTCTTGATACTTCTATGGAAGATTGGCAAAAAAAAATAAAAAACATACCAGATCGTCCTGGTGTCTATATATACAAAAATCACGAAGGCCGAGTGATATACGTCGGCAAAGCCAAACGACTTATCCGCCGCGTAAAACAATATTTTCAAAACGTTAAAGACAAAAGTCCAAAAACGGTAAAGCTTATATCCGAAATCATAACGATCGATACATTCGTTACGGCAAGTGAATTTGATGCATTGCTTCTTGAAGCAACGCTTATCCGCCAATGGATGCCTAAGTACAACGTCATAGCAAAAGATGATAAAAGTCTGTTATATATTTGCCTCACGTTTTCTGAAACTTTACCAAGACTTCTTCTTTTACGCAAACCCGAATTGGCAATCCACAAGAAAGATAAACGAAATAGAATCTACGGTCCTTTTCAATCGGACCGCGCACTCAGAGACCTTCTCTCTCAATTGCGTCACGCTATACCATATTGCATGCAAAAAAAGCGGACTGGGGTACCATGTTTTTACACACATATCGGGCTTTGTGATCCCTGTCCTTGCACATTTACGCGTGCAAAAAACACGGAGGAAACCAGAAAGCAAATCAAGCGATATATGGTAAACATGCGGTCGTTTAGAGATGTATTTGATGGCAAAACTATACGTGTCACTAGCGCGTACACGCGACTCATGAATAACGCTGCTACCAATGAGCGCTTTGAAGACGCGTTAGTCTATAAACGAAGAATTGATATGCTCTATAACATTTCTTCTTTTAAATACGATCCGTTGGTATTTATAGAACAAGGTATAGATGCGGTATTTGACGGTGAATTAAGCGAGCTTTTGGGGTATCTTCATAACGATTATCCACACCTACAGACTCTGACGCGCATTGAATGCTTCGACATGTCCCAATTGTATGGCACGTCTCCAGTCGGCGCGATGGTAGTACTTACTGATGGAACTCCGGATAATAAAGCATATCGTAAGTTTCGTATAAACAAAACCGGCATAGTTTCTGACGTATCAATGATGGAGGAAGTACTCACGCGTCGATTTATGCATGCAGACTGGCCCGTGCCATCATTTATCCTTCTTGACGGCGGAAAAGCACAGCTCCATACCGCCTCCTTAGTATTTGCCAAACTCAATCTATCTATCCCCTACGCAGGCCTTGCAAAACGATTTGAAGAACTCATAGTACCGACTGCCTTTGGATACCATACTCTCCGCCTGCCCCTCACCTCAAAAGCATTGCATGTATTAGAGCGAGTACGAGATGAAGCACATAGATTTGCTATTTCCTATCATAAAGTTTTGCGTGATAAACGTCTCACTGTTTGACGATCGACACCCAGTCTTGTTACGATATTTTAACGACGATGAAATATTTATTAAAAGTATTATTATTTCATAGCTTCGCTCTGTGGCTTGTGAGCCAAATGTTACCTGCCCTTCGGGTAGTAGGCGGCTGGCAATCGCTTGTTTTCGCGGGATCAATACTTACGCTGTTAACGCTCTTCGTGTCACCTCTTTTAAAAATTCTTTTTATCCCTATAAACATTATTACGTTTGGATTATCATCGTGGTTGATCCATGTCATAGTATTATATTTACTCACTGTGCTTGTACCGAGTGTTTCTGTAGTAGCGTGGCAGTACCAAGGAGCCACATTGGCAGGATTTGTCATACCTCCTATTTTCTTTTCCTACCCCATATCGCTTATAATTGTGTCTCTAGCAGTTACATTTGTGGTAAACCTTCTTTATGATATCTCAAAGCACTAGTAAAATTGTCTGTATAGGCGGAGGCACGGGTACATTTGTAGCTCTTCGTGGACTCAAACAATTTCATCATGCGCTCTCAGCCATAGTCACCATGAGTGACTCAGGAGGCAGTAACAGACGCTTGCGTGATGAATTTGGTCTGCTCCCTACTTCAGATTTACGACAGTGTTTAGTAGCGCTCGCAGAGGAGAGTGGAGGAGTAGGACTACTTCGTAAACTTTTCATGTACAGATTTGAAAAGGGAAATGGTATAGCCGGCATGACATTTGGAAATTTGTTTATGGCAGCGCTTACCGATATATTAGGATCACAAAAAGAAGCTATTAAAAAGACTGGTAAAGTGTTACGGATAAAGGGCGCTGTGATCCCCGTGACATTTACGGATACCAATCTCTTTGCTACGTATGAAAATGGCCTTACGGTAAGTGAGGAACATCTGATTGACGAACCAACGCACGATGGAACGCTTAAAATTACCAATATAGTATTAACCCCCCCAGCAAAAGCCAACCCTGATGCACTTCAATCGATACAACAAGCGGATTTAATCGTCATAGGGCCAGGTGATTTGTACACAAGCATTATTCCAAACCTTTTAGTCGAGGGAATTGGCGAAACGCTGCAACAAACGAAGGGAAAAGTTGTGTACGTTCTCAATTTGATGACAAAATTTGGTCAAACATACGCATTTAAAGCATCAGATCATGTCCGTACATTAGAAAAATTTATTGGCAAGTCACTGGATGTAGTAGTGGTAAATTCTGATACCTTTTCTAAGGAAGCGTTACGCGTCTATGCCAAGTGTCATGAAGAACCGGTGGTAGACGATTTTGCGGAGGAATATTTTCGTGTTGTACGAACGCCGCTTATCAGTGCTGCAGTGTACGAAAAATCAACAGCAGACACGCTGGTACGAAGCCTTATTCGACATGATAGTGATTTACTAGCAAAAACATTAGTTTCTTTACTTTGAAAGGAGTAGCTTACTATGAACACAATTATTCTCGTCGCGCATCTTGTAGTCACGCTTGTACTTATTTGCCTTATACTCCTGCAAAGTAGTAAAGGCGGATTAGGCGGGGGAATGGGTGGAGGAGAATTTTATCGAACCAAACGAGGAGCTGAGAAAATAGTATTTAATGCAACAGTAATTACGGCGGTGCTTTTCTTATTCACATCGATTATTAACGTATTTATACGTTGACATAACGATTTATGACAATTTCACATAGTATCCGCATTGCGTATCTTATCGCGGTTGAGCTTGGTCGCAAATATACCAGATTCTTGTTTATTGGTTTTCTTATCGGTCTTTGCGTTTCTTTTGTCTTCTCTCGTACATATCCGTATCTTACCGCTCAGATTTTATATAAAACCGAGCGCATAGGAATAATTGGCGAGTATAACCCATCGTCATTGCCACTTTCCGTGCAGACGCTTATAAGTCATGGTTTGACAAACGTCCTACCTGACGGCAAGGTAGAAGGCATTCTTGCTGAAAAATGGGAGGCTACCAACAGTGCAAAAACATTTATTTTTACGCTGAGAAAAGACCTGCAGTGGTCGAATGGCAAAAAAGTTGTGGCCTCTGATATCAATTATAATATACGCGGCGTAACACTTATCCCAAGCGATGACTACTCCATTGTAGCTCACTTACAATACCCATACAGTCCATTCCCAACCCTCGTATCAAAACCAATAATTCTTCCCGGTCTTCGAGGATTTGGAGAGTATAAAGTAAAGGGCATACTACTGCAGGGCGATACAGTTCGCTCAATACAGCTTGAACCAAGAAACGATAAAAGTGCCACAAAAGCTATCACCTTTTATCGCACTGAAGCTCAAGGTGTACTAGCATTTAAACTTGGCGAGATAAAAACCCTTGAAGAACTAAGCACCGCCTCAGCGCTCAAAGACTGGGGGAAAGTGACGATTAATGAGCGCGTCCGGTACGATCGCATCGTCACACTCTTTTTTAATACCAGAGACCCGCTGCTTTCCGATAAATCAATTCGACAAGGATTATCCTACGGTGTGCCGGATTTACCATTTAAACGCGCTGGTAGTCCCATAAGCATTACGTCTTGGGCCTATACTGATAATGTGAAAAACTATGCATATGACCCCGTCATGGCAAAAAAATTATTGGCGCATACGCCAATTGCATCTTCTTCCTCTGAGCTGGTATTATCTACGTTTCCTGCCTATTTGGATGTAGCGCAATCTATCGCAAGTTCTTGGAATGCACTGGGAATTCATACTACCGTAAAAGTAGAAAATTCAGTTACGCCAAATTTTAAAGTATTTCTTTCCGCACAAGATTTACCCCCAGACCCGGATCAATATCCCCTGTGGCATTCAACGCAAACACAAACAAATATAACAGGATACGTAAATGTAAAAATAGATAAGCTTTTAGAAGATGGCAGACAGGAATTGGATTATGACAAGCGCACAAAAATTTATACGGATTTTCAACGGAGACTCGTGGAAGATGCTCCTGCAGCTTTTTTGTATTATCCCACTGTGTATACCGTAACGCGCTGAAAATAGCGTTCTCTCGTTGTAAGAGTCAAACGTATTTACTACAATTGAGCCGTTGGCCATTTAGCTCAGTTGGTTAGAGCGTTCGGTTTACATCCGAAAGGTCGGGGGTTCGAGACCCTCAATGGCCACATGGTTAAAAAACTTGTCCCGTATTTTCTCATACTTTTTTGTGTATTGCCAGCTCTCCTTCCCCTGTATTCAAATTCAGTATTAGGTTCTGCAGATAATTTAGCCCACCTTTTTAGAATCGTGAATTTAGATTATGCATTACAGCAAGGATATTTGTGGCCGCGATGGGCAGCTCTTGAAGGGCATGGGTTTGGCGCGCCTATTTTTAATTTTAACTACATTTTTCCATATTATCTTACAGTTGGTTTGTGGCATGCGACGGCAAGCCTCATTCATGGATCACAACTGTATATGATGCTTGTTTTAGTGGTAAGTGCGTTTTCCATGTACTCCTTCATTACTGAATTTTTTGGCATTGCATCGGCAGTAGTTTCTGCCATAGTCTATGTATACTTTCCCTATCATCTGATGACCGTCTACCTATACGGCAGCTATGGTGAGGCGCTCGCTTTTGCCCTCGTCCCATTGGTGCTTAAATTTCTTTATAGATTTCTCTATAATCATTCGTTTTCTTCTTTTTTGCTCGCTACGTGCAGTTTGGTGCTTCTTATTCTCTCTCATAATCTTTCAGCGATCATGGCTATAGCTCTTATGGTAACCATGACTCCACTATGTTGGCATTGCAATAAAGAAAAAATGCGTACGATGATGAGTACCATCGGGGTAGTACTCACTGCTTCACTTATCACTGCTTGGTTTTGGCTTCCAGCGTTATTAGAAAGTAATTACACAAAACTGGGCATATTATTTGAAAAAGAAACTGCTTTGCGCGACTACTTTTTTCACGTAATTGAGCCGGTCATAGAAAATAGCTGGAAGCTTCTACAACTTGAAGCGCCCAGTTACTATAGTTACGCTATCGGCATACCAAGTATCATACTCGTTGTTTTCGCCGTTCTATTGCTTATGAAGCAGGGTATTTCTATTTTTCGTAACGCCAGAAAATCTAAATTTATTTCTCTTTGGATAGTAGGACTATATTTTATAAGCTGGTGTGTGCTGTCTTTTCTGATGACCAAAAGCGTATCGGAGCCACTATGGAGTTTACTGCCGGCACGATTAAATTTTTTCTCCTATCCATACAGATTCTTTTTTATTACTACATTTTCTATAGCTGGCATTACCGCGTATGTACTGCATATAGTTTGGAATCATGTTGATAAAAGGGGAGCTTTTACGTTGTCAGCTATAGTTACTAGTTTGTTTGTTTGGCAAGGCTATATGTACACACACCCTGCTATCGATAGATTTTTTTTACCGATGAATACTTTAAGTCCGCCCAAACAGTACGATATGCCCCCAACACCCTTAAAAACATGGGATACATAGAATTTATACCTGCAACGGCTGATAGCGATTTTATCAATGCCTTAGATAGCGTTCCTGAACCAAAGTCGAAAGTAGAAATTGTATCAGGACAAGCAACGGCCAATGTTGTGATACAAAAAGCACAAGATTTATACGTCGATATCACTGCGTCAAGTCAGAGTCTTTTGCAGGTGAATATTCTTTATTTTCCGGGTTGGGTAGGCATTATCAAAGGCAAGCGTGTGACTCCTACTATCGATTCTGTCGGAAGGATGATATTTCCGTTACCAAAAGGTCAGTATCAACTCCATATAGCTTTTCAAGATACTCCCATTCGATCCATAGCAACTGCAATTTCAATTATCTCCTCTGGTGGGTTATTACTCTTTTGGTTACGACAACGTTACGCTTGATTATACGTTAACAATAAGAGAAAATAGAGTTTGCATTTGTTGAAAAAGAAAATTTGCTGAGGTAGCCAAGGTGGTCAAGGCGCGTGTCTGAAAAACACGTTATACAGGTTCGACTCCTGTCCTCAGCACCAATCGAAAAGATATGGTAGAAAAAAATATATTATTTATCGAAATTGTTCATGCTTCGGATACGTATACATCGGCTGAATTAGAACAAAATTTCCTTAAAGCAGTTGGAGCGTATATTGATCTTGAGTGACAAAATATTAGGGGCGTCGTAGGTAACCTTACTGCTGAAGAAGCATGTAGCGCGAGGTATATTGGTCAGGATCGTGCCCATCAACGGAAAGGCTTACGAAACTGGCACAAAGAGAAACTTGCGCGATCCTTCCATAAAAATAAATAGAAGTAGCCTCCTATTTGTCAAATGATATTGGCGTAAATAAAGCAGCAGATGCTCTCAATAAAATGATGGATCGTGACACAACGCATTTTGTGCTGTAATTATACACTTTGCTCGAACTTTCTTTGAACGAAACTAAGGAAGCCGCCCCGCCGCCGTGCGGGAAACCCGCACTGCCCCACAAAAAAGTTTTCTTCTCTTTTCCTGATGTGTGCGCGCCGATTTTTTCTTCTAAAAGGAAAAGAAAACTTTTTTGTGTTGCTCTGCTCTGAACGAGCAGGGCGGCGGGGCTGGCCTCTGTTTGATTTCGCTCGGGTGCGGCGGAATTCCCCCCACACCCCCCTTCCGCCGCACCCTCGCGTTTTGCGCCGACGGGATTTGTATTTTGCTTCGCAAAATGCGCCGCATGAAAAGATGTTGTCCTTGCCCCAACCCACCCATGCGCGGGCAACGAAAAGCTACTCCCTAAAGATTTGTGAATAAGTTACGATACATATGCGACATTGAGTAAATGGATCACTACGCCCGAG
>ERZ1292629.670-Hain-H43-01um-R1-670-length-37917-cov-5_pt1 | contig 37917 bp, 46 predicted proteins | sample MGYA00564399_ERZ1292629 | MGnify/ENA primary metagenome ERZ1292629 (study PRJEB36523, sample SAMEA6512636) | groundwater metagenome | collected 2019-01-08 | study: AquaDiva: Metagenomics assemblies of 32 groundwater samples
CCCCCGACCGTTCGCTTAAGAGGCGACTGCTCTACCAGCTGAGCTAACAGGGCTTCCGCTTACACTCTAACAAAATTTGACACCCAAGTTAAAGGGTATACACTTAAAAAATAGTGGAACGAAAAAAATCTTGGAGTGACCGGCAACTGATTACTCTGGTAAAAACCTCTTTTAGCCTTCGTCGCGTTATTCGGGGTCTAGGCTTGGTGCCAGCCGGAGGTAATTATGCACAAGTTAGTCGGCGGATCAAAGATTTAAACTTATCGACGGCCCACTTCAAGGGCCAGGCTTGGAATCGGGATTTGAAAGGGACTGGTCGGCCGTTTACCAGACTAGAGGCGATCCTGATCAATCCAAGTTATTACCAGAGTTATAAGTTGAAAAATCGCCTATTTATGGCAGAATTGAAGAAGCCTCAATGTGAGGAGTGTGGCTGGGCGAAATATTCTAAACACGGTCGGTTGCCCCTGGAGCTTGATCATGTCAATGGTAACCGATACGATAATCGACTGGGGAACTTAAGAATTCTCTGTCCCAATTGTCATAGTTTGAAGGAGACTCATCGGGGGCTGAATCGGAAGAAGGTTTAATCTGGCCTGGGTGGTGGAATGGTATACACGCAACACTTAAAATGTTGTGAGCGTAAGCTCATGTGGGTTCGACTCCCGCCCTAGGCAAAACCAAACAGATATGTTAAAATTAAATTATTACAGAATTTGTTAAAAACATCGGCTCGCTTGTCCGCCTCTGGCGGGAACCATATTTTAATTTTGGGGGAAGAAAAATTTTTAATCATGAACTTTGGGTTAAGGACGAAAAAACAATATATATTGCTTTTTTCCGTACTTGATTTTTGAAAAAAGTGCGAGATACCGGGATTGAACCGGTGTCTCTACCTTGGCAAGGTAGCGTACTACCACTATACTAATCTCGCATTGGTCGTTATACGACGACCGCTTGTGTTTTTGCCATTGTATCAAATTCAACAGTCTTTTGTATAGAGCTAAACGGAGATGGAATACCATATATTCTTGGAATAAAGGCAATATACCAAGTCACAACAATAATCACAAAAATCTTAACAATCCGCCTTATGGTGAACGTTGACTGCAAAAGACTGGCCCAAAAAGATAACACAAATGGCACCAACATATAACTAAATATTAATGCAGGAAAGTAATGATAAATAAATAACGAGCGGTCAATAAAAAATAATGGAACATAACTAATAAAAAAACCACAAAGCAATAAATATATTGATTTTGGAAGCACAACAGAAATTGAGTATTTAAGTTTTTTTAATAATGTCAATGTTGCAAGCGTTAGAGTGGAGAGTATGCCGATTATCCACGCAGGAAAATTGCCCGACAGCACTATCCCGGCTGTATAATTCTGATCTACCCAAAAATTGATATTTTTTTGATTATACAGCCACTGGTACGGTTTGCTGGCAGTCGGATGTTTGCCCATTTCAAAATTCGTATCGTAAGCCTTATTTGCTTGCATCATTGCTTGGTGATATTGAACAAAGAATTGAGCAAAATTTGTGATATTTTTTTTCTGAGTAAAATGAACAGAGTTTAATGCATTTACTTTATAAACGCTTTCTATATTGTTTCCAGTGAGGCGCACAAAAAAGACCGCAAAGACCAATAAATATACAACGCCGACTCCTATAACAGCAAAAACAACTCGTTTTATATTTGTGTGATATGCCTCATACAACAAAATAATTCCCAAAAAACCAAGACCCGTCCATTTTATGGAAATCGCAGAACCAACGGAGAGCATCGCTAGAAAAAATAAAAAAGAAGATGCAATTTTTATTTTTGATCGGTGCGACAAAAGCCACAATAAGATACCCAAGAACCCAAAAAATAAAAGAAACATATCCGGCAAAATACTTCTTGAATATATAATAAGCGCGTTATCAAAAATTATAAAAATAGCCGGAAGTGTTGCTAAAGATATTTCAATAGAAAAAAGTCTCGCAATCAAAAAAACAATCGCTGGGAGCAAAGAACCCAAGATTGCCATGAGAAAGCGTAAATTGTAATAGGGAAAATCATCAAATGGCACGCGTATTTTTACGCCACCGTGCACAATTTGCGAAAATTCTTTTTGATGCACAGCGCCTTCCCAGAGAAGCGTGGCAAGTGGGGGATGTAGGTCAAAAAATGGAGATCCGCGGTGTAAATTAGAAACAGTGACATGTTGGAAATGTTCATCAAATATTGATTCCATAGGATGACTTATAAACGGCAATCTAACAAGTAATGCCAACAAGAAAATTCCAAAAAATATTAGAATATCTTTTTTATACTGCATTTGCCCTCGAGAGGATTTGAACCTCTAAGCCTTGCGGCATCAGCTCCTAAGGCTGACGTGTATACCAATTCCACCACGAGGGCGAGATAAAAATATATTAACATCAAATAGGTGGCGTACGCCACCTGTTTATTGTATTCTTATGCCACCGATTTCCTCGTATCTAGTTATCAGACCATCAACGATCATTTCAATAAGTGGATGATAGTCACCGTGTTCATCGATTTGTTGAAGCGCGTTAAAATAAGCGCCTTTATTTTCTCGCTCATTCTTAGTTGAAATAGTACGCAACCCATATTGCTCTAAAATAAGGTTAGCCATAAGACGAGCCGTTCTTCCGTTGCCCTCGCTAAATGGATGAACCCAAACTATTTTGTGGTGAATCCACGCAACAATACGAATCAAATTATCAAGTCCTTTCATATACTCTTTCTCATTTTTTAGAATAAGCTGTAATGGTTTTATATTTTCTAATTTTTCTTGCAGTTCATTGCCCAAATCATACATCAGTTCTGATATTTGCGAGTGGTGAGGAGGCAAATATTTGGAGTGCCATATTTTTATTTCCTCTTCTCTTGGTTTGCCAGCAATTTCCGGCAAAACTTTCTTAAAAATTTCCTTGTGTATTTCATAAATCACTTCAACAGTAATTGGTTCTTTGGACCTCGCGAATTTTCTAACAAAACGAGAGGCGTGTATTGCGCCTACAGCCTCTCGCAGATGTAAATCTTTTTTATTCCGTGGTCTTACAAAATCTTCCTCAGACACTTTACTTTATTTTTTTAGCCAACTCCTCAAATCTTTTTTTATCAAGTCCATTTCCTTCAAGTGTACTGGAATAATAAGCATGATCAGTATCCCAACGCTTTTCAAGCGTGCTTCTTTGTTTTAGAGGCAAATCCTTCCATCTTTTATCAAATTGTGCCTTACTTATTAGCACTTTATTTAGTTTCTTTGCTACCATATATTTATTATAGAGTTATTATTAACCACTCACAAAAACCATTATACACAGTTGTTGTGTTGTGGATATTGTATAGCACCAAATGATTCAAATGTCTAGCTACACAGATGGAATCGTGAAAGAAAACTGATCTACACCACTTGTGGTACCAAAAATGGTAAATATCAATAGATTCACAAATCCCCACACGGCGACCATTACAGTAAGTCCGATGATGCCATACATCATATATGATTTACCTGCAGAAAGTTGTTTTTCATCTCCTTTTGCGAGCACATATTGTATAACTCCCCACATAAATACAACTGTAGCTACGCCAATCAACATTAAAATTGATAGACTAAGAATAGAAGACGCTCTTTCAAAAAGAAATGTAACAGTAATAGGTGGCATATTGACAAATAAGATTTTTATTAGTTAAAAACACCAAACACCAAAGAGACAAATTACATTTGTTCTATCAACGCTTCTTGATGTGCCCAACGGAGACACTCTTGGTCCTGCAAATTCACTACTGGAATTAACACCAAAAATGGTGTTAATTATGATATTTACAAATCCCCACACAGTTACCATGACGACAAGTCCAATGATTCCGTAGAGCATGTATGTTTTTCCTGATGCAAGCTGTTTTTCATCTCCTTTTGCAATTACATATTGAATAACACCATACATAAATATTATTGTAGCGATGCCAATTAATGCAAAAATAGCGCCATTAACCAAAAACGATATAACATCAAATGCATCTTCGCCTGGCAAAGCAAGTGCCGCCAATGGAAATGTTGCAATTAATGACGATGCCGATAAAATTACTGGAAATAAATTAAATTTTTTCATACTTTGATTATAACTGAAACTGATAATCTATACTAAGTTGTGTAAAAAATTGAGCTTAAAATGCTAAGAATGAAATATGCGCTAGACATTATGACAAGTCCGATAAGCCCCCAAAATATATGATCTCTTCCTGTGGTACGGCTTTTTTCGTTGTCAGCGCCGGCAATATATTCAATGACTCCATAGATAAAAAAGAGAGTTGCCGCGATAAACATTATGTTTACAATTGGGCGTAAAATTTTATCAATGATTTTTTGAATAAAGTCCTCATAGTAAGCAGCGTACGCAATGTTCGCGTACGCTACCATGCTAAGGACTACTATTTGTATCCTTTTGCTCAATTTCATCACTTTTCTGAAAGTTACTGTTAGTTAGAATGAAGGAACAGGCGGAATGCTTGTAGTGTCAAGGCCCAATGTATCTACTACCAAGTTGACAATACCCCATGCGGCTACCATAACTACTAGTCCAATTATGCCATAAAGCATATATTGCTTTGCGGCGGCTGTTTTTTTCTCATCGCCTCCGGCAATAACATATTGAATTACACCGACTAAAAACACCAAGGTTGCAATACCCAAAAGAATACCAATTGCGTCATTTGTAAAGCCTGCAACTTTTGTAAAGAATGTCTCCTCAATGACTTCTTCTGCGTATACAAACAACGGAGCAAGCGCTAATATTGAACCTGTAATCTTACCTAATGTTGATTTGTTCATAAATTTTGATTTAAATAAATAGTTAATAAATATGACTTTTTAATGGTTTTCCCTCAAATAGCAGGGAACTCGACCTTTAAATGATAAATTCAAGATACTCATATATTTTACCACGCCACACAGACTCTGCAATAGGAGGGTGGGGAAAAGTCAGATTTAAGTTCCAAGCGATTGCACCAAACTTACCGCGGCATTTGCGAGGGCGTCTGCTCCCACAATCACCGCCGCCCCAATAATTGTCCATTTGAATATCTCTTTTGCGTTGGTGAGCTGTTTTTCATTGCCTCTGGCCGACACAAAAAGAAATCCTGCATAAATAAGAAAAACGACGACAAATGGTATCGCTATTTTTGTGACTGCGTCTGCAAGGTTTTTTACCAGCTCGGCGAATGATGCTACTCCCAATGGATTTGGGATTTCTTCAGCAGACGCAAAAGATGCTGTTAACATAAATATGATCGATGTCCGATAGAAAATTGAGTGTAATTTATTCATATACTATTATTATAGCGCATTTCTTTTTGTGTCAAAACTATTTTTACGGCCTTACTGTAATATCCCAGTGTTCTGCGCCAGGACATGTTTCTAAAACATAGCTTATATTACGATTCAGGTCACGAACGTAATTTGGTCCATCATTGTGACACCCCGATCCTCGAGGAGCCGTAAATAAAAACGCATGAGAAGTAGAAATAAATCGATCAAGATTGCCTGATCGAGCAATATCTATTTTATAACCAGTACTATGACTATATGTTCCTGCGGCGTGTCCAGTTTCTGTACCACCAGTTACTATCAACGAGCAACCACAATCTCCTTTTAGTTTAATAACCTCATTAATTACTGCTGTTTGAATACCATCTAGACTTGTGCAGGTTGATTGGGTTTTATCACTACAATTTCCAGTGCTTGATATGGAAACTCCAGCTGAATCTAATAGCGCTTTTGCTTGAGCGTGTGTTAGTGATCCAGCTAGTAATTCTGGCACTTCCAAAACACATATCCAATTTCGCCCCGAGCCCAAAAGACCAGAGAATGTTTCTTGCCCCTCAATGCTGCTAGTTGTGCTTTTACATTCTTCTTCAGTGCTATATGCGCCTGGCAGTTTGGTGGATTTATTATTATCTCCAGCAACACAATCGGTCTTGTTGAGACATCGATATGCAACCCAATTTTTTGCTGGTGCCATTCCGGCAGGAACAACATTTTCAAATGTGATTTTTTCAGTCGCAAGATTTGGATTTTCACAAGCTGTTTTATCTGGAAAATCTTGCCAAGCGCCGATAACTGTACCTCCAGATGCCAATGTTTTAATTATGGTATCTACAATCAGCCATCCAGAAAATGCAATCAAAATACCAACAATACCGCTTGTCATAATTTTTTTGCCCTGTTCAATATTGCTGGTGGAGGCGCCGGCAGTTGTCCACATTACTCCTCCCCAAATCAAAGTTACGGTCAAAACCGGTATCGCAAGGCCAAAGAGAAGCAATCTGATGATATTATCTGCTAACGGCCATACATCACAAAGCGTGCATCCTCCAGGAGTGTTTATGCATTCTGGCAGTATGCTTGTGGGTATTATTCCTGTGGCTGATGTGGGAAAAGCAAAAAGAATGAGAAATCCTACAAAAAAAACCAAAATAATGCCGCGCTTCTTCATTGTTTTAATAATAACATATTACAAATTATTTAATTTGGTATTCGCGTTGCGGATGACATCAAATACAGATCCTCGTCCAAATGCCAAATCCTCTATCATAGTATTGAAAATATTTTTTGTTGGGACCGGATCCGGTATTTTCCAAAGTTTTAGCGCAAGCATTGAATTTGCAAAAACAGAGCGGACAGCTTCGTTTTGATAACTAGGAAAAACATCTCGACGAGGAAGCACAGTTTTCATATTGTTCGCAAAAACTTGACCGCCTTCAGGACCGGTAAGATACGCAATTGTTGCCCAAGAAACCGTTTGTTGGCGCGAGGCGCGAGGAACAGCAAGAAGATATAGACGGCCTCCGGTAATAGGTCGTGGAGCGTTGGTAAGTTGAGGAAGAAGCGAGACTTGTATATCCAAATGAGGATTTTTGGCCCTAAGTTTTTCATATTCGCTCATTAAACCGATGTAAAGACCCAATTTTCCGCGAACAAACATATCTTCTGCTTCTGGCAATGCAAATGACCAAGAATAAGTGCTTTTTTTGGGATTTGCGAAATTATTAAAAAATTGTAGCGCGGATTCCGCTGGATTTGCCTGTATGCTTCCTTGGGTTGTTGCCTTTCCAAAAGAAATAGCGCCATCAGGGCTTACAATGTCATCTCCGAATTGCAGAAAAAGAGCGGTAATTATTTGTGATGCATTATTTATATTATTTGCTCTACCCATGGCGGAGCCTGCTATAATAATATTGCCCGCGCTGTCTTTTTCTGTGATTTTTTGTGAGTAATCAAGAAATTCATCCCATGTTTGAGGTGGGCGGACAAAAAAATGCTTTGTGAGAAGTCCCTTGTTTGAATATAAAACAAGCGCGTCTCCATAAAGTGGGAGTCCGGCAACTGTTTGCGCGCTTTGTGACCAAAACATAAGCGCCGCGTCAATGTAACTGTCTTTCATTTGGCGTTCTGTTACCAATCCTACTGGCGCCGCGGAAAGCTTATCCAATTGTTTTCTAAAATAATCAGATGGAAACACGACAATATCCGGAATTTGTACACCAATTGCTATGGTATTTACCAAATCATTTTCAAACGCGTTCGGATTTTTTTGAATATATTGTATTTTGATTTTTGGATATATTTTTTGAAAAGCGTTCAAAGTAGGTTCCCAAACTTTTTTTTGATCCTCAAATCCCCACATTACAAGGTTCGCTCCTTTATCTGATGCTGTTTGAAGTCCGGGAATAATTCCCATAATTAACAAAAGAACAAAGATGGCGACCGTTCCTATACCACCAAATAAATATATTTTTGTTTTATCCATCCCGTTAGAAAATTTTTAATAGATAATAATGCCTTATTCGACTATTTTTGTTTTTAGTTATCATATGATAATAAATAATGGCTGTAAATTTTCTAACGGGATTAAGGTTTTTTAAAAATAAGCCCATAATGATGAGATCCAGCGTAGAAATTTTTGTACATAACAAATCCTATGCTTCTGCATAATTTTTCAACATCACCGCGATTTATTTTGTTTGGGAGCACAGGACCAGTTTTACTATCCTCGTTCCATTCTATTAAGAACAATGTGCCATTTTGTTTAAGAACACGAAATGCCTCGCGTAAAATCGCGTTTTTATCGTCAGCTTGAAATAAGATATTTGTGATTATTATTTTGTCTATTCCTTCATCCTTAATGCCGCTTGCGCGCGGACTTTCCAAATCAGCGCGGATTAAATTTATATTTGAAAGTCGAAAAAGTTTGATTTTTGTTTTTGTTGCGTCCAGCGCTTCTTGTCTGACATCAATCGCATAAATCATGCCCTGTGGGCCTACTCTTTGCGCAATTGGAATAGTAAAAAACCCAGCGCCACATCCAAAATCAGCGATTTTATCTCCCGGGCGCACGTCCCATGATTCAATCGCGTCCTCCGGTTTTAAAAACGAATCTCCAAGCATGCATATATTGTAGCATATTTGTGTTTTGACATCACAGCAACACTGAATAGACTTATCACTATTCTCGATAACTTTGTAAAAATAATGAGTGATTATCGTAAAGAATTTACTATCGTATTCTCAAAAACAAACTCGGCATAGAGGTTGTTGTTCAAAAATAAATTAATTTTACAATAAAGTAATTGATGCGACTTTGTCGCCGGAATCCATTTTCATGAGGCGGACGCCTTGCGTTGCGCGGGAAAGTGATGGGATTTGATTGAGAGGCGCCCTTATTACTTGTCCTTTTTGCGAGATTGTGATTATTTCTGTGGCTTCTTCGTCAATTACTTGCACTGATATCAGTGAGCCGGTTTTCGGTGTCACTTTAAATGTTTTGATGCCAGAGCCACCTCGTTTTTGAATGCGATACTGCGCGACAGCTGTTTTTTTGCCGTAGCCGAGTTCTGAAACAGAAAGTATTTCAACTTTTGTCGCGATTTTTTGGATTACATTCATACCCACCACCTCATCGTTTTTTTTGATTTTCATGGCACGTACACCCTTTGCGGATCTTCCCATTGCGCGTGCGTCTTTTTCTTTGAAACGAATCGCTTGTCCCAATTTTGTGGAAAGTATTATTTCATCTCCGGGCCGCACGATAGACGCCCAGCGAAGCGTATCTCCTTTTTCAAGATTGATTGCCTTGATGCCAGATCTCCTTACATCTTCAAAATCTTTTGCCTCAACTTTTTTTATAGTTCCTTTTTGTGTTTGTAGGAGTACAAATCGCTTATCATCTGTCTTTGCTTTTTTGCCGCTGATCATTGATAGTACAGAAGTTACTTGTTCTTCGCCATTTAGGGAAAGAAAATTTGCAATAGCCTTTCCTTTTGATTGGCGTGTTCCTTCGGGGATTTCATACATTTTTGTTTGATACACTTTGCCTAGATTTGTGAAAAACAAAAGATCATCGTGTGTGTTGCCTGTAATGAACTCAAGCGCCACATCCTCTTCTTTTGTTGTGACGCCAATAACGCCCTTGCCTCCTCTTCTTTGTACGCGATATTCATCTGGTCTGATACGTTTAACATATCCTCCTTGCGTCAAAATTAAAATTGTTTCTTCTTCCGGTACAAGATCTTCATTTGATATTATTTTAGCGGCTCCGGCGATAACTTTTGTTTTGCGTTCATCTCCGTATTTTTTCTTGATTTCTTGAAGTTCGTTTTTTATTACTTCATCAATTTTTTTTGGGTCTTTCAAAAGAGCTCGCAGTTCTTTAATGAGGCGCTGTTTTTCTTTTAACTCGTCTTCTATTTTTTGCCTTTCAAGGCCGGCAAGCGCAGATAAGCGCATTTCCAAAATGGCTGTGGACTGTTTCTCGGAGAGTTTAAATTTTGTGATAAGATTTTTGTGCGCTTCTTCTTTGTCTTTGGATTGTTTGATTGTTTTGATGATTGCGTCAATGTGGTCAAGCGCTATTTTGAGTCCCAAAAGAATGTGTTCTCTGTCTTCCGCTCGCGCTAAATCAAATCTCGCGCGTTTTTCAGTAATTATGCGTCTATGTTTGATAAATTCTTCAATGATTGTTTTGAGCGATAAAGTTTGAGGCTGAATGCCGTCAATTAAAGCCACCATATTAAAATGATACGCGCGTTCAAGGTCTGTGTGTTTGTACAGAGAGTTTAGAATTTTTTGTGGATACGCGTCGCGTTTGAGATCTATTGCAATGCGAAGCCCTTCCTTATCTGATTCGTCTCGGATATCGCGTATTCCATCAATTTTCTTTTCTTGTACCAGTTCGGCCATTTTTATGATTAGCTCCGATTTATTCACTTGATAAGGAATTGAATTGACAATGATTTGCCAATCTCCGGATTTCCGTTCAGTGATTTCTGCTTCACCGCGATTAACCACGCCTCCTTTGCCGGTTTGATACGCTTGCAAAATTTCTTTTTTATTAAATATTATTCCTCCGGTAGGAAAGTCAGGCCCTTTTACATATTCTGTAAGATCTTCAACAGTAGCTCGAGGATGTGAAAATACATGCAATGTTGCATCTATAATTTCGTTTAAATTGTGTGGAGGGATTTTGGTTGCCATACCAACAGCAATGCCCTCTGTGCCGTTTAAGAGAAGCTGTGGAATAGCGGCTGGTAACACGATTGGTTCTACTTTTGACCCGTCATAATTTGGTATGAATCCAACAGTTTCTTTTTCTATATCACGAAGCATTTCCGAGGCGATAGATGACATGCGCGCTTCGGTATAACGCATTGCGGCGGCTGAATCGCCATCGATGGATCCAAAGTTTCCCTGTCCTTCAATAAGCGGATATCTCAAAGAAAAATTTTGCGCCATGCGCACCATTGAATCATACACGGCGGTGTCGCCGTGAGGATGATATTTGCCAAGAACTTCTCCAACAACATTTGCCGATTTTTTTGATTTCGCGGAATGAGTAAGTCCCATCTCATGCATTGCAAAAAGTATTCTGCGATGTACAGGTTTTAATCCGTCGCGCACATCCGGAAGCGCGCGCGCTATTATAACTGACATCGCGTATTTCAAATATGAATCTTTCATTTCCTCAACTATTTTTTGAGGAAGAAGCGTACCAATGTGTTGTAGTTCTTTAATTTCTCTATCTTTTGACATATTTATTTAAATATTGAAAAAGAAGATGCCATGGCTCTATTTGTGTTTTCTGTAGCCATGCTGGTCGGTTTGATTGAAAACGTTGTCCACCAAATACCAACAATGATTATCATAAGACATAAAACAACAGCAACAGCAATTATTTTACGGGTCGATTCCGGTTTTTGCAAAATTATTTCCATAATTTCGTTTGCGTGCTTTACCATAAATTTATGGTGTTTTTAGTACTATAATTTTTTGACTGTCTGTAGGAACAGCGCTTTTTTTGATAGTAAGGCGTTCTTCAGGAATAGATTTTTCTCCCATTTCTTTCATAAATACCTCTACGCCGCTAATTTTTTCCTTAAGTCCTGGAATTTTGTAATGCATTGGAATTATAATTCTTGGTTCTATTTGATTGATTAATTTTGTAGCCATTTCTGCGTCAATAGTATCTCCTCCACCAACAGGAACAAACAAAATATCCGGCGTGCCGATTGCTTCGTGTATTTCGTCTCGTAATGTATTTTCTCCATAATCTCCCAAGTGTACTATTCGCAAATTTTCCCATGTAATTATATAAATGGTATTTTTGCCTTTTTCTTTGCCTTCTTTTGCGTCGTGAAATGAGGAAACGCCATGAATTTGAATGCCATGAATTTCATATTCTCCAGGCCCAGTAATTTTAAAAACATTAATGTCTTCTTTATCAGCCAAAGAATCAATATTGTTGTGATTTGAATGATTGTGTGTGGTCAGCGCGATATCTGTTCGAAAGCGCGGAGGAGTAAGCCCCGATTCTTTATCAAACGGATCAATCGCAAGCGTTGTGTCGCCACTCTGTATCTTAAAGCAGGAAATTCCGTAGTATGTGATTACCATAATATAAACATTGTAGCATTATTTAATATGCTTTTCAATAAGGTTAACTGTACATACCCTTGCGTAATTTTTCTATATCAGTATAATCAACACCATGAATACTGTAACACATGATAAGGCGCTTGAATTTGGCAATAACGCCTCTTCTATAATGGAGGAACTTTTAAAATTGCGCCCAAAAACATTTTTGAAGGAAGGAGATATCATCAATGGTGTTGTTTTGGAAAAAGACGGAGCTAGAGTGTATCTTGATCTTGGCATATTTGGCACAGGAATAATTTATGGCAAAGAATATCAAAATGCCCGTGATTTATTGAAAGGGTTAAAAGAGGGCGATACAGTTTCGGCGAAAATCGTTGATTTAGAAAATGAAGATGGACTTGTTGAGTTATCTGTAAAAGAAGCGGGCGCGGAAATCGCATGGAAGGATATACGTGAATTAAAAGAATCCGGCGACGCGATTGATCTTCGTATTAGCGACTCAAACAAGGGTGGGTTGGTTATTGAATTTAAAGGAATTAAAGGGTTTTTGCCAGCCTCTCAACTTAATTCCACGCACTATCCAAGAGTTGAGGGTGGAGATAAAGATAAAATTTCCGACGAATTAAAAAAATTGGTAGGCCAAGTATTATCTGTTACGATTTTGGATACGGACTCAAAGTCCAACAAACTTATTTTTACAGAAAAAGGTACTGAATCCGAAGAGATTAAAAAGACAATCGAAAAATATAAAATCGGCGACACGGTAGAAGGAGAAATTACCGGAGTTGTTGAATTCGGAATTTTTATTAAAATTGAAGATAATTTAGAAGGGTTGGCTCATATTTCTGAACTTGATTGGGCTTTGGTGGAAAATCCAAGTCAATTATTTAAAATTGGAGATAAAATAAAAGCAAAAATTATCGCAATTGAAGGAGACAAAATTTCATTGTCAGTTAAAGCGCTGAAGCCGGATCCGTGGGAGATTAATAAAGAAAAATATAAAAAAGGAGATATTGTAACCGGTAAGGTTTTGAGGCTCAATAAATTTGGCACATTGGTATTGTTGGATACAGGAATTTATGGATTGGCGCACATTTCGGAATTTGGTACCGAGAAGAAGATGCGCGAAACAGTAGAGTCAGGCAAATTATATATATTTCAAATTGCTGTGTTTCAGCCAGAAAATCGCAAACTCTCACTATCATTTTTAGGGAAAGAAGGAGAAGCTCCAAGAAATCTCAAAACAGAAATTGAAGAGTCCAAAGAAGAAAAAAAGACAGAGGAAGAACAATCAGCCTAGTACATATTGCGTTTTTTATTCAAAACACTTATTCTTGTATATAGAATAGGTGTTTTACATTGAGGGACAAAAATGGTCTTGAGGCGCGGCGGATGTGCAAGAGATTTGGAAGAAGAGATATTAGGGATAAAATCATGTGTGGATAATGATGTGTGTTGTTGTGATTGTCACGCGACCGGAGCTGTACATACCATATCTTGTTGTCATGTATGTATTCGGTGTAACAAACGCATTGCTAAAGATAGATTTTCTGTGCATCAAGTTTTATCTTGCCCACCAAGTATTTTGAGTGTTGCTATTGAACGACATGCAAGGTATGCCGACATCATCAAAAAAGCAGACGAAATTGTTAAAGGATATGATTATACTGTGACTCTTGCAGAAGAATTCACAATTACTCCTGAATTGACTAAACCTCAAAATAAAATTGTTCTTATTGTAAATACGCACGGGACATTTCCCGGAATTCTCATTCTTAATCAATTGAATGATGAGATTGCGCAAGCAACCGGCATTTCTGAAGAGAATATTGGTTTTAGTTTATTTCCTCGACATCAAGAACCAACAGCAGAGTGATCAACACTCTGTTTTTATTTAAGGACACTAGAATTTATACACTTGTGTTATTTGATAATACACAGTATTATTTAAATATTAATCGCAGTAAACTTTGTTATATGTCAAAAGAAATATCAGCAGAAGAAAACAAGCCAAGCACTATTAAGGTGCCAGTTGATGTTGATCCAGAGGCGACAAAACCGTTGATAGAGGCGTTGAATGAATTTCAAAAGAAAGATCCCGCCATAGGCAAACAGGCGCTGGAATCTGTTATTGCGGCTCATGGCGAAGCCCCTACAGAAGCAACATCAAAATCGACAAAAATATCTTTTGAAGAAGACAAGCAAATTATGGCCGATCGCGGATATAAATATAAAGGACCAGGCATCGGATTTATGAAAGAACAAATTAAAAAACCAAATGAAGTTGCTACAGAAATTGTAGTTCCACAAGAAGTACAATCTGGCTCATCTGTTGAAAGCACAAAATCTCAAGAAACATTAGCTCAACTTTCGGTAACTCAACACAATCTTTTGTTGATGGAACAATCAGCGGCATTTTATTCTTTGCATTATGGGAAAGATGATCCAATTGCTCGAGATTTCGCAACGGCGCGACAAGAATTGGAAGATAAAATGCGCGAAGAGCTTTTTCAAGATTGGGCCAAGCAATCCGGATATACTGGGAGTCCAAAGAAAGCAGAATATCCAGAAGCAGATAAAACAAACGCAGACAATGAAGAAAAATTATCCGAAGCCGTGTCTCAAGCTCCATATACCGAAGAAGATCTTCAAAAACTTCTTGAACAATCAAAAAAACCAGAAAATGTAGACGAACAAGAAGCTGTTCGTCAACTGGAAGAAACATTTCAACCGCTTATTATTCAAACAAACGAAAGTGGCGACAATATTGTTATTTTAAACGCAAGCGAAGCGACTGCGAGACATAAAGAAAAGCCGTCACTGCCAAAAGAAGCACAGGATATTTTGCGCGACGCGCATAAACAAGAAGAGGATAGTCTTAAGGAAGAACAAGATAGTGAATCTCGCGCACCAAAAACCCCAGAACAAAACAGAGCAGATGAATTGCGCAAAGAAATTGCTAGGCTTGCTGAAATTGGCGGCGCATCGCCGGAAGCAGTAAGTAGCGACATTGTTCGGATTCAAATTGAACTGGAAAAGTTGGAAAAAGGGCGTCGCAAAAAACATCGCGGTTGGGGATCGATAAAAGAGCGTGTAAAAGGTCTTGCCACAGTTGGGTTTTGGGAAGTGCATCAAGCGGAGCGTTTGCGAAGCTCGACCAAAGAAGTAGCCAAAGACGTTGGCGCACGAACCGAGGAGATTCAAAAAACAACTACATTAAATTTAGCCGATGCTTTAGCAGAAGCAGAAAAAATTCAATTTGCGCTCGAGGCGGCTGGCAAGAAAAAAGATAAGGAAAAAACAGCGGAAGATATCGAACGACTTTCTACAATAATTACAAAAGACAAAATGGAACAGAATAATCGTGTTATTGACGAAACATTAAAGCAGGCAGAGAGTGAATTACTAAGGCGTCTTGAGAAATACCGCAATGAATTTGGCGAGCGGATAGTAACCAATGATGAGGCGATTGCTCAAGCCATGAATAATCTGCGTGTCGAATTACAACAATTGCAAGATGGTCAGCGCGAAACCGATGTGCATGAAATTCAAACGGTTTTAAGGAATATTGATCCTAAATATTGGCGCCGCTATGTGTATGGTGGTGTGGAAGCGGCGGTGTGGGCGGCAGGTGGCTATCTTGCGTGGACAAAACTTGCTACTGAAAAAGCGATTGCGACAGGCGTGAAAGTCATTCAGCCCACTTTGCCAGGAGATATAAATATGCACAATACTATTTGGCAGAGCGCAAAAGAACTTTTGGTGAATCATGGAGTAGTCAATCCAACTGATCAAGAAGTGTTACAACTTTCAAATGGATTCGCTGACATTAATGGTATTGGGGTTAAAGAGTGGAGTATGTTTGGTAATCCAATGGATACAATAATGAAACAAGGTTATTTATTAAAAGTTCCAAAAGTAATTCTCAAAACAGTTTTGAGCGCGCGTGGTTTATAAAAACAATTTTTAATTATTTAATATCATGACTATTGAAGAAAAAGCAAAAAAATGTGGAGAACTTCTTGCAATATCCTTATTAGATGAAGAAATCAAAAAAATCATTTTGGAAGGCATTGGTAATTTTACCGAAGGCGATTTGGACAGACTTATGTTTTCTTTAGAGCAAGAAGATGAACATCTTGGGCTGACTGCGTCGCAACTCACCAATTTTGATAAAGAACAAGACAAAGGCTGGGATCAGCTTGTGGTAGCACAAAAAAAGAAAGCAGATGAGATTGTCAGCGATTTCTCTAGACAAATTGAAAAAAACGTTCAAGATAAAATTCGCGAGGAGATTAAATAAAAAAATGTATTTTTGCTAAAAACAGCGATTATGATATCGCTGTTTTTAGTTGTTGGATTGTTTCTTCCAACATTTGAAAATATAAATTGAGTCCTACTTTGTATGCTACTCCAGATTGAGCGCGGCCCAAAATATTGCCACAGCCGCGAAGTTCCAAATCGCGTTTAGCAATTTCAATGCCTGCACCGAGCCATGAATAGCGCTCAAGCGCCTCGAGTCGCTCAGTGGCGCGTTCTTTTAATTTGTGCGAAGGGTACAAAAAATACGCAAACGCTTCTTTATCTCCTCTTCCAATTCTTCCGCGTAATTGATGTGCCTGGGTTAGACCCAATTTTGTTGCATCTTCAACAATTAAAGTGTTGGCCTCTGAAATATCCAAACCATTTTCGATAATTGTGGTGGATACCAAAATATCAATTTTTTTATTGCGAAAATCACGCATTGTTTGAATGATTGCTTCGTCTTTCATGCGTCCGTGTAGAACTGAAATTACAGCATCGTGAAATCTTGGTTTTGTAATTTTCAATTCTCTAATTTCTTCCAAAAGCTTTGGAATTTTGTGAATTCGATTTGCTAAAAAATAAACTTGTCCGCCTTGGCTCGCAGGCGAGACAGGTCCGCCTTTTCTTGCTAGCTCAAATTCAATTGCTTTTTTCATAATTTTTTTATTCTTTGGCAAAACAAATGTTTTGATTTCCATCCGTCCGCGTGGTGGCGTTGTGATTTGTGAAAGCGATTGTATTTTGGAAAGTCCCAAATGAAGCGTGCGTGGTATTGGTGTTGCCGATAGCATCAAAATATCAATTTCAGGATATAATTTTTTTAATTGTTCTTTGTGCGCGACACCAAATTTTTGTTCTTCATCAATAATAAGAAGTCCTAGTTGTTTAAATTTAATGTGTTTGCCAAGAACTTTGTGAGTTCCGATGACTATGTCAATTGTGTTTTTTGCGAGCCGTGAAATAATGTTTTTTGCTTCATTGCTTGTTTCAAGTCGTGTAAGACGCACCACATTTATTCCGAAAGGCTCAAGCCGCGTTTTAAAAAGATTAAAATGTTGGTCGGCTAATATTGTTGTTGGCGTTAAGAGCACTATTTGTTTGCCATTTAAAATAGCGCGAAATGCGACGCGCAATGCGACCTCTGTCTTTCCAAATCCGACATCCCCAGTCAAAATTCTGTCCATTGGATAAGACTTCTCCATATCTTCAAAAATTTCTTTTAGCGCCTTTTTCTGGTCTGAAGTTTCTTCATGCAAAAAGCTCGCTTCAAGTTCGTCTTCTTGTTCTTTGTATGATGAATACGGAGCGCGAGTGACTATTCGTCTTTCCGCTAATGTTGCAAGAAGCGTTTTTGCAAATTCAATGATATCTTCTTTTGCTTTCTTTTTGGTGATTGACCAGAGTGGCGTGCCAAGTCGGTGGACAATTGGTTTTTTAAATCCCAAATAAGGTTGTATTCTTTTGAGCAACATCTGATGTTGCTCAATGTCATGTTTGGGGATATAAAGAAGATCAGGCGCATTTGGCCTTCCAGCTGGCGGCGCGTATTCAATAATATAGTCCTCATTTGTCTCACCACGGAAAATACCAATACCGTGATCAATATGGACAACATAGTCACCAGACTGAAAAAATGACTTATGAGAAGAACAAACAACCATCCCACCTGCACCTCTCCTTCGTAAGCCCGTTTGCAAATTGTATGGCATGGAGAGGGGTTGGTGGAAGGTAGTGCTTTGTGATGTCACACTTTGCGTAGCAACGATGGTTATTTCAGAAATATAATTACCTTCAAACTCAATAGCCCATGGCGTGTCTGCGTTGATAGGGAATAAATGAATTATACCTCCGCGCTGTGAAAATTCTCCGCGATGACGCGTCTCCCAAACTTTTGTGTAGCCGAGTCCTGTAACGCGGCGGAGAAATTCAGAGAGAGAAATTTTTTGTTCAACTTCGATTATTAAAATATTTCGAGCAAGCCAGCTGTTTTTTCCCGATGTTTCAATATTTTTTAAATTTTCTGTAAACCAATCCACCCTCTTTTCTAAAAAGGATGGGGTCACCGCGGCTATTATACATTTTTTGATATTAGTATTCAGCGTTAGGATTGTACCACCAATTTGCTTATTTTTAATGATATGCTACTTTAACAAAAGAGAATAGATAGCAAAGGAAAAATACAATGTTGAAATATGTTATGCCAACTTATGTTGTACTGATTATTTTGCTGTTGATCGGGCTTGTAACTGGCGTGTTTTTTTATTGTGTTGTGGCACCAATTGTGTCGTGGTGTAGCGAAAAAATTTCCAAGCCTTTTGCTCGATTTTTAATCAAATGGCGCTTGTGGTGATCTTGCTTGATACATAGAAAGTATTAAATAGAGAAAAATAGTTTGTTAACAACTTGCCGCGAAACCCACGACAAGTTTTTTTATTTGTATAAATTGCTATGAGTACCAATATATATAAATAAAACACTGTCTTTTGTAACTGGCTCATATATTACACGCAAGTCGCCAGTAATATTTATACTTCTATATTTATTATATTTTCCATGCAACTTGTGATTGTGTAACAGTGGATGAGATTGATTTTGTAAGAAAAGATCTCGTCGTTCTTGGAACTTGTTCTTATGAGAATCAGAAAGAGAGGCGTACTCCATTTTGAAATTTCGATGCAAATAAATTTTCATACAAATTTATTTTGCGAGGTAAGCGTCCATTTCTTGTCCTGTTGCAAATGGTCCGGAAATATTTTTTCCTGCTCGATAATCACGAGAAGCTTGTTTTAACATCTTTTCTATTTCTGGCCGCAATTTTGGTTCTATAGAAAAAGTAACCGTGCGATTGCGCACAAATTCTTTTAAATACGCATTTATAACTGTGCTTAATGGCAAACCAATTTCTTGTGCAATTTGTTGTGCTCTGTCTTTGACTTCTTTATCCGTCTTAATATTGATAAGTGTTTTCATATAACTATTGTATATTCAATAGTTGGGGCATGTCAACTAACAATTAAATTCACTCATTGCGTGTTCCAAAGAGTTGGTGATCATAACCTCAAGGGCTTCGGCGATGTGTTTTTGAACTTTTTTGATGATTTGTTGTTCTGTTGGGGAAAATTTGCCGACGATAAAATTAAGAAGTTTTTTTTGGTCTGGTTTTCGGCCCGAGACTGGGCAAATGCCAATTCTTATTCTGACAAAGTTTTTTGTCTTGATGGCGCGCATTACAGATTCCACACCCTTGTGCCCGCCAGAATTTTTTCCGTATGAAATTTTGACTCGCCCTACTGGCATATCAAGATCGTCATGAATAACAATTAAATTTTTGTTTTCTTTTTTTGTTCTCACCAGTTTTACCACCGCGCCGCCCGATTTATTCATAAATGTCTCTGGGAGCGCCATAAAAACTTTTTCCTTGCCTACTTTAAATTCGCTAGTTAAAGCATTCGCTTTTTTATTGAGATACCAGTCTGCTGGTTCGTCTTGGGCGGATTTTTTTGCAAAATATAAAGCCGTGTCTCGGCCAGAATTATGCCGAGTGCCAGCATATTCCTTTCCCGGGTTTCCTAATCCTATTATTGTTATCATACAATTTGGTAGTTAAATTATACTATCTTCTTGCATAAATGGCAAAAAGGGTATACAATTTTTCAATGGAAGAGAATCTCTCAAAAATAATTGTTACTGAAAAAAAACCGAGCGGCCTTTGGGAATTTTTAAAAGCAGTCATTATTTCTATTTTGATTGTTGTTCCAATACGAGCTTATGTTGCCCAGCCATTTATTGTTGATGGAGCATCGATGGAACCAAATTTTCACGGAGGTAATTATTTAATTATTGATGAATTATCATATCAATTTTTTCGCGAACCCTCGCGTGGAGATGTAATTGTATTTCGTGCTCCGACAAACCAGTCTCAATTTTATATTAAACGAATCATTGGATTGCCAGGAGAGTCGGTTGAAATTAGTAATAATAAATTATATATAACAACAACAAGCGGAGCTACATTTATGTTGGATGAACCATATATTCCTAAGTCTTTTAATACTGACCCAAATATTATTAAAAAATTAAATAAAGACGAATTTTTTGTTTTAGGAGATAATAGGCCACATAGTTCGGATTCAAGAATTTGGGGGGTTTTGCCAAGAAAAAATATTACTGGCAAAGCGCTTGTGCGATTGTGGCCTATAGATGAAATAGAATTGATTAAAAATTATTAGTAATTTGTATTAATACACATGGTTAAGAAAATAAAAAAAGAATTTGTGCGTTCTCCAAAGGGTATGCACGACATGCTTTCCGCTGATATTAGTTATTTTGATAAATTTATTGCGCGCGCGAAAGAAATAGTGGATTATTATGGATTTTCCGAAATTAAAACTCCACATGTGGAGTACGCAGAGCTGTTTATGCGCCCGCTGGGAGAAACGAGCGATGTGGTACAAAAGGAAATGTATATGTTTCGTACCAAAGGAGGAGACTTATTGGCGTTGCGTCCTGAGGGCACTGCGGCAATTATGCGCGCGTATGCGGAACACGGAATGGCATCGTGGCCGCAACCAGTCAAGCTTTTTTATGAAGGTTCGTTTTTCCGCCACGAAAATCCTCAACGTGGCCGCTTTCGTGAATTTAGACAATTTGGCATAGAAATTTTGGGCGATGCGGATCCAGTAAGCGACGCTTTGATTATAAAAGTTTCTTATCTGACTCTATTGGAGCTTGGGTTTAAAAATATTATGGTGCATATCAATAGTATTGGCAACAAAGATTGCAGGCCAGCGTATAAAAAAGAGCTTGCCAATTATTATCGCAAGAAATTTAATTATCTTTGCAAAAATTGTAAGCGCAGATTAAAAGAAAACCCACTAAGAATTCTTGATTGCAAAGAACAATCATGTGTTGAGCTACGTGAGCATGCCCCGCAAATGATTGAATATTTGTGCGAAGCGTGTAAAACGCATTTTCGTGGAGTATTGGAATTTTTAGATGAAAGCAAGATTCCTTATTTGCTCGATCATTATCTTGTTCGCGGTTTTGATTATTATGGAAAAACAGTTTTTGAGATTTTTATAGAAGATATTCAAAAAGACTCTATTGCACAAATTCCAACAGAATCTGCAAAAGAACAATTGGTTCCTATTGCTCTTGTTGGAGGTGGAAGATATGACGACCTAATGATGCTTTTAGGAGGGAAACAATTGCCAGCAACAGGGGCAAGTATTGGTATAGAACGCATTATTCACGAAATGAAACTCTTTGGATTCGCGCCAAAAATTTTTCCAAGCGCAAAAGTATTTGTAATACAAATTGGTTCTGCTGCCAAGAAAAAAAGCTTTGTTTTGATAGACGCCATGCGTGATGCTGGGATTAAAGTTAGCTCGTCGCTATCCAAAGATAGCATAAAAACTCAATTGAATATTGCAGCAAAAACTGGAGCGCGCATCGCTCTTATTATTGGACAAAAAGAGGCAATGGAAGGCTCTGTTATTATGCGTGATATGGATGAAGGAATTCAAGAAACCGTTATGGAAAATCGCCTTGTTGAAAAATTAAAAGCAAAACTAAAAACCAAAAAATAATATTTATTATGGGCGACGACACAACAAATTGTATTTTTTGTAAAATCATAAAAAAAGAGATTCCCGCCGAGACCTTGCAAGAATCCAATGATATTGTTATTATTCGTGATATTAGACCTTCCGCGCCAATTCATTATTTGGCGCTCCCAAAGCGTCACATATCTTCTATATGTGATATAACACATGATGATGAAATGCTTTTGGGGCATCTAGTTTATATGGCAAAAGGTGCCGCAGAAAAATTAAATTTGTCAGGATATAAGTTAATTTTTAATGTTGGAAAAGACGGCGGACAAATAATTAATCATATTCATTTGCATTTGCTTGGGGGTTGGCAGTCTGGAGAGCACAAGGCGTTAAACGTATAAATAGTATAGAAAATTATGGTACAAGTACAAAAAAATGACAACGAATCAACAGGGAGTTTAGTAAGACGTTTTACCAAGAGGGTTCAGCGTAGCGGTTTTTTGTTGCGCGTGCGCGGCAAGCGTTTTTATGAACCATCAAAATCTGATTTTGCAAAAAAGAAGGAAGCCTTGCGTCGAGTAACGTGGATAAAAGAAACGGAAAAACAAAGAAAACTTGGCAAAATCCAATAATTTTTTACATGGCAACTTTAAAGCAGAAAATCGCTGAAGATCAAAAAAACGCGTTGAAGACTGGAGACGCAATACGCCTTTCAACGCTCCGTCTTTTAAGCGCGGCAATTTCCAACAAAGAAATAGAGTTGCGTAAAAAAGATATTGGTCTTTCTGATGAGGAGATTTTGGATGTTATTGGAGCAGAGGCTAGAAAACGCAAAGATTCAATTGTTGAATATACAAAAGCTAATAGACAAGATATGGCTGAAAAAGAAACAGCAGAGCTCGCGATTTTGCAAAATTATCTACCGCCAGAAATATCCGACGAAGACTTGCTACGCATTGTGAAAGGTGGAATTCGCGAAGCTGGAGCAACTTCAGAAAAAGAATTCGGAAAAGTAATGAAAGCCGTTATGCCTCTACTCAAAAGTAAGGCATCAGGAGATCGCGTCTCCGCGGTTTTACAAAAAGAACTTGGACAAAAAAACGCCTAAGTTTTTCTGGTATTGAAGAAATATAAGAGGTGTCATGGCAGATAATATAAGCAATCAAGACCTATTCCAAAGAGTAAAAGAACTAAAATTACCGATAGGTAAATATGCTTTATTTGGCAGCGCACCACTTGGAATCCGGGGGCTAAAAGATTGTCACGATATAGATATTATTGTAACGGAAGATTTGTGGGACGAATATAAGCGAAAGAAATGGGAAATAAGAATGATGCCTCATAGCAGTCAGTATCTCTGGAACGACGAAATTGAATTATGGAAAGACTGGAAACCAGGTAGATGGGATATTCAGAAATTGATTGAAGAGGCGGAAATTATAGATGGACTTCCGTTTGTAAAACTAGAATATGTTGTTGACTGGAAAAGACAGAATGGCAGAGAAAAAGATGTGAAAGATATAGAAACGATAGAAAAATTCCTGCGGATACGGGAATAAAATCAAAAAGTGTCATGGGACATAGGAGAAAGGAAAAGCCCCAACTAGTTATTATGTGGGGCGTTCGAAAGTTTTTTCACATCCAGGACATTTAAAGTTTTTTAGGAGAATATCGCACGATGGACAATATAAGTAGAAACATGTGCTTTGCATATCCGGTATAAGGTTGCACACGGTGCAAAATCCGCTATCCAAGCGTTCTGTACAGGGAGGATCGTAGTGATGCAGAATCATCTTAGCTTTTTTCATCGAGAGCCTCCTAAAATCTTGATAAGAACTACTGCAAATAGGTTATAATGATTGCCAATAGTTTGTCAACCTTTGTTTTGACAAAATAGCTAGTAAGATTTAATCTCTATTATAGATGGTTCGTTGTGATGGCAGAATGAAAAGTGGTTACGTAATGTATCAAGTAAAGTCTATTATAGAGCACGCAGAGGCGGCGCAATATTTTGCATGGTGTTTGGGGGGTCAGCGCTCGACGCCTTATTGAAAGCAATTGATGGCTCAAAAAATGGAGAAAGCGTCGAGGTAGCATTTAATGAAACCAAGCCTGGAGAGTTCGAGATTTACAAGCGCTTGAAAGGCAGAGGGTTCGATGGTTTTGATGATGTAAGACGATTAGCAAGTGGGAATGTGGTTGAAAGAAAGATTGTTTTTAATTCTAACACCAGCGTTCCAAAATGTTTATAAGATTTTTTTAAAACGCAAGGGTGGAAAACTATTACGAAACCGCTAAAAATAGCACTGTAGATTAAGCTAGAACTGATCCGCGCCATGCGCGGGTTTTTTGATTTTTACTACCAAATCATGAATAATTATAAAATACTCTATGATTTCATTTACAAATCTTACATCAAAATCAATACGGCGAAGAACTTTTGAGAAGCTCTATCACAAAGCGCTACCAAAAACATTTGAATTAAGCGTGGTTTTTGCTACTCCATCTTTTATGCGAAAGCTGAATAAGAAATATCGTAGAAAAGACAAGATCGCCAATGTCCTTTCTTTTTTAATAGATAAGAGCTCTGGTGAGATATTTTTGAATAGAAATGAAAAAAATTTGCCATATTTGTTTGTTCACGGGTGCCTTCATTTGAATGGATACGATCACAAAAATGATAAAGACGCCGCAAGAATGGAGAAATTGGAGGATAAAATTTTGAATAGTTGAAATATACTGCTATTATAAAATTATATGGCACGCTCTCATGGAATTATTGGCATAGATATAGGCACTGACACGGTAAAAGCCATATTGTTGGAAATTGTTAAAGGTGAAGATTTGCCGCGAGTAGTATCTGTATCGGCAATTCCATCAGAAGGTATTAGAAACGGGGTTATTTTGAATCCTGAAGAGATATCGGAATGCATACATAAATCTATTGATTATTTGACAAAAAATACAGAGTTGAAATATATTAGCCACTTTGTTGGGATAGGAGGCACTGGGTTGGAGTTCCAAAAATCAAAAGGATTGGCGGCAATTTCAAGAGCAGATGGCGAGGTATCAGGAGAAGACATAAAACGCGCTGTTTCTGCAAGCGAGTCAGCACTTACAAAAATGCAGAATCGCGAGGTGCTTCACAAGATTCCTTTTGTATATCGTGTAGATCAAGATACTGTGACTAATGACCCTATAGGCTTAAACGGCAATAAATTAGAAGCTGAAACATTTTTTATTACTTCTTTTGTGCATCATATAAGGGGCGCTCTAAAGGCATTTGATGAAGCAAAAATAGAGATTGATAATATTTTTGCATCGCCATTGGCACTTTCGTATTCCGTGCTGTCTAAGAGAGAAAAAGAAGTAGGCGTGATGATTTTGGATGTCGGCGCAACTACCACATCTATAATTGTTTTTGACGAGGGATTCCCTTATTCTATGGAAGTGATTCCGTGGGGGTCGGTAAATATAACAAACGATATTGTAAAAGGTTTTCAAATTTCAATTGAAGAAGCCGAAAAGTTAAAAATAAATTATGGTGCGGTTGCGAGTGCCGCAAATACGAGTGTCTCGAAGAAAGATGACATAGTGTATGGCGCTTATTCAAAGCGGAAACTCTCGGAAATTATTGAAGCAAGGTTAGAAGATATTTTTGAGCTTGTGGAAAAACATCTTAAAAAAGTTGATAGAGTAGGACTTTTGCCGGCTGGCGTGGTGCTTGTCGGTGGTGGCGCAAATATAAATGGTATTGCCGAATTTGCGAAAGAGTATCTTAAATTGCCGACACGCGTGGCTTCCCCAGAAAATCTAGGCGGTTTTAAAGACAAGGCAAACAATCCTGTGTGGGCGGTTTCTGTTGGCGTGGCGCTTATGGCTCTTTCACAAAACGAAATCAAATCATCAATATTTCATGGAAAATCAGGTGTAGTTCTCAAATGGCTTCGCAATTTCTTGCCTTAAAAAAAGCCCGCGACGGCTTATTATGAGTTTTCTAGTATTTTTTTCAAATCTTTCATCAAAGAAAAATTTGGCGTTGAAATTGCTGTTCAAGGATAATAAAAAACTTGCTATAAATTTGTAGCAAGTTGTTCCACGGCTAGTTTCTCTAATTTGTCTAAAAAATTTTGTGTTTTAGCGTCAACAAGTGCATTTTGTAATTTTTTAATGAGATCGGCAAAACTAGAAATGTGTTCTGGCTCTAATGTTTCAATAATATCTATTGTTACATCGCGTGCGAACCGAACGCTTTCCGCGACATCTTCTGATAAATTATCAAGATCATCCCATTTTTTTGGTCGCTCGATTTTTACGACATGTGACACGTGTACACCCTCTTTGTTTCTACTGAAAAATTTAGCAATTTCCTTGTCCTTTGTCAAGATTTGCAATTATTTTGCATACCGCTACACTAAAGTAGTCTTTAGTTTGTAGTATGTAGCTTATAGTTTAAGCTTCAACTTACCTATAACTCAAAACCACAAACCACAAACCACAAACCATAAACTACAAACTATTAACTATAAACTATCTTTATGCCACATATTAAACCAGATATAGAGGCGTTTGCTAGAATTAAAGTGGTCGGTATAGGTGGATCTGGCGGCAACGCGATAAATCACATGGTGCGATCTAAGGTTCGCGGCGTTGAGTTTATAGCAATCAATACTGATGCACAGGATTTACATAAAAGCATGGCTTCAAAAAAAATTCGTATTGGAAAGGGCCTTACCAAGGGGTTGGGTACTGGCATGAATCCAGAAATGGGCAAGCAGGCCACAGAAGAAACCAAAGATGAAATACAAGAAGTTCTTAAGGGGGCTGATATGGTATTTATTACATGCGGTATGGGAGGAGGCACAGGTACCGGAGGTTCTCCTGCGGTCGCGCAAATTGCTAAAGGGCTTGGTGCGCTTACGATTGGAATTATTACTAAGCCGTTTTCGTTTGAGGGCCTTGAACGCAGTCGTATTGCGGAAACCGGCATTCTTCGTTTTCGCGAAGCTGTAGACGCAATGGTTGCTATTCCAAATGATAGATTGATGAATGTAATTCAAAAAGATACTCCGCTACTTTCCGCGTTTAGTATGTGCGACGAAGTGTTGAGGCAAGCTGTGGAAGGAATTGCTGATCTTATTACTGTCCCAGGAATTATCAATGTTGATTTTGCTGATGTACGGGCAATTATGCAAAACGCAGGATCTGCTCTTATGGGTGTTGGTTTTGGACGAGGTGAAACACGCGCAGAGGACGCCGCTCGCCAAGCAATAAATTCTCCACTTTTGGATGTTTCTATCAATGGCGCGCGAGGAGTGCTCTTTACAGTGGCTGGTGGCGCGGATATGACAATGTGGGAAATTCAAGAAGCAGCTAAAATTATTACCGCATCAATAGATGCGGATGCCCGTGTTATTTTTGGCACTACTCAAGACGAAAGGCTTCGTAAAGGAGATCTAAAGATTACAGTTATTGCATCGGGCTTTCCCGACGGTATGCCGAGCAAATCAGCGTCATTATTTGGCAACGCGCTAGTTAATAATAGGCAAAATATAGCATCAAACGCTATTAATGCTAAGGGACCAGCCATGATTGGCTCATCAAATGGAACGGACAACAAAACAGAAGCGATTCCAGTAAGTGATGAGTATGAATGGGATACAATTCCTGCTTTCATGCGGAGATCGAAAAAGAGCTAATAGTTAAAAAATCATAAAAACACCAAAAAATATCCTTATTTATAAGGCTATTTTTTTGTATTAAATTTCAGACAAACTTATCCACAAAATCGAAAATTTGACACCTTCTTTCGTGGACATGCTAAGATGATATATGGAAGAACAAGACAATAAGAAATTTTCTAAAGAATCCTTCACAAGGGATTTTTTTGTCTCCAGTCCAAACAACTCAAATTTCCTTTTTGAGGATGTGGTTGCCGCCTCAAATACATCTATATTGTCCGATATTGCTTTTAAAAGACATCACAAAGAGTTTGTAACAAATAGACACAAAATTTGTATAAATCGTTATTTTACAAAAGAAGGAGTACATCCATACGATGAATTAAAATGGGAAAAGCGATCTGCTAAAATTTCATCTTCCAAGGGAGAAATAATTTTTCAGCAAGATAATGTAGAAATGCCAACATTTTGGTCTCAATCGGCTACCGATATTGTTGCTGAAAAATATTTTGCAGGACACATTGGTAGGCCCGGCAGAGAGACATCTGTTCGGCAATTAATTGACCGTGTAGCGGACACAATAACACGCTGGGGGATTCAATCAGATTATTTTGTGTCGCAAAAAGATGCAATTATTTTCAACGAAGAATTAAAATCGCTTCTTATCAATCAGCGCGGATCGTTTAATTCCCCGGTTTGGTTTAATGTTGGTGTAGAAAAAAAGCCGCAATGTTCCGCGTGTTTTATTTTAAGTATTGAAGATTCAAAAGAATCTATTTCAGAGTGGTACAAAACAGAAATGTTTATTTTTTCCGGAGGCTCTGGCGCTGGCATCAATCTTTCTACGCTTCGCTCATCGCTGGAATCAATCACCAATCGAGGTAAATCATCAGGTCCTGTTTCATTTATGAAGGGCGCGGATGCTATCGCAGGTACGATTCGTTCCGGTGGCAAGACGAGACGCGCGGCAAAGATGGTTATTTTAAACGCGGATCATCCAGATATAAAACAATTTATTGTATGTAAATGGAAAGAAGAAAAAAAAGCAAAAGCGCTTTTATCAATTGGTTATGATGACGCGCTGGATGGGGAAATTTACAATAATATTTTTTTTCAAAACGCAAATAATTCCGTCAGAGTTACCGATGAATTTATGCGAGCAGTAGAAAACGATGGAGAATGGCATTTGCGATACGTAAAAACCGGAGAAATTGCAGAAACGATTCGCGCCAAAGACTTGATGTATTTGATTGCAGAAGCGGCATGGCATTGCGCAGATCCCGGTATACAATTTGATACTACGATAAACCAATGGCATACTTGTTCAAATACAGCGCGCATAAATGGATCCAATCCGTGTTCTGAATACATGCATCTCGACAATTCCGCATGCAATTTAGCGTCGCTTAATTTATTGAAGTTTGTAAAAGCAAATGGAGAATTTAATATTGATGCGTATAGAAACGCAATTAGACTGTTTGTTATCGCTCAAGATATCATCGTTGGGCACTCTTCGTATCCAACTGAAAAAATTGCAAAAAATGCGGTGGATTTTCGACAGCTTGGGTTGGGATACACCAATTTGGGGGCTCTTTTGATGCAGTGGGGGCTACCATATGATTCTGATATTGCACGCGCGTATACAGGTGTTATTACCGCCATTTTGACAGGAGAGGCATATCGTACTTCCACAGAAATTGCCACAGCAGTAGGCCCATTTAATGGATATGAGAAAAACAGAGAGTCCACACTAAATGTGCTTCGTATGCATTCAGAAGCGGCCAAACAAATCAACGACTCGTTAATTACCAAGGAACTAAAACATTCAGCGGTTCGCGTGTGGGAAGAAGCGTGCCAAAGCGCAGAACAAGTTGGCGTGCGAAATGCTCAAGCGACGGTTCTTGCCCCCACAGGCACAATTTCTTTTATGATGGATTGTGATACTACAGGCATTGAACCCGGATTTTCCCTCGTCGCGTATAAAAAAATGGTAGGTGGAGGATTTTTGAAATTAGTCAATCAAAGTGTGGAACCAGCGCTTCATTATCTTGGATATACGGAAGCCGAAAAAAAAGAAATTATAAACTATATTATGGCGAATGATACTATTGAGGGCGCACCATATATTAAAGACAATGATATGCCGGTTTTTGATTGTGCTACAAATGCTCCTGGTGGCAAGCGATCTATTCATTATCTTGGACATATTCGTATGATGGCGGCGGCTCAACCATTTATTTCCGGCGCAATTTCCAAAACAGTAAATTTGCCGGAATCCGCAACCATAGAAGATATTATTGATACATACACTGAGGCGTGGAAAATGGGACTCAAGGCAATAGCAATTTACAGAGACAATTCAAAAGGTACGCAAGTATTGAATACTTCACGAAACAAGACTTCTACGGCAGGCGAATCTGCCGAAACTACATCTCACGCGGCTCCTCCAGAAGTACAAAGAAAAAAAATGCCATCAGATGTAAAATCAATTCGGCACAAATTTTCAATTGCAGGACACGAAGGATATATTCATTGTGGTATGTATGATGACGGCACATTGGGAGAAGTATTTATTCGTGTTGCAAAAGAGGGTTCCACTATTTCAGGTCTTTTAGACGCGATTGGTATTTTAACATCTATTTCTTTACAATCAGGAGTTCCGATAAATACTATTATTAAAAAACTTGTTCATTCACGCTTTGAGCCTGCAGGATACACGGACAATCCAGATATTATGGTTGCAAAATCAATTCTCGACTATATTGCAAAATATTTAGCAATACAATTTTTGACAGCAGATGAGCGCGCTACTTTTGGCATTTATACAAACACTGACAATGAGACAAAATTTAACAAACAGTTCGCTCAAATTGAAGAAACTGTATTAGAAACAAAAACTATTCCAAAAACTACGATTGAGGCTTCGATAGCAAGCATTGCGATGAAACAACCGACTACAACAACCGTCTCAACTACTTTTTCATACCAAGATGCGCCATCGTGCCGTTGCGGATCTTTAATGATTCGCACAGGCTCCTGCTACACTTGTCCTTCCTGCGGGGAGAATTTAGGTAGTTGTTCATAAATAAAAAATTAGCTTCTCAAATTTTCTATTTTTATCGCATCCACGCTTTTATTAGCAAAGTCTTATAATTACTTCGGAAGCGTAAATGTAGAGATAATTTGCTGAAAAAGTTCATAATCAAAATCCTTTAAAGTAAAATCAGTATCCGCGATAATATTGTAAACATTTTTTTTGTTTGTGAAAATAAAATTTTTTCTCTCCATGTCGGTTGCCGCCTCAATGTTTCCAAATTTTATATATAAAACAGAATCGTTATTTTCAGAAATCTCTTTCTTGACATATTCTCTAGTAGAAAGATTTTCTTCATTTTCTCCTTCTAGTACCTCAAAAGTTATGCCATTTTCTTCGTCTTGAGTAAGCAGGTTTACTGAATAATCTAAATCAGCATACTTCTCAATTTTAAGATTAGATGGATATTTAAACTCAAATCCAAACCTTTCGTCTTGGTATGTTTTCCATTCGTTATGTGGTAGTGCTTTAGTACTTTCCTTACTTTGATCTACTTTTTCGAAATCTAGAATTGTTGGCGTTTTAATAGTATAAAAATAATAATAACTTCCACCTACACCAATCAGTACAAATATTACAAACACCACAATCAACATATTTCCATTAAAATTTTTCATATTTTTATTTTACTACATAAAACAGACAAATTAAATAGCTTACCTATATACAAGAGAAAATATTTTTAAAAAGTGCCTTCGGTTAACGACCTTGAAATATTAAAGAGATTGTGTATAATTACAATTGTTCTTTGTCAGATAGCTAATCTCGGCGCAAGCCGGGATAGGAAAGTCCGAACACCAATCGCGCTTTGCGCGATTAATGGCAGTGGCTAACGGCCACGCCGATATTGAGCAATCGATATTGGACGGATAGTGTCACAGAGACCATACCGCCGATCGTCATCAACAAGACCCTAAAGGTATTGAAGATGAAGGAGGTAAGGGTGAAAAGCGGTGAGGTAAGAGCTCACAGCGTGCGCTGGCAACAACGTACGATGAAAAACACCTGCCTGGTGCAAGTCCGTATCCAGTCCCGCTTTTGAGTTTTTGTTTTCTAAATCAACAATTCAAAAAAATCTTGTTTTCACTAACAGCGGCTTAATCGTTCAAACAAGGTTTTTTTGAATTGTTGATGAACCGATGATTCAGAAGTCGTATTTGAACGATTACGCTTCGGTTAGTGAAAATACGATTTTTGAAGCATCGAAACAAAAAATCAAAAGCGGGGCTGGAGGAGACGCTTGAGCCTGAGAGCAATCGAGGGCCTAGATATATGGCTATCCCCGCTAAAAGCATTCGTATTTTTGCGGGACAGAATTCGGCTTATAGACAAAGAACTTCAAAACCCCGCTTAGGCGGGGTTTTGAGTTTCGTCATTATCTTCAAGGACTTTTATAAAAAGTTTTCGCGATACTCTTGGGTGGCCAAGCTTTGCTACGAGAGACTCAATTTGATCAAGCGTATATACACGGTAATTGTTCATTGGATGGCGAGCCGCGGCAAATTTACCCGCTTTGTCCCAATTGCGGAGTGTAAGCTCTGTCACACCAATTAATCGCGCCGCTTGTTGTATTGTAAGGTATTTTTTTTCCATATTATTTCAAGTAATTGTATCATAGAATATATAGTGGGTCGTGTTTAGTGTGTATTTTGCTGGTGTTGACTTCTTTATATAGGGATGCTAGACTAAAATGGATAAATATATAAAGCCCTTGAGGGCTTTTAAAAATCCCAATTTTATAAATTTATACACATATGATTCAGAAATTAATTAAATATTTAAAAGAGACAAGAACGGAGCTTAGTAAGGTAAATTGGCCAAACAGACAAGACACAATACGTTTTACCGCAACTGTAATTTTGGTATCTTTATTTGTCGCAATTGCGCTTGGTGGTTTTGATTATCTTTTTCGAGCGCTATTATTTGTTTTTATAAATCAATAATTTGTTTGCTAAAATTTTTAAATTATTATGGCAAAACAAACTCTTGAATTAGGCAAAAATTGGTATGCTGTACATACATACGCAGGATATGAAGACGCCGTTGCTCGCAATCTCAAACAACGTATTGAGTCTTTGGGAATGGAAGGCCAAATTTTTCAGGTAGTCGTGCCGATAGAGAAAAAAATTAAAATCAAGAGCGGCAAACGTCGCACCGTGGAAGAAAAAATCTATCCTGGATATGTTTTAGTTGAGATGGTTGTTACCGATGCGTCGTGGTATGTGGTTAGAAACACTCCGCGGGTAACTGGCTTTGTGGGTTCTGGTACTACGCCAACTCCGCTTTCACGAGAAGAAATTGACGTGCTCTTTTCGCGCATGGGCAAAGACGAACCAACTCATAAAATTGATCTTGCTATTGGCGACGCGGTACGTATAAGCGACGGACCATTTAGAGACTTTGAAGGAAAGGTGAATGATATAGACGAAGCGCGAGGCAAAATAAAGGTTCTGGTTTCTATGTTCGGACGAGAAACACCAGTAGAGCTTGATTTTTTGCAAGTAAAGAAGTTATAATCAACCCACTATGGCTACTAAACCAATTAAGACAATTTTGAAACTTCAAATGCCGGCAGGAAAAGCTACTCCCGCTCCGCCTATTGGGCCAGCGCTCGGACAGCATGGAGTAAATATAGGCGAATTTGTAAGCAAATTTAATGCCGCGACTTCCAATATGGGCAACGACATTATTCCGGCTGAAATTACTATTTATCAGGATCGTACATTTGATTTTAAACTTAAAACTCCTCCAGCGTCGGATCTTTTGCGAAAAGCCGCGGGTGTGGAAAAAGGAGCAGGCAATCCTCTTAAAAACAAAGTTGGCAAGGTGACAAAGGAAAATGTTCGTCAAATTGCAGAGCGCAAGATGGAAGATTTGAACGCAAATGATGTAGAGGGCGCTATGCGAATAATCGAGGGTTCGGCGCGAAGCATGGGGATTGAAGTCACAAAGTAAGTACGAAAATCGTAATTACTGCAAAAATCATCCAGATTAATCGGGATGATTTTGTTTATCCACAATGTGTCATTGTTAGCAGTTTTTTGTTTGTGCTAATCTTCTGGTAGAGGTTTTTTGATTTGGAAGGCAACAATGATAAGTCGGCTTACGAAAGTAGAATATAGGCAAATGATGACATGGACGACTTCTTTGCGCGGAAGTTGCAATAGGCTACATACAGCCACAACCTTATGGACAGCCGAGCCAGAGAATAGATTGCTCGCGACTGGATATAATGGCGCACCATCAGGACTTTCGTCATGCGATGAAGTCGGACATTTAATAGTAGAGGGACACTGTGTGCGCACAAATCATGGCGAGGAAAATGCTCTTTTACAGTGCAGAGATTTTGATAACTTGCGCAATGGTATTGCTACAATTCTCGGGACTCCATGTTATTCATGTGTCCGCAAGTTAATTAGCAAGCAAGTAAAACGATTGGAATATATTGGTACATATAACAATGCTCAAGGCAGTGAGCATCTGAAAGCGCTTTTTGATGAAAGCAAATCAGACGTAGTCTGTATAAGTGTTGATGAATTGATTGCAACGATTTCAAAAGCAATTGCTTTTTCTAAAAATCCGCCAGGAGGAATGCTTAAAGATTTTCCTAATCTTAGTGTAATTGGTACAGTGAAAGCATCATGATTAAAGAAGGAAAATTCATAGATTTTGAAGGAGGTGAGGGGAGCGGAAAGAGTACCCAAATTCGCCATTTGAAGAAATATTTTGCTGAAAAATATGGAGCCGGGCGCGTTGTCAAGACTCATGAACCAGGCGGAGGGATGCCAAATTATCGTGAGCAAATCTTCGCGATAAAACAAAATAATCCAGGTATTACTGATTTAGAACTAGCAGAGAAAGAGCTGGAATTATTTGAGGTTGATCGTGCGCTCCATGTCAAAAATTTTATTCGCCCAAAGATAGCGGCAGGATGTATTGTTCTTTGCGATAGATTTGTGCCATCAACAGTAGCGTATCAAGGATACGCGCGAGGAATGAACTTGGAAACTGTTCATCAAGCCAACAAAAAAGCGACAAGCGGGATTGTACCTGATTTGATAATTTTGATGGATATTAATCCTGAAATAGGAATTGCAAGAAAATTTCAAAACCAAACAAACGAACTAACCCCGTTCGACAAAGAAAAAATATCTTTTCACGAGAGAGTTCGCGCCGGTTTTCTCGCGCAAGCAAGCGCGGATCCAAATCGCTGGGTAATTATTGACGCATCTAAATCAGAAACACTTATTACTTATCAGCTCATTGACATATTGTCCGAACGATTAGGATTATAATTTTTTAATTCCCAAGGCAATTGCCTTGGGTTTTTTTGTGTGCTACTCTTTTTAGAGTTTGTACTTTGAAATTTGAGAGAGAGGAGAGAAAGATAAATGGTTGACCAGCTCAAGGCATTGAAGGATAGATTTAATCCGAAAAGACGCTATGAATATGAAAATATGCAACTTGATGTAGATGGAATTTTTGTTCGCATTGATGAAGACGGATTTGTGGCTTCGGAAGACGGAGAAGCGTATATTGTACCAATTGAAGATGTTTTGCAGGATGTCTCTATTATTCGAAGCGCGAGAGTTTCTACAGGACGCGATTCCGCGGTTATTAATGAAAAGGCTACCGGACTAATTGGAGCTTTGTATAGAGACGAACACAATACTCCTTTTGAAGGAGGCGTAATGTTCCGATTTCGCGTACGCGTGCCGATTTATACAGCTCAGCCGTTTTTTCAACTTCCCTATGTGCATAATGAATTTTCAGGAAGATACAGCATACTAGATGCGCCATATGCTACTCCATTTTATGTAATACAGTCGTCAAACACTAAAATTCATAAAATTTTTGAAGAAGCTGAACAAGATGCACAGTCGGTTTATCAATTATTTTTGTCACATGGCATTGCCAAAGAACAAGCGCGATTTGCACATTTGTTTAGATTTTTTACAAAGTTTTATTGGACTATATCGTTGCGGCATATTCTAGAACTTTTATCTTTAGAGGAAAATTTACTTTCACCAAAGGAGTTTTGGTTGTTTCGCGATAATATTTTGAGAAACGTTGTGCAAGATTGGACCCCATGGGCATATGATAAGTATTTGGAATATCCCAAGAGTTACAAAGCACGATGGCACGAAGATATAGAACCAAGTGATGGTATAAATTCTGACGGGCCATTCAAACGGATTTCTAACATTGGCACACTTTCTGTTGTTTCCACAAAGATTGATGAAAATCTTATTAAATTAGGTATTCATACTGGTCCAAATCCAAAGCGTGGATTTGGACATGGTGTGGCAACATTTGCAATGCGCGTTCCTATCTTTGTGTACAGACAATGGGTACGGCATAGATACGGTGTTTGGTCGGAATTTCCAGTTGACTTTGATTGTACGGTATCAACTCGAGATTTTTATGTTCCAGAGCATTTTCGCAAGCAAATTGGCACAACCATGCAATATCATTTTGAAGATATGAATGATGCTGAAAATACGGAAATGCAAGATAATTTAAGACGTCTCATTGAAAGAAGCTGTATTAGATATACGCACTTGCGGGAGCTTGGATTAAACTCCAGAGAATCAGCAACTATTTTGCCATATGTATTTCGCATTCCGACGCTATGGACTGTAAATGTAGAAAGCTTGATGAATTTTTTTTCTTTGCGATGTGATACGCATGCTCAATGGGAAATTCGCCAATATGCAAATACAATTTACGAATGGTTTAGAGAGCGTTATCCGTGGGCAAATAAAATCTTTCTCGAACAGCTTAATTTCGGCAAAAGCGACATTTTTAGAAAATAAATATACAACATCCCGACCATTGCGTCGGGATTTTTTTTGTGCTATGTATACAAGCAGAGCCAGTGTTGACAATGTCTGGCAGAAAAGGAGAAACCAAATGCCGTATGTACCAAGTAGAAAGACAGTCCCACCAGCAGAAGACAGAGCAATGCTTGATGTGGCAGTAGAGCTAGTCGCAGAAGACATCGCATTAAAAGTAGATAACAAAGACAATTTTTCATTGAGGCGCGCTTATGAGAATTCTTTTATTGAAATTGGAGAAACTCTTAGACGACTTGCTGGGCACTTTTATGATGCTAAGTATGTGGCAAATACACCTTGTGCAAAATTAGCTGCCACGATCTATAAAATTGCTGAAAAATACAATTATGTAGGAGCATATTTGGGAGAATTAAATTATGCGATTACTAGATTAATTCAACGAGTACCGCAAATTAAAGTTGCGCGTGGTGATTGGAATGAAAAAAATGAGCTTAGATATTGGGTTTATGCCGTTACAGTAAAAGCATTAATTGTTGTAGCAAATCGTCTTAATAAAGAAGAAGGTTATTATTGTGATTATTATTGTTTAGCTGGGGTATTTGAAGATGTCAAAGATGAATACAAGTGGAGAGTTAATCGCGCGTATGAAGCGGCCCAAATTGTAAAAAGCGGCGACTGTTACGATACGCCTTTTTATACAAAACTCATTGAGCTTGTTGACGAATCAGGCAAACACGTTTGTTATATTGATGGTTATTTTGAGCGTAGCGATAAAACTGTAAATTGTGATGTTGTTCCTTATCAAATTGTCGTAAGAAAAACGAAATAAATATCAAACACTTGTCTACTGGCAGGCAGGTCCGGTGTTTGATAAAACGCCCAGTCGAAAATTGACTGGGCATTGTTTTTTGAGTAATGTGTAAAAAGATTTGAAAACTAGGATTGCTCAATGCTTTATGCGCATATTCTTGAAGCAATAGCAGACGGACAAACTAAATATGTGCTTGTTTTTCGTGATTTTTATGAATTTTATAGTTCACAAGAAAGAGCGGAGCTAACTCATTGTATTCGTTGGACATTCAAAGAGCCAAGTGGCGCACGCGGCTCTCTTAACGCGCAAATTGCCGCGTGGGCCAAGGACAACAATATTTCTATTGTTGGGATTCCGGAAACATCAAAATATTTTAAGCCAGACATAGAAACTTACATTAAACAATTGGAATCGCGCATTGAACAAATGGCTACTCTTTTGCAAGAGAGAACAGACGCGATAGATGATAACAATGTTGTTGAAGAGCAGGAAGAAGCAAATGAATGTCCAGCCCACGAAAAACTTGAAAAACTTCAAGATGTTGTGAGACTGGCTCAACAGAGTGGTTGTAGGCATATAGACGACGCGATTAAAGAAATGGATCAAGGCGGAAAAAACGGACATTGACAAAACCTAGTTTTATTGCTATTTAATATTTAGAATAACAATCCTACGGACAGGGCTCAAACCGAATTGATGGTATGAAAGTTTTTACAAAGCGCGA
>ERZ1292629.672-Hain-H43-01um-R1-672-length-37880-cov-32_pt1 | contig 37880 bp, 39 predicted proteins | sample MGYA00564399_ERZ1292629 | MGnify/ENA primary metagenome ERZ1292629 (study PRJEB36523, sample SAMEA6512636) | groundwater metagenome | collected 2019-01-08 | study: AquaDiva: Metagenomics assemblies of 32 groundwater samples
ATATTCGCGGATTCATTTCTGCGCTTATTGAAGGCGATAGAGTCGCCGTATTTGCGGGCCTGCGGCAACGCATTCGCGGTTCCGGTTCGCCGGAGAAGCTCATATCAGAAATAGTTTGCCTCCTTGACGACGCATACCGTGCTCGTGTTGACGGTACAGACTGCGATGCCGACATCGCGCGCCTGACAGCACGTCTGAACACGCCGACTCTGGAGAAACTTATCGCCTCGCTCACCACGGCGATTGATTCCAGCTACTCCGCCGGTGTTACAGGAGCGAAGCTCGCTCTCACCCGCGCCCTCGCTACGCTCGGCGCTTAACCTCTTCGGTTACTTTTGTTATAAAATCAGAGAGGGAAGTTATTTCTAGCTTTCCTGCGTCTCGGCTGTCTACTGAAATAGTTTTCGCTTCAACTTCTTTATCACCGACGACTAATAGATAGGGGATTTTTTCTTGTTTCGCGTTACGTATCTTCTTGCCGAGCGATTCGTTCGCGTCGTCAACTTCGGCGCGGATATTCGTTGCGCGAAGCGCCGCGAGGACATCATTTGCATACGTATTGTGTTTTTCAGACACAGGCAATACTTTCGCTTGTACGGGACTAAGCCAGAGCGGGAACGCCCCAGCGTATTTCTCAATGAGAAACGCCATTATGCGCTCAATGGCGCCGATGGATGAGCGGTGTACGACAAAAGCGCGATGATTCTTGCCGTCGTCGCCGACATAAGACAAATCAAATCGACTTGGCATGCACAAATCGTATTGCACAGTAAAGGCCGTGTCTTCTTTTCCGTTCGCATTCTTCATCTGTATATCTATCTTTGGACCGTAAAATGCTGCTTCGTCATTTGCCTCTTCAAATTTGGAACCGCGTTTTTTCATAAGTGCGCGCATAAGTCCCTCGGCTTTCTCCCACCCTGCGTCGTCTTTGTAGTACTTTTCGGTATTTGTCCTGTCGCCTAGTGAGAGACGATACCGATAGTCCGTGTCAAGTTTAAGACCGAAGACAGATGTAACGTATTCAATAAGGTCTAAAGCGCCGCTAATTTCGTCAACGGCCTGCTCCTCGTTAGCGCAGACAATATGCGCATCAGCGAGACAGAACGTGCGCACTCTCTGCAGGCCCATTAATTCTCCGGACTGCTCGTAACGATACATTTTGGCGAGTTCTGCGATGCGCATCGGCAGTTCGCGATAAGAGACCGGCTTGCGCAAGTACAGTTCAAAATGATGCGGACAGGTCATCGGTCGGAGCATGAACTGTTCGTCGTCCACCTCAATCGGCGCATACATTGAATCCTTATAGTGCGGATAGTGCCCGCTTTTTATATATAAATCCAGTTTGGCGATATCGGGTGTGTAGACGTGCAGATATCCGCGTCTGATTTCTTCGTCCACGATAAAACGCTCAAGCTCGCGGCGTATGACCGAACCTTTGGGGGTAAAAAGCGGCAGACCCTTGCCGACTGAATCCGAAAAAGCGAATAAATCCAGCTCCTTGCCGAGCTTTTTATGGTCGCGTTCTTTGTCAGACTCTGCGTTCATTATTGAAGAGGATACCATAAAATTATAACGGTTTTAACTCTTCAATCGCGAGAGTGACCTCGCCGTTTCTGATAGAGACTTTTCCCTTGGCGAGGAGACAGGCGCCGGGGACGATTGCGGCTGAATGTTGTTTAAATAGTTTTGGGAATACGACCGCTTCAATAGAGTCGGCCATATCTTCTACTGTGATGAACGCCATTTTTTCACCACTTTTTGTTAGAAGGGAACGCACGAGTGTGACAAGCACAGGCAGAATTACGAGCATTCCGGACTGCCGCTCTTCTTTGATTTTAACAATAGACAATGTAGCTTTCTTGACTATTGCGGCATGCACATCAAGCGGATGTCCTGATACGTAAATGCCTAACAATTCTTTTTCCCACACGAGCTTGTCAATGAGAGATACTGGTTTCCCGTCCGGTAAAACAAGTTCTGGCGGCGCTATCATCGCACCAAAAAGAGAGTCCTGCGGCGCGCTCGTTGTCGCTTCTCTATGATAAGAGAGAAGCTTTTCAATGTTATCAGTCAACGTTCCGCGAGAAGCGTTGAGCGAGTCCAGCGCGCCGCACTTTATAAGCGATTCAAGAGATTTGCGGTTTAAGTTCTTTGAACCGACTCTTGAGAGGAAGTCGGAGAGCGTCTTATAAGAACCATGCGCCTTTCTTTCTGCGATAATCGCTTCTGAAATTCCGTCCCCGAAGTTTTTAATGGAAGAAAGCCCAAAACGGATTGTATCACTTGAGACGACGGTAAAGTCCGTCCCGCTTTCGTTTATATCCGGAGGGAGTACATTGACCTTCATTCTCTTCGCCTCGGCGACATAAATAGAAATTTTCTCGGTGTCGCCGGAGTCTGCGGTAAGAAGTGCGGCGAGATATTCCACAGGATAATTCGCCTTCATATAGGCTGTCTGATATGCGACTTTTCCGTAACTTGCCGCATGCGCTTTGCCGAAGCCATATGCGGCGAATGGCTCAATAAGCTCCCACAGTTTTTCCGCCAACTGTTTGGAAAGTTTTCCGTACTCCATAAAACCTTTTGTCAATTTTTCCTTCTCCGCCCGCATGACCGCTGGGATTTTCTTACCAATAGCCTTGCGTAGCGCGTCCGACTCCAACCACGAGTAGCCGCCGAGTTTTATGGCGGTGAGTAGCACGTCGTCCTGATAGACCAGAATGCCGTATGAGAAGTCCAGATACTCCTTCATACGAGGGTCCAAATAGTCGATGAGCTTTGGGTTGTGTTTGCGTTCTATGTATTGAGGAATCGTTTCCATCGGGCCCGGGCGGTAAAGGGCGACCATCGCATTGATGTCGTGAATGGACGTCGGCTTCAGTTCTTTCAACCAGCGAGTCATGCCGGAGCCGTTTAGTTGGAAAACTCCTTCAGTTTCTCCGCGTGCAAGCATTTCATAGGTCTTTGAGTCGTCAATTGGAACGTTTTCAATGTCAACGACTATTCCGCGTGTCTCCTTTACGCGCGCGACAGAGTCTGCGAGAATGGCTAAGTTTTTTATACCAAGAAAGTCAAATTTCAATAGCCCAACTCCGCCGTACTCATCGGTAATAGAGTACATGTCATATTGCGTAATCAACTTTCCGGTGCCCTTAGGGTCCGGCTGGACGGGCGCCCATTCTATAAGCGGCGTCGGGGCTACCACGACGCCGGCCGCGTGGACGCCGACGTGGCGTACACACCCTTCAATGCGCTTCGCGAGGTCGATGATTTCTCGCGTGTCATCGTCTTCGTCATAAAGCGTTTTCAAGTCCGGTTCCAGCTCCAAAGCATGGTCAATCGTCATCGGGAAGCCTTGCGAGCCTATTGGAATAAGTTTCGCTATTCGGTCTCCAGTGTTATACGAATGTCCGAGTGCGCGAGAGACGTCGCGCACAGCCGCTCGCGCCATCATAGTGCCGAATGTCCCTATTTGGGCGACGTGGTCCTCGCCATACTTACGTTTCGTATACGCGATCATGTCGTCCCGGCGATTGTCGGCGATATCCATATCAATGTCGGGAGCCTTCGGGCGTTCCGGGTTTAGGAATCTTTCAAACGGCAGTTTATAGAAAAGTGGGTCCACGTTCGTAATGCCTGTAAGGTATGCAACCAAGCTTCCTGCAGCCGAACCGCGAGTTGTCGTGAGAATGCCCTCACGGCGCGCAAAAGCGAGAAGGTCGGCGACGATAAGGTAGTAAACAGCGAAGCCCTTACTGATAATAATTTTTAGCTCGTACTCAATTCGGTCGGTAACTTCTTTTGATTCTGTAAGTCCGCGTTCTGAAATACCCGCGTACGCCTTGGCGCGCAGTTCTTCGTCGTGATTCTTAAAACCTTTTGAGATAGGAACTTCAGGGAACGTCCATTTACCTAGCTCAAATGACAAGTTACAGCGGTCGGCGATTTTACGCGAATTATCAACTGCTTCAGGAGTATCAATAAAAAGCTCAAGCGCGCGCTTTTCGCCGATGAAAGAGAAGTCCTCGTCTTCGTTTCTCCCGCGCCCACCCTGTTGTATTCGGCGCATAATCTCTGTCGCTTCGCGGTCGTCAGTATTCAGATAATAGACGTCATTTTGTGCCACAAGAGGGGTGTTGCTCTCGCGAGCGAGCATAATTATTTTTTGCTGGAGCGCCTCATGTCCAGAAACTTTCGGGTGGTGTGTTATCTCCAGATAAACGTCTTTATCGCCGAAAACATCTTTGAATTCTGCAAGCGATGCTGCAGCGCCATTTTTATCTCCCGCCCGCAAGAGTTGGGCGACATCGCCAGCAAAAGATGGAAGAATCGCAATAATACCAGAAGCGTGTCTGCGCAAAATTTCTTTATCCATTCTAGGCCGCTCAAAGAACCCTTCAGTCCACGACTTGGTCACTAGCGCGAGAAGATTTGTATAGCCGGCGTTAGTCTTGGCGAGCAACACGATTCGCGAGCGCTTCGCATCAAGTGTCTGGTCTTTTTCAAATCGCGATCTCGGAGCGAGATATGCATCAACGCCGAGTATTGGCTTAATACCCGCGTTGACCGCCGATTTGTAGAATTCAATCGCCCCGTGCATATTGCCAGCGTCCGTGAGCGCGAGCGCATCCATACCCCACTTTCTTGCTTTCTCTACCAGCTCATCCACCTTCGGCAGAGCCTGTAAGAAAGAATAATGGCTATGCGTGTGTAGATGTATAAATCGCGAGGTCGCCATTGCCTCCACAATACCAAATTTGGAGATTATCTGTTTGCGCACCGTTTGACGACTTAGTGACTAATGTCTTATGTTTCTTGTTCGTCAATTCTGCCTTCAAGCTCCCCAGTTCTTTCTTCAAGCGCAGAAATCTTTCGTTCCAAATGGTTGACGATTCCTCCTATTACAAACGCACCAATAATTATCCAAATCCACATGTGTCCATTATACCGCATATAATGATGTAAAATACTGAAGTCATAAATCTTGGTTAAACTGTTTCTATTTGCCATTAGCTATCGGCACTATCCACAACTTGACGCTATAGCACCAAGTTGTGGATACATTGCTTGGTAGGATATATGCATGGGAATGATAGAAGGGGCGGCAAGAAGCGAGCGGCGACGCGGCGCATTTCAGCAGGCTATACTCTATGCCGCGCTCGGCGGCGTTATGGTCGCGATTGGCGCAGTTCCTGATTTTTCAAAAATAATAAAATATTACACAGGCGCTAAGAAAGGTGCTCGATTCAATTATCAGACCAAGACCGCGCTTGGTCGACTCTCTGCAAGAGGCCTCATCAAGTTTGTAGAGAGAGATGGCCGACGCTATGCTCAGATTACTGAAACAGGGAAGCGAGTGCTTGAATTAGAGACGCAAAAAACCGCTCTAACAAAAGAGAGGAAATGGGATAAGCGTTGGCGCGTTGTCATATTTGATATTCCAGAGAGGCGTAAGAGTGTGCGAAATCGTTTAAGACGTTTTATGTATACCTACGGATTTGTACGATTGCAGGATAGCGTATGGGTTTATCCTCACGACTGTGAAGACCTTATTGCGCTCGCGAAGGCAGAGTTTCGCATCGGGTATGACGTGCTCTATATGATCGTTGAACGAATTGAGCATGACAAACATCTGCGGGAACATTTTGAATTGCCAGTGGAATAGAACTACTTAAGTCATCGCGGGTGATTGGTATCCACTAGATGACGCTATAGCGTCAAGTCTTGGATAGCTTATATTTTGTTATGATTGTGGGATGAAATTCATACTTGGAGTGGATGAGGCGGGGAGGGGGCCCTTGGCAGGGCCGGTAGCGGTGGGGGTAGTGGCTGTGCAGGATGGGTTTGATGTGGCGAAGGAATTTTCAGGTGTGAAGGATTCTAAAAAGTTGTCGGAGAAGAGGAGAGAAAAACTATTTGAAATGCTGGAGGCGCGCGTCGCCCTTGGCGACGTGCATTACGTGGTGGAAATGGAGAGTGCCGAGACGATTGATAGAGAGGGCATCGCAACCGCAGTACGCCGCGCCTTATGGCGCGGCGTTAATAAACTCGCGCCTGACTCCGTTCAAGTTCACGTCCTATTGGATGGATCACTTAAGGCACCGCCGGAGTATTCGCAAGAAACTATTATAAACGGCGATGAATTAATTCCAATTATTTCACTAGCATCTATCGCGGCAAAAGTTACTCGTGACAGGTTAATGATAGAACTCGCAAAAAAATACCCAGTTTACGGCTTTGAAAAACATAAGGGCTACGGAACAGCTTTGCATTACGAAATGCTCAAAAAACACGGCCTTTGCGATATCCACCGTCGCTCCTTTATTCACCTTGATTTAAAGCCAAAATAGGACTATAATATACGCTTGTGTCCAGCTGTGGTAGCAACCATAGGGGATGGGCACAAATACCAAAAAGATCTTTCGTAAGGGGATTTGCAATGAAGCCGAAGTCATCAATTGCAATTGATAAACACAGAAAGGCTCTCAAAGGGACAAAGTTCGCGAAATGTGCAATTTGTCCAGGTACCGGTGGGAAAGTGGTGGACGGCTGTATGTGGTGTTCGAGAACGGGTCCTAAGCCCGTGCTGATAACATCAGATCAGGCGGTTCACTGCGATGGAACGAAACCTCCTCCGTTCCATCTGCAAAAAAGACCAGGTCGTATGCGTCCCCAAAACCATCGACCTTCCCTCTAACCAATAAAAGCGCGTCCATAGGACGCGCTTTTCATTTAATACACGACATGGTAAGGTAGTCCCTATGTCAATCCGAATGCGCCACACAAGGGGCCACACCAATAACAGACGGTCGCATCACGCGCTCGTAGAAGCCAATATCGTGAAGGATAAAGAGAGCGGCAATCTGCGTCTGCCTCACCGCATTGATGAAGTCACCGGCATGTACAGAGGCAAGCAGATTTTCACACCAAGAGCCAAAAGCGAGCACAAAACTAAAATAAAAGGCCCGTCAACTCAACCCGCAGAAAAGCACGTACACGAACACGCTAGCGAGGTTCATGCGAATGCAGAAGCAAAAGCATCAAAAGGAATTTTTGGTAAGATAGCGACAGGCGGACGTCCGAAGGCGCGGAGCGGTTTCGGCGGGGGCGTATAGTTGTTAGTGAGTAATCCACGCGGACGTGTTGCACGTCCGCGTTGTTTGTTATACTTACTCGTGTACAAGATCTTTCCATGGCGAACCGACATTTAGCACGCTCAATTGTTCTACAAACTCTTTTTGAGTGGGACACGACGCACCTGTCTGCGCAGGCAGGCACATCTGAAAATGACGCGCGAACAATTCTCGCACGCAATGTCGCAGAATTTGGTGGAGAAGATGTTGACCAGTCGTTCATGGATAATCTCCTATCCGGTGTAATCGCTAAAAAAGCCGATATTGATTTGGTAATAGAAAAAGCCGCCCCAGAGTGGCCGCTGGAACGCATCGCACCAGTCGATAGAAATATTTTAAGATTGGGGCTCTACGAACTTCTATTTGCTGATAGAACACAGGTTCCGGCTAAAGTTGCTATAAATGAGGCAATAGAATTAGCGAAAACATTTGGCGGAGATTCCTCTGGAAGATTCGTTAACGGAGTTCTCGGAGCTATTTATAAAGAGCTTGGTGAGCCAGGTAAGGACGAACAGGGTGGTAAAAAGAGCACCAAGGTTAAATATGAAGATATGCCACTTCAGGCGCTCGGTGGAGCCGTGGTGTATGCGAAGCATGAAGGACAATATTATCTCGCCCTTGTGCATGATGTGTTCGGTCATTGGACGCTCTCCAAAGGGAAATTAGAGCCTGGAGAAAGTCCTGAAGCTGGGACGGCCAGAGAGATTAAAGAAGAAATGGGAATAAACATTGTCATAGAAGAAAAAATCGGCGAGAATGAGTACGTCGCCTCGCATCCGGAGAAGGGGAAGTACCGCAAGCATGTAACTTATTTCTTGGCACGTGGCGAATACGAACCGCTTAAGCTAGAGCCAGGGAAAGGCGGACTGGACGATACGAAGTGGTTCCGCCTTCAGAACATCATTGACCTCAATTTCTATGATGATATGCTCCCTATCGTCACTTCGGCTGTTCAGAAACTACTAGATAAGGCTGGTAGCGAAAAGAGCCGAAGTGCGCCAACGCATGCCTGATTTTCAAACATTCATAAATAAACTAGGGCTCTCATTTAACAATATCAATCTGCTGATTGAAGCTTTGACGCACCGTTCATACTTAAACGAGCATCGCGAGTACACGGGCTCGCACAACGAGCGGTTAGAATTTCTTGGCGACGCAGTGTTGGAGTTGGCTGTTACTGATTTTTTGTTTAAAAAATTCCTCGCCAAACCAGAAGGCGAACTCACGAGCTACCGCGCCGCGCTCGTGAACACAGTTTCTCTGGCAGAGAGCGCGCAGGCGCTCGGTATCAATGAGTATTTATTACTGTCCAAAGGCGAGTCCAAAGATGTCGGACGCGCAAGAGACGTGATACTCGCGGATGCGTTTGAAGCGATTATCGGCGCCATTTATCTGGATTCAGGTTACGCGAGTGCCGAAGCGTTTATAGCGAAAAATTTGTATAACAAAATTGAGAGTGTTATCGCGAGCCGTTCGTATCAAGATGCAAAAAGCAGATTCCAAGAGATAGCGCAGGAGAAGAAGGGAATTACGCCAAGTTATGAGACGCTTTCTGAAATCGGTCCCGACCATAATAAAAGATTTACGGTTGGAGTTTTTATCGGCAATGAAGAAATCGCCCGCGGAGAAGGGCAGTCTAAACAAGAAGCTGAACAATCCGCCGCCATCGCAGGACTTGACAAAATGGGTTGGTAGTGCTAGTGTAAATGAGTTCCATCAATAAGTGAGGATGAAATGTACAAAAAGTTTCTGGCAGTATTGATGCTTTCGATATGTGGCGGATCCATAGGAGTTGCCACATGGATGCGTTTTTGGGCTCCGACTGCGTGGGACCCTTTTTCGCGCGTCTTGCTCGAAATCATGATCGCGCTCATGGTCGCACTGACAACAATCATGGCACTGGATGTTTTTCTTGAGTTTCGCAAAAAATCAAAATGACATCCATCTGCGCAACGCCCTCCTCGCGGGGGCGTTTGTTTTTACATAATCAAATCTCACTATCTTTACCGACCGTCATTTATAGTGAGATTACATAGACATTGAGTTTTGCCTGTCTTGATTCACAGCGCCACGCGCCGAAGGACACATGGCGCGCTATACTATATGCATAATGTTGAAGCGGCTTGAAATAGTCGGGTTTAAATCATTCGCCAAGAAAACGGTCTTGGATTTTTCTAATTCTACAACTGCCATCGTCGGGCCGAACGGGTCGGGTAAGAGCAATGTCGCCGAAGCATTCCGCTTCGCGCTAGGCGAGCAGTCTATGAAGAGTATGCGCGGGAAGCGCGCAGAAGACTTGATATTTAATGGCTCGCACACGGCTTCGCGCGCGAACAGAGCGTCGGTCGCCATCGTTTTTGATAATTCACGGCGTACGCTCAAGATAGACTTTGACGAAGTCTCTCTTGAGCGCGCGGTCTTCCGCGATGGCACGAGCGAATATTCTATAAACGGCTCGCGTGTTCGGCTCCGAGATATTTCAGAACTTCTAGCAGGCGCCAACATCGGCGAGACCGGCCACCACATCATTTCTCAAGGGGAGTCGGACAGAATACTGCTCGCGAACAGTCGCGAGCGCAGAGCGATGCTGGAGGACGCGCTCGGGCTGAAAATTTATGAATTTAAGAAAAACGAAGCAGAGAGGAAACTAATTAAAACAGAAGAGAATATTGCTCAGGTGAATTCTCTCCGAAGAGAACTTGCTCCGCATCTGCGCTTTCTAGAGAATCAGGTGAAGAAACTGGATAGAGCGAACTCTCTGCGCGAGGAGCTTGTTAATTCGGCGCAGTTATATTTTGCAGTAGAGGACGCATATATTTCAAACGAAAAACAAAAAACGGCGAACGATAAACGACAGACGAAAGAGCGCCTTGCAGTGGCACAGACCGAACTTGACAGGGTCGCAAATTCAAAATCGACCGACCGCGAGACGGTGATGCGTACCGAAACTCTTCATAAGGCAGAACAAGAGGTAGCCAGACTTTCTGCAGAACGCGCGGCGCTCGCGCGAGATATGGGTCGTGTTGAAGGAGCGCTTTCAGAAGTGAAACGGCATGCGGCGGCGGTAAAGCGCGAACCGTATGCGAAGGTCCCGCGAGAAGAGATTCAGGCGCTTCACGACGAAGTGGAACGGCAGGCTGTCACCGCAGGTAAAGAGCAGGAGAGTCTGCGCGCGGCGCTTCTGGCAGTACGGTCGGCGGTCAAACTTTTTTTTACGCGGCATAATTCAACACGCGACGAATATCTATCAGACGAAGACGCTTCAGCGCTTAAATTGGAAACGGAGCGCGGTATGTTAGCTGAAAAATACGCATCAGTGTCTGCCGACCTTGAAAATGCCGAATTGGCACGCGCCCGCGCCCGCGAATCAATGCTAGCTTTGGAAGAAACCGGCCGAGAGGACCAAAAGCGCATCATAAACTTCGCACAATCAAAAGCGCATGAGGAAGGAGCAATCGCCAGATGCGAAGCGCGCGAATACGAGCTCACTCTCCTTGCAGAAACGCTTGAGCGGGATAAGAGCGAGGCGCTCGCTCTAGCGGGCACGGAGACCATTTCATACGCACCGCTTTCTTCTCCGCCTAGAGAAGAGCGCCGAGCCCAAGAAGATAGAAGGCGTATATTGGAGAGAATGAAAATCCGCCTTGAAGAGGCCGGAGGTACTGGCGAAGAAATCAGGCATGAGCATAAAGAAGTTTCAGAGCGCGAGACATTCTTAGCGAAAGAGCTGAACGACCTCGCCAAGTCTGCGTCTGGATTAAGAGCGCTCATTGATGACTTGAATACGGAGCTGGCCAAACATTTCTCGGAAGGTCTCGCCAAAGTGAATGCGTCATTCGGCGAATACTTCGCACTTATGTTCGGCGGCGGTAGCGCGCGCCTCGCGCTGGAAGAACCGGACGAACCTGACGAGTTAGATGAGGAATCTGAAGAAGTAGAAGATGAAGTTCCAAAAGAAAAAGAGAGATTGGGTATAGAAATCGCAGTAAATCTGCCAAAGAAAAAAGTGAAGTCATTAATGCAACTTTCAGGAGGCGAAAGAGCGCTCACGAGCATCGCGCTCATATTCGCGATGAGCCAGGTAAACCCCCCGCCATTCTTAATTTTGGACGAGACAGATGCCGCGCTTGACGAGGCTAACAGCCGGCGCTACGGCGATATGATGGAAAACCTCTCCAAGAAGTCGCAATTAATCGTCATCACTCACAACCGCGAGACTATGAGCCGGACTAACATCCTCTATGGCGTTACCATGGGCGGCGACGGCGTGAGCAAACTATTATCGGTAAAGTTTGACGAAGCAGTTGCCGTGGTGAAATAAAAACGCAGACAATAACACGCCTGCGTTTGAGTGCACGTGATTTATGTACCCACTTTTTTGAGCGCCTCTCGGGCGATCGGAGCATGTCGCGCACCTTTAATACCGTCGAGAATATCCGGTGCCAGCTTAGTCGTCAGATTAACTGCGTTTGTCACTGCGTTAACCGCAGCACCGCTCGCAACCTTCCTGATTCCACCGTCCTTATGCATTCTCGCGATTGCACGCATGTGCTCGGACCCAATCCGCACATCATACTCGAGTCCGGACGCAACTGAGCGTCTGGCTCCGTCAACAACGTGTTGAATCGAGAGTTCGAACATGTTACCTTGACCCTGAAGTTCCTGGATCTGCGCTGATACCCACATTGCCGCCGCTTTTACAGTCTTTTGTTGGACGACAAGCACATACGCAAGGTGAGTCAGGTCCTGTTCGGTGTACGGCTTATCTTTGGCTTGCCGCGCTTCCTGGAGCCTCGCGAGTTCGCATAGAATGCCGAACGCGACACCCTTTTTGTACTCTTCACTCGGTAAAACCAATTTTTGCACCGATACAGGAAGAGAGGTGAAACGTACGGCTCGCCGGACTGCCTCAGACGTTTTACCATGCCGTCGAGCGAACTCGGAGAGCGACAGCCCTTCATCCATGGACTTCTGTTTCCGCCACATGACCGTCAGGAACCTTGCCTCGTCGTCCTTCGCCACTTCTTCGTGGATGTTTTCGTGGAACTGCAGGATAAACGCGTCAAGAAACTGAATCTGCAAATGCAATTCCGTGAGATAGGTACCGATTTCGAGCTTTTTGACTGCCGTGAGACGTCGGTGACCTGTGACGAGAAACAAGTAGAAGTTCCCGTTAAGTTCTGAGAAGTGTACCGGTTCAAAATCACAAATCCGGTAACTTGTGCCCCAGAGATCATTGACTTGTTGCAAGTACTTTTCAGCTTCTTCGGCGGAGAGCCCAATGACAACACCAGCCGTCTTTTGGCCAATTTCCTTAATGCTGGCCATAAGGTGTTCGAGACCGTCGCGCGTCATTCTGCTTCTCACTTGCTGTAGCACACCTATGGTCCGTGTTGGAAGGTTTAACTGATACACGTCCTCCGGTACTGTCGCCGCGGATTCAACAAGACTAATCTTCATGTCTACTCCCCATTAAATGGTTGGAAAAGGTCACGGTATATTAATGATCATTCTATCGTTATCTTATCTCTTAGCTAGCTTTAAATCAATCTGATGATAATTATGCCGGTACGAAGTCCAATTCTTTTTCGGCGATGCGGGCGGCGATGAATATGATATAGTATTACTATGTATACAGCCATCTATAAGAAGGTACGTTCCGGCTACGTCGCCTGGATTGAGGAGATCCCAGGCGTTAATACGCAGGGCGTTTCAAAGAAAGAAACAAGGGAGAATCTTTCCGATGCGCTTTCAGAATTTCTTCTTGCGCGACGTGAGCTCACGAAACGAGAACGTTCTCATGGGAGTTCGGTCGTGCGTGAACGGTTTGCTCTGGCGTAGCTCTATGAAGCGTGCGGACCTTCTCCGTCACCTGCGTATCAACGAATGTCGGTTCGTGCGAGAAGGTGCAAAACACTCGGTATATGTGAATCCGAAGAATGAGTTTATGAGCACTGTTCCGCGCCATGCAGAAATCAACTCGTTTCTTACACGTAAGATTTGCAAAGATCTCGGAATACCTGCCCCTCGCGGTAAGTAAGATTATGCCGGTACGGAGTCCAATTCTTTTTCTTCTATATCAGGTGGCAGCAAAATAATTATCCACAGGTGGTTTTTGTACACGGATGAGTGTAGTCTGAAAAAGGTAGCAGGTCTTTTTTCAACAACAGGGGAATGTCATGGACGATGCAAGACAAAACGCAATGATCGGAACGCAAATTCCATTGTTTGCTGAACACGAGGCAGTTCCGCAACCTGAACCGGCCACAACGCCTGAAGTAGAGGTGATCACGGTCAGTGAACCATCACCAGACGCACAGCCCGACATGTTTAATGTCGAATACTTCAAGTAATTCCTTCACAACCGCTCTTTCTACGAAAATGCCGCACCACGCGGCATTTTTGTTTATGTTCGCATATCAAAAGTAACCCACGGTCGTGGTATACATTTGATATGTGTGATATGTGCATTAGTTCACTATAGGCTAAAAAACCGGAACGAAGTCTAGTTCTTTTTCGGCGATGCGGGCGGCGATGAGTTTGACCCGGATTGGGTCGCCGAGGCGGTATGACTTATGAGTACGGCGACCGACTAGGCGGTACTGCTTCTCTTCGTATTCAAAAAAGTCATCACCCACGGCGCGGATGTTGATCATTCCATCGGCGTGCGTTTCTTGGAGTTCAACATACAGCCCATGCTCGGTAACTCCGGAGATGACTGCGTCAAATTCTTCGCCGATTCTGCCGGCGAGGAATTCCACCTGCTTCATCTTAATAGAGTCTCGCTCGGCGTCTGAAGCTCCGACTTCGCGTTCTGATGCGTGTAGTGCGAGCTTGTCAAAATCCTGCATCTCCTCAGTAGTTATCGGAGTGCCTCCGTCCGTATGCGCTTTGATTAATCTGTGAATAACGAGGTCCGGATATCTGCGTATTGGGGAAGTGAAGTGCGTATAAAAATCAAAGGCGAGACCGAAGTGGCCTATATTTCGCGTCGCGTAAACGGCCTTTGCCATAGAGCGCAGGGCGGCGGTCTTAATTAAATACTCCTCCGGCTTCCCTTTTACGGATTCCAAAAGTCTGTTCAGTTCTGCACCTGTCACTTGCCCACTGCCAGAAGTTTTCAAGTGGTATCCCATTATGCGTAGCAAATTTGCGAGGTTTTCTATTCTGTCAGTATCCGGCGCGTCGTGTATGCGATAGAGAGAATAAAAATGAGGCCCACCGTTAGAGGTAAGTTTAGAAAGATGTTTCGCCACAGCCTCGTTCGCGAGCAACATGAAGTCTTCAATCATCAGATTCGTGTCTTTTCTTTCTTTTAGGTGTACTGCAATAGGCTTACCGTCTGCATCCAGCTCTATTTTTACTTCAGCAGTATCAAATTCTATGGCACCCTTCGCCGCTCGCCGCGCACGAATCTTTTTAGAGAGAGCGAGCAGGGTAGAAAGCTCTTCGTGCAATTCGCCTTTTCCTGCATCAAGTACCTCCTGCGCATTCTCGTATGTAAAACGCTTGTCAGAGTGGATTACCGTCTCGCCGAACCATACGTCCTTAACATTCGCATCGCTGTCCAGTGTGAAAACAGCGGAGACGGCGAGACGGTCTTCATCGGGTTTAAGTGAGCATAGATTATTTGAGAGAACTTCGGGGAGCATCGGGATAGTTCTGTCTACTAAATAGACGCTTGTCGCACGTGAGACAGCTTCTTTATCTAGCTCCGTCCCAGGCTTCACAAAGAATGAGACGTCCGCGATGTGGACACCGACTTCAACATTGCCGTCCTCAAGTCTACGTACAGACAACGCATCATCAAAGTCCTTTGCGTCAAATGGGTCAATCGTGCATGTTGGAACGCTTCTGAAATCTTTACGCCTCGGGTTATTTGCTTCTTCAGCAAGAATTTTCGCGCCGTTCTTTTCAAGTGCTTCGGCTTCTGCGTTGACTCCGGGAGGGTAGTCAGATGAGAATCCTTGCCCTAGCGCGAGCGCGCGCATCTCTGTATCATGTACGCCGGCCTTTCCTATCACTTCTATAATCTCTCCCAGTGGATAGTCTTTATCGGCATCCCAGCTAACAAGCCGTACAAGAACTTTGTATCCGACTTGCGCGTCACCTCTGTTCATAATCACGAGTGGCACATACATCTTTTTATAATCTGGGGCAAGGAGCGTAAGGCTGTCTTCTTCAATAAGAGTGCCAACGAATGTCTCGCGTGCGCGCGAAATTATTTCTATTACTTTTCCAGACTCTCTCGGCGGCATTCTGCCCATCGGGTCGCTATATTTGCCAGCCGGCTTAACCTTAACTATGTCGCCCGCTAGTGCGTGTCCGCTCCACTCCTTCGGTATAAGAAGATCCTCTTCCTGCCCTTCCACAGCAAAAAATCCGATACCCTTCCGAGTCATCGTTATTGGGCCTTCATATACTTTTGATGCTTTTTGCTCCCCTGCCATTTTTTGACACTCTAGCAAAAAATAAGCATTTCTGCTATAGTCACTCTCATGTTGATGATTCGATTCCAGAGAATCGGCCGGACCAATGATCCGGCATTTCGCATTGTCGTACTAGAAAAGGAACGTGCCGCTAAGGCGGGTAATATTGTTGAACTACTCGGAACATATAATCCGCGAAGCAAGGCGCTCACGTTGAACGAAGAGCGGGTCAAGCATTGGATAGCGATGGGTGCACAACCGACCGGTTCAATCCACAACCTCCTTGTCAACAAAGGCGTCATCACCGGAAAGAAGGTGAACGTGTTGCCAAAGAAAACTTCACAAAAAAAGGAGGAAGAAAAAATGGCTGAAACTCCAGTTACGCCAGTTGTTGAAACTAAAGAAGAAATTCCAGTGATTGAAGCCGTCTCCGCCGAAACGGCTTCGGCGAGCTAAAATGGAGCCGGACCAAGCATTTCTAGAATACGCAGTAAAGGCCCTCGCCGACCACCCGGAGGCGGTAGAGACGACGCGCACCATTGACCAAATGGGCGTCCTGCTCACGCTCACGGTGCATCCGGAGGACATGGGTAAGATTATCGGCAAGTTAGGCAAAACGGCTGAAGCCTTGCGTATCCTTTTGCGTGTGATAGGCATGAAAGGGAATGCGCGCGTGAATCTCAAAATCAACGAACCGGTCGGCGGCAAGCGCGAGATTGAGCACAAGACCGTTGACCAAGTTGTTGAAGAATTATAGAAGTGAAATTTCACCTCGTTACATTATTTCCAGAAGCATGCGATGCGTATTTAAGCGCATCAATAGTCGGGCGCGCGCGGAATGAGAAGAAGATTGTAATTAAATACCAGAATCCACGCGACTTCGTCGCGGGGCCGGCGGGAAACTATAAAAAAGTAGACGAACGCCCTTATGGCGGTGGTCCCGGGATGGTTATGTCCGCGCTCCCAGTCGTCAAAGCCGTTCAAAAAGCCTTAAAATATAATGTAGGACGTACCACGTCCTACATGAATAAATCAGTAATTATCTGGTTTAATCCAGTAGCAAAACAATTCACCAACAAAGACGCCGACATGCTCGCGAAGTATAGCGACGTTGTCCTCGTCTGCGGGCGATACGAAGGTATAGATGAACGTGCGAAGAAAATCTTGAAGACACTCGCGCCAGTGAAAGAATTCGCCGTCGGCGAAGCTGTATACACGGGTGGGGAGGTGCCGGCGCTCGCGATAGTTGACGCCGTCACGCGTCGCCTACCCGGCGTCTTAGGTAAAGATTCTTCAGTAGAGGAGCGCCGTATCGCCTCCTCGGCCGTCTATACCCGCCCCGAAGTCATTTCATACAAAAAGAAAAAGTATCGCGTTCCCAAGGTCCTCCAAACCGGCCATCACGCTAACATTGACAACTGGCGCAGAAATAAGTAATATTTTCGGCAGTTCTGTCGAGGTATGACGCTCGCTGCGCAACCGGTGAGCTGAAGGCGGAACACGCGTTGCGATAAGTATTGCAATTCACCCAGTTCTTTTTTAGGAGAATCACATGCCTGCGAATATCGGACACAAGCAAGAGGCACTAACACGCTTGGCTGTACTCACCGCCGCCGCAGTTGACCTGATCAACAAAGACGCCAGAGAATCGTATGAGACCGAGGCGCTGTTCGATGCCTTACAGGGATACAAGGACAAAGAACTTGGGTGAGTAGAACAAAAGCTCTCGTCCGCAGACCATCTTCGTATCTTCTATGGGGCAGTGCGAGATGACCGTGAGAGATATTTGCGCCTTCTGGACTCGCTTCGCGAGTTCGGAGTCAATGAACAGTCCATCCAAAAGCTCAAGTCCAGCAAAGCGAAAACGCTCCTTAAACTATGGTATGTTCCGCTTGCGGAACTGGATGATTTCCCGTACGAATCCACCATCTCGGATGCCTTTCGCCAGCTCCAGAAAAAGATAGGCATAAAAAATCCAGTCCGTTTTCCGACAACCGTTCCGAGTGAAGTCAGGCGACTTTACGGGGATTGCGAAGAGCTGGCGTTCCCTCTATAGCCCTCGGTCACCAACATTCACCAACCCCGCTCCTGCGGGGTTTGTTTTATCCACAGACGATGGACTGAATCATGTCGAAAAATGCCGGGGAATCATCGCGGCTCTTTTTATTTCCGCACAAAGTTGCTCAGATATCCCTATTATTGACGACCGTCAAAGATAGGTAGATTCCAAACCGGCCACCATGCCAACATCTATGCGTGGCGCAAAGTGAAATAGTTGTTCAACACCATGTGTAGCACAACATATCAAAAGTTAACCACGACCGTGGTTTTGTTTTGATATCCCCAAATACTGCTATAGCAGACGAATGGGGATAGAAGTTTACATGTCAGTGTTCCATATCATAAACGACCGTTAGACTTATGGAACACAGTACAGTGTCACAAACCGGCCATCACGCCAAGATAGATGCGTGGCGTGAGAAAAAGTAAAAATAAAATGGCGGTCGTAAGTACGACCGCCATTTGATACTTTCATGCGATTTGTTGTACGGCAGAATCTGGAACTGCTTTGGTATGAGCAGGAGTCGATGGAATGTACAGCCCACCGATGATTTCAGCCGGAAGGAACGTAATGAACACGTAATATCTTGTGTGATACACGGCGTGTACCCATTCTCCGTTTACAAGTATCGCCAGTCTGACTCGATTGTAAGACTGATCCTGAAGGACGACGATGTCATTATTATGACATCGTCGATCTTCCCTGAAGAACCGTCGAACTCGCTTGCGCACAAGGTCGACGTCGTGTTGTTCAAGCTGATATCGCTCCAAGGCTCTTTTCCGCGAATGTGCGTCTAAGCGCTTTTTGTATGCACTGTGTCTGGACACAAAGATCCCCCGTTCATCCCCCACTTGAGGTAATAGTTCTATACCATACGCTCTTCAAGTCAGCCACCACAATTGATGCACCCTTATCCCCAACAGGGGAGTTGCGGAAAATACTTGCCTCTGATACAGTGGAAAAACAAGATACGAGTGAGTAATGGAGGGCGATTCATACGGGAACCAGAGAAAAACGCATAAGCGCAAGCGGATTTATTTCCGTGCGTTCATATTTGTATAGTTTATTTTTATTACTTTACGACACCAATCATGCGAAAAAACATCGTCCAGAAGACCTTCGGTTCGTATCGCGCTCCGAAAGTCGCCTTCCCGGACCTCGTAGGGCACCAGCGCTCCTCTTTCAATTGGCTCTTGAAAGACGGCCTCGCAGAACTTTTCAAGGAGTTTTCCCCAATCAGCGATTACTCCGGAAAGAAGTTTGAATTACAGTTTGAGAGTTTTGAAGTCGGCGAGCCGAAGTTTGACGAACAGTTCGCGCGCGAGAACGCGCGCACCTACGAAGCGCCGGTCAAGGCGACGGTAAAGCTTGTGAACAAAACTTTCGGCTCGGAGAAGTCGCAGGAGATTTTCCTCGCGGATATGCCTATGATGACACCGCACGGCTCTTTCGTCGTATCCGGCGTTGAACGCGCTATTGTGCCGCAGCTCGCGCGTTCTTTCGGCGCATTCTTCGTTTCGGAACTTATTCGCGGAAAGGCGTATTTCGGTGCCAAGATTATCCCGCTTCGCGGAGTTTGGATAGAATTTGATTCAGAGGCGGACGGAGCGATATTTGTGAAGATTGACAGGAAACGCAAGTTCCCTATTACCCAGCTCCTGACTGTCTTTGGGGGAGGATTGGGAGAGACTGTTACTAAGCACTTCGCCAAGGACACCCTCGCTCTTTCGGCCATAAAGGCAACTCTGGAGCACGATGAAGCGAAGTCTATTGAAGAGGCATACATAGAGATACATCGCCGTATGCGCGACGGCGACCTCGCTACCCCCGAGAACGCCAAGAACTTCGTGCAGTCGCTTTTTTCGACAGAACGTTACGACTTAGGCAAGGTCGGCAGGCATCGCCTGAACGCGCGTTTCGGCCTTCCTACGACGGAAAAAGCGATGGAGAAGCGCACTCTTTCTCTCGCGGATTTCGTTCGCATTATTTCAGAAATTACGAAGTTGAACGCAGACCCATCTGCACGTCCGGACGACATTGACCACCTCGGCTTTCGCCGAGTCCGTTTCGTCGGCGAGCTCCTCCAGTCGCGCATGCGCGTCGGTATGAGCCGGATGAAGAGAAATATTCAGGACCGCATGAGCACTACTCCGACAGAGACCACGCTTCCGATGGCGTTGGTGAACCCGCGTCCGTTCCACGCGTCCGTACATGAGTTCTTCACAGCCAACCAGCTCTCGCAGTTTATGGACCAGCAGAATATTCTCTCCGAGCTTGAAAATATGCGCACTTTCTCGGCACTCGGTCCCGGAGGGCTCACCCGCGAGAGGGCAGGCTTTGAAGTTCGCGATGTGCATCCCAGCCACTACGGACGCCTCTGCCCGATTCATACGCCTGAAGGACAGAACATCGGCCTCATTCTCCACATGGCGACTCATGCGCGGGCGAACGATTTCGGCGTTATTGAAACGCCCTATGTCCGCGTTAAAAACGGAAAAGTGACTGACGAAATCGTATACCTTAACGCGCTTGATGAAGAATTGGAGACAATCGCACATGGCGCAACAAAGCTTGATGAAAATAATCGCATCGTTACCGATTCTGTTGAAGCGCGCCACAAAGGCGACCCGATAATCGTTCCGCGCGAAGCGATTACTCTAATGGACGCATCCACGTATCAAATGTTCTCCGTCGCGACTTCCATGATTCCGTTCGTTGACCACGACGATGCGAATCGCGCACTCATGGGCTCAAACATGCAGAAGCAGGCGACTCCCGTTCTTATACCGGAAGCTCCGCTTGTCGCCACCGGCATGGAGACTCACGCTGCGAAGAGTACAGGACGCCTCGTATTGGCCGAAGAAGCTGGCGAAATCACGCATGTTGATGCGCGTAAAATTATCGTTGAAAATAAAGACGGGAAGAAGCGGGAATATCGTCTGCAAGGACTTACCCAGACCAATCAGAACTCCGCGTTCATGCAGAGACCGTCTGTCACTCTTGGCGACAAGATGAAGAAGGGAGATGTTCTCGCCGACAACTCATCAACCGACCAAGGGCAACTCGCTCTCGGACAGAACGTGAAGGTCGCGTTTATGAGTTGGAACGGCGCGAACTACGAAGATGCCATTATTATCTCCGAACGACTGGTGCAGGAGGCTAAGTTTACCACCGTCCACATTGAGGACTTTGATTGTGTTGTGCGCGATACGAAGCTTGGTCCGGAAACGACAACGCACGACATCCCGAATGTCGGCGAATTGCGTTTGAAAAATCTTGACGAAGAAGGAGTTATCCGCATCGGCGCGGAAGTGCGTCCCGGCGATATTCTCGTTGGGAAGGTGACGCCGAAGGGCGAGACACAACTCACGCCTGAAGAGCGCCTTTTGCGTTCTATTTTCGGCGACAAAGCTAAGGATGTTAAGGACACAAGTTTGCGCATGGAGGGAGGAAAACGCGGACGTGTTATAGGCGTGAGAATCTTTTCAAGAGAGGGAGGCGACCAGTTGGAGAGCGGCATCATAAAGAAAATTGTCGTTACGGTCGCGCAGGTGCGAAATGTTTCTGTCGGCGACAAACTCGCGGGACGTCACGGAAATAAGGGAGTCATCAGCCGCGTCTTGCCTGTTGAAGACATGCCGTACGACAAAGACGGTAATCCCGTTGATATCATTCTCACTCCGCTCGGAGTCCCTAGCCGTATGAACCTCGGACAGATTCTGGAGATGCATCTCGGACTCGCGGCGCATACTCTTGGATACCAAGCGGTCGTTCCTCCGTTTGCCGGAGCTACTCCGGACGAGATTCGTGGTGAACTTGAGTCGGCGGGCTTCTCCCGCGGAGGGAGGATGAAGTTATACGACGGCCAGACAGGCGATGAATTCGCCCAAACGGTAGCGGTCGGTTATATGTACATTCTAAAACTCCACCACATGGTGGAAGATAAAATCCATATGCGCTCCATCGGTCCTTACTCTCTCATCACACAACAGCCGCTCGGAGGAAAGGCACAGAACGGCGGACAGCGTTTCGGCGAAATGGAAGTATGGGCTCTGCTCGGTTACGGCGCCGCTTACACTCTGCGCGAGATGCTCACCATCAAGTCGGACGATATTCAAGGCCGCTCCGCGGCGTTTGACGCGATTGTAAAAGGCGAGCCAATCAGCCACTCTGGCACTCCCGCGTCTTTCGCAGTTCTTACCAACCAAATTCGCGGTCTTGCGTTAGACGTTGAACCTCTGAATTTGCCGCCCGAACCGGAGGAGTGAATGACATTAAACATTTAAACATTTAAAATTATGGCTTTTGCTCCACGAAAACTTCCTCCGCGCGACACTTGGAACGGTCTCCGTCTCGCCCTCGCATCTCCCGAGCGTATTCTCGCATGGTCTTCAGGCGAGGTGACCAAACCGGAGACAATCAACTACCGCACACAGCGGAGCGAAAAGCACGGACTCTTTGACGAAAAAATCTTCGGGCCGGAAAAGGACTACGAATGTTACTGCGGAAAGTACAAAGGCATCCGCTACAAGGGCATCGTCTGCGACAAGTGCGGAGTGGAAATCACCCGTTCAATCGTCCGCCGAGAGCGCATGGGTCACATAGAGCTCTGCACGCCGGTCGCGCACATATGGTTTCTCCGAAGCGTACCATCGCGCATGGCGCTCTTGCTTGGCGCCTCTGCTACTGACATTGAAAAAGTGATTTACTTCGCCGGATACATTGTCTCAAAGATTGCTGAAGACGAGAAGAAACGCCTTCTCACTGAACTTGAAAGCGAGTACAAGTCAAAATATAAGTCGCTTGATAACGATAAAGCGCGCGATGCTCTGAAAGAGAAGATGACACTCGCGAAGGCCGAGATTGAAGGCATCATAGTGGGAAGAGTTCTTGACGAACTTGAGTATCACCGTTTCTCCGTGAAATACGGGGGCCTTTTTGAAGCGCGTATCGGAGCGGAGGCAATCTACGACCTTTTCTGCAAACTTGATTTGAAAGAACTTGAGAAAACGCTCTCCGCGCGGTATGCAAAGGCCGGCGCCGCCGAACGCGAGAAGCTCGCGAAGCGCCTCTCACTCATCGCCGGTCTCATCGCTTCAAACGTACGCCCCGAGTGGCTCTTCCTTACTCGCATTCCGGTGATTCCGCCGGCGCTTCGCCCGATGGTCGCTCTTGAAGGCGGCCGGCACGCGACTTCTGATGTTAATGACCTGTATCGTCGTGTGATTAACCGCAACAATCGCCTCAAGAAGCTGATTGATATTCACGCGCCTGAAGTTATCTTGCGCAATGAGAAACGCATTCTTCAAGAAGCCGTTGATGCCCTTTTGGACAATTCAATCAGGAAGAGCGGAGCGTCAGCCGGCGCGATGACTCTCGCCCAGCGCCGCCCTCTCAAGTCGCTAGCCGATTATCTAAAGGGCAAGCAGGGATACTTTCGCCAAAATCTTCTTGGGAAGCGCGTTGATTATTCGGGCCGTTCGGTCATAGTTGTCGGTCCCGACCTAGAGCTCGACGAGTGCGGTCTGCCCAAGCATATGGCGCTTGAACTTTTCCGCCCATTCGTTATCGCCGGACTCTTGGAACGCGAACTCGCATTCAACATCCGCGGCGCCGGGCGCCTTATTGAAGACGGCGTTGCCGAGGTGTGGGAAATTCTAGAAGAAGCAATTGCAGGAAAATATGTACTCCTCAACCGCGCCCCGACCCTTCACCGTCAGGGCATTCAGGCATTCCGTCCCAGCCTCATTGAAGGCGACGCCATACAGCTACACCCGCTCGTTTGTAGCGCTTTCAACGCGGACTTTGACGGCGACCAGATGGCCGTGCACGTTCCGCTCTCGGAAGAAGCGCAGTGGGAAGCGGAGAATATAATGAGCGCCAACAAGAACATCCTGAAGCCCGGTTCGGGAGACGTAACCGTCCTTATCGGCAAGCCGATGGACATCATTCTTGGAGTTTACTGGCTTACTAAATCGGTTGAAAAGGTAAAAGGAAAAGGGGAACATTTCTCGTCGCCGAACTCGGCAATTCTCGCTTCCGAATACGGAGCTATTGATTTGCGCGCCAACATCAATGTGATGCCTGTCACCGGAAAGGAGAAGTACGCGGCATTTGACGGACATCCGTTTGAAACAACTGTCGGCCGACTACTCTTCAACACGGTTCTTCCCGCCGACTATCCGTTTATTAACGAGACCATTACGAAAAAGGTCCTCTCGCGCATCGTTAACGACTGCATCGCGCGCTACGGGCTTGATGCCGTTCCGGGCATTGTGAATAAAGTAAAACGTTTCGGCTTTGAGTATGCGACCAAGTCCGGCATTTCTTGGTCTATTGACGACGTGTCCGTGCCGGAAGAGAAAACGGAGACAATAGACAGGGCCGCTGAAAAAGTCGCAAAAATTAATACCGATTATCAGAATGGTCTTCTCTCTGAAGAAGAAAAGCGCCGTATGAACATTGAGATATGGCAGGGCGCGAAACAGGAGGTTGAACAGCTTGTCATAAAAGGACTTAATCCGATGGGCTCTGTTGCCGACATGGTACGCTCCGGCGCCCGCGGAACGCTCGGCAACTTGACTCAAATGGCGGGTATGAAGGGCCTTATTCAAAACACCGCGGGAGTGACGATAGAAGTCCCGATTATCTCCTCAATGATAGAAGGGTTAAATCCCATTGAATATTTCATGTCTACGCACGGCGCGAGAAAGGGTCTAACAGACACCGCGCTGGGCACTGCCAAAGCCGGATACCTCACTCGCCGTCTCTTTGACGTTGCGCAAGATTCCATCGTGACCGAAAAGGATTGCGGCACCAAACGCGGAGTAAAGATTAATCGCCTTAGCGCGTCCGGCATTCAGGTTAATTATGCCGAAGCCCTGCGCGGACGCGTGCTCGCCGAAAATATCATTGACCAAGACGGAACGGTATTATTTAAAAAAAGCCACTACCTTTCTGCAGAAGACGCAGTGGCGCTTGATTCAGCTCCGTCCGTTACTTCTGTAGTTTCTCGCTCTCCGATGTCCTGCGAGACGCGCTACGGAATCTGCCAGACCTGTTACGGGATGGACCTCACGAGCCAAGAAATGATTGACCTTGGAGAAGCTGTCGGCACGGTAGCCGCACAGGCCATAGGCGAGCCGGGCACACAGCTCACTATGCGCACCTTCCATCAGGGCGGTGTGGCGTCCGTAGGTGGAGACATCACGAGCGGTCTCCCTCGCGTTGAAGAAGTGTTTGAAAAGCGCTCGCCGAAAAATCCCGCAGTTATCTCAAAGTCGGACGGCATCGTCGCCGAAATAAAAGAAGAGGGTCGTGAGAAAATTATCGTTATTGCGCCGTCAGAAGGGCAGGGAAAGAAGGACGGCTCAATGTATGAATATCTCGCGCCATATCCGCGCGTTCCGCTAGTGAAAGAAGGCGACCTCGTCGTGAAGGGACAGATTCTCACTGACGGTTCCGCCGACCTTGACGACCTGTTTGAATATGCGGGCCGCGCGATGGTACAGGAGTACATCATCACCGAAGCATCAAAGATTTACGAGATGCAGGGTGCGTCCGTCTCAAGAAAACATTTGGAGGTCATAGTGAAGCAGATGTTCTCGCGCGTGAAAATCACTGATGCTGGAGATACTGATTATTCTGTTGGCGATGTTGTAGAGGATTGGGAAATTGTTAAGTCAGTGAAAGAGATGGAGGATGCGAATAAGCTCGTCCCGCAGTCGCGCGAGATTGTACTCGGCATTAAGGAGAGCGCGCTCTCGCGTCGCTCGTTCCTCTCTGCCGCGTCCTTTGAGCAGACGACCAAGATTCTCATCAATGCCGCGCTTCGCGGTTCGGTAGACCGCTTGCGCGGACTTAAAGAGAACGTCATTCTCGGGCGCCTTATCCCCTCCGGCACCGGCTTCAAGGGTAGCAAGAAGCACGCACATATCGCGAAGCTTCAGGCAGAACGTCCTGCAACCTCATCTCTCCCATCTCGCACCACTTCATTCGCCCCGCGCACCCCCCGCGCGCTCTAATCTGCAAGTAAAGAGGTTTAACCTCTTTACTTGGGAAACTTTGTGCTACACCAGGTATCGCACAGGGCTTTGGCATTAAAAAAAAGATAAACGGCGCGGTAACCTTTCGGTCTCGCGCCGTTTTGTCTAGGATAGTATCAAAGTAGTGGTATTTGGGCATAAGGACCGCCTTCGCCGATACGTCCCTTTACTATTTCCTGCAATGGGATTTGATGCCCTGTTGCAGTAATTCCAAACCAACATACAGGCACCGGGCCTTCCAATACGCGTACGAGTCCGGAGAGAGGTATGCGTGACACACCGACAAAATTTCCGGAGATCCATCCAACATACCATTCGCCCTGTTTCCGAACAGGCGAAATAACGACATAATTTCGCCAACCACCGAATATCGGCATATGGAACAGAGGATAAATTGCAGTTTCCCCAGGAATTCCATTATGGCAGACCATCATCTCCCTATTGAGATACTCAGCATCCGAAATTTTCAAATGATGATTATTCCATCTGTGAGTCCTCTGCGGGCTTTCGTAACATGTACCGCACAGAACACGCATAAGGGGGTCGAACTTCCGATCCAAAGAACAAGCAGTCCGCCCGAGCGGCTTAACTATGATTCCCACGATGCACTCCTTTCAAAAAGTTCTTATTTCACAATCTTGCCCTGCGTTATAAAATAGCATATACAATAGTTTTGTCAAATGCATTCAGAGCGCGGTAGGATAGGAGCAATGGCGAAGGACACGGTGGCGGAGATTTCAGCAGAGACAGTGCAATGGGTAAAATCTCATGCAAAAGAGGCTGTTGAGAGATTTGCTGGTTCCTACCCAAGCGCACAAGGGAAGGCAATATCAATTTTCATGGCTGGCTCACCCGGAGCAGGGAAGACTGAACTCTCGAAAAATCTTGTTGCACTCTTGGAAAAGGACAATCGTCGGATAGTCCGGATTGATCCCGACGAGATACGGGAATGGCTCCCGATGTATATCGCCGGGAAAGCCGAGTTATTTCAATCAGGAGTTGCAGTTGCGGTAGAAAAGATTCACGATCATGTGCTCACCGCAAATAAACACTTTCTCCTTGATGGAACCTCTGCCGGACTCGACAAACTCCGCAGTAATATTCTTCGATCACTGGATAAAGATCGTGCGGTCGTGATTGAGTATGTATATCAAGATCCGGATGTTGCATGGGATTTTACACAGAAGCGTGAGCAGGTTGAAGGAAGAAACATCCCCAAACATTCTTTCGTTGACCAACTTTTTGCTGCCTATGCAAATGTAGAGACAGTGAAGCAGGAATTCGGCGAGCGTATCGAGGTCGATCTCATACAGCGTAATATTCAAACGGGAGAATATATGACACAGTTCAATATACACACGATTGCCGAACACCTCTCCTTGCCGTATACTAAAGAAGAATTAGCGAAACGCCTATGAAAACACTCATCTCATTTATACAAAACTCCTTTAGAGGAAGCAATCCGGCAGCTCGAGACTCCGTACGCGACTTCTTTGTGAAGGGAAGTGTGGCAGACAAGAAGCCATTGTACGAAGAGGCTCTTCGTGCCGCACAGGCGGATCAAAGGAAGGTGCTTGAGTGCGCTCGAGCACTCTAGTATTTAGCAAATATAAAAAAGATAAACGGCGCAGGCTTTTTCGAGTCCTGCGCCGTTTGCCTATTACAAATCAAGTGAACATAACCCCGACGACTGTCAAGATAACAAGAACGACAATTGCCGCAGCGGCTATATGGAACTGGGTATCACCACTCAGCTTAATTTTCATTTTTGCTCCTCAAAAGTTACTAATGGCAAGTTAGCATATGTAAATCATATTGTCAAGCACGCGCGAGGCGAGGTAGAATCAAAACATCATGGCAGGAGATACGGTACAGCAGATTAAAGAACGACTGAGCATACAGGATATTATTGCGCCGTATGTGAAGTTGCGGCGGGCGGGGAAGTCGCTCGTCGGGCTTTGTCCATTTCATAAAGAGAAGACGCCAAGCTTTCATGTGAGTCTGGAAAGAGGAAGCTGGCACTGCTTCGGGTGCGGATTAGGCGGCGACGGATTTTCGTTTATTGAAAAAGTTGAGGGAGTAGATTTCAAGGGTGCACTAAAAATCCTTGCAGAAAAAGCGGGCGTGACGATTGAATACTCTTCTGGCGCGAATAAGGAGGACGCGTCAAAAAAAGAAAGATTGCGCGAGTTGATGAATCGCGCGTGCGAGTGGTATGCGGGCAAGCTTGCCGGTAGTCCGGCTGAAAAGTACGCAAAGCAACGAGGTCTCTCTGAAAAGACGATTAAATCTTGGCGCCTCGGCTATGCGCCTGACGAATGGCGAGCGCTTCTAGAAGCATTTACAGCCGAAGGCTTCACGATTCCGGAGATGCTCTCAGCAGGGCTCGTTAAAGAAGCGGACGGAAAGAAGGGCACGTATTATGACAGGTTCAGGAATCGGCTGATGTTCCCGATACGCGACATCGCTGGCCGTGTCGTCGCATTTACCGGACGCGCTCTCGCGAGTGACGACTTGGCGAAATATTTAAACAGTCCCGAGACAGACTTATATCACAAGTCTGAAATCCTGTTTGGAATGGATGTAGCAAAAGATGCGATACGCGTGCGGAAGTTCACGATGCTTGTAGAGGGACAGATAGACGTGCTCCACGCGCATCAAGCCGGATTTGAAAATACCGTGGCGCTCTCGGGCACTGCGCTTTCCGAGAAACACCTAGCGCTTATGAAGCGCTATAGCGACAATCTCATGCTTGTGCTGGACGCCGACCAAGCCGGTCTTACGGCAACGGCTCGGTCTGCTCAACTTGCATTAAAAGTGGGATTGCGCGTGAAAGCCGCGCGGCTTCCGACTGGCAAAGACCCGGCCGATACCATCAGTGAAGACCCAAAAGATTTTGCAAAGCGCATTACAACCGCGAAACCGATTGTTGAATTCTTTCTAGACGAGCTTGCCGAGCGCGAGCGCGACTCCCACAGGCTCCTGCGCTCCGCCGAGGCGATAGTGCTACCGCTCATCAACGCGATGCAGAGTCCGATGGAGCGTGAACACTTTACACAATCAACTGCGCGTGCGCTCGGCTTGAGCAGTGAGGCAGTCCGCGAGTCGTTGAAGAGGTTGCCGCAAACGAAAGAAACCACAATGCCTACGAACGCAGTTGTTACAATAAGGCGCTCCGCGCGTGAACAGCGCGAGGAGATGCTACTAGCCGTTATCCACGCCTATCCGGATACTCAGCTTGCCAAGCGCGTAGAATCAGAGTATCGTAGAATCACCGAAGCCGAGCAGTTTTCTTTAGAGATTTCGTCCGAGCCGGCGCTTTTCAAAGCGGAACAGGCGTTCGGAGAAAATCCTCGAGAAGACTCTGCAGACGAGCTTCTCCGCGCCTTTGAAGAAGCGGTTATCCGCGAGGCGTATCAGGAAGCAGTAATGACTTTACGCAGAGCCGAAGCCGGTGGAAACACGGCTACAGTTCATAGTGCGCAATCAGAGTGTGCGAAACTCTCAGCACGCCTATCCGCGTTCGGGAATTGAGTTTTCATTTTCTACATGGCAAAAAAATCTATTAAAAAACGAAAGAAACATATAAAAAAACCTTCTAAAAAAAGAAAGGTTGTTAAGCGCAAACTTTCAAAAAAGAAGGTCGTGCGTTCTGCGGTAAGGAATGCTAAAGCAAAGGCGAATTCGCAGAAAGCGATTTCTGCAGAAGCTCTTATAGAAAAGGGCAAGGAGCGTGGATACGTTACATATAGTGAAATTTTAAAATCATTTCCGCACGTTGAGGGAGACATAAGCTTCTTAGAATCGCTTTACGAACGATTCTCTATCGCCGGGGTGGATGTGCTTGAAGGCGGGATGTTAGAAGACGCCGCTGACGAATACCTCGCAACGCGCAATATTAAAGACCGCCATTCCGTCGGCTACGATTCCATTCAAATTTATCTTCGCGAGATAGGGCAGTATCCGCTCCTAACTGCCGCCGAAGAGCGCGGGCTCGCACAGCGTATTGAAAAAAGCGATGCAGAGGCGCGCAACATCCTCGCGAGGAGCAATCTACGACTCGTTGTCTCTATTGCCAAAAAATATGTAGGCAGAAGCCCGGACCTCACTCTACTTGACCTAATTCAAGAAGGGAATCTCGGCCTCTTCCGCGCCGTAGATAAGTTTGATTGGAAGAAGGGGTATAAATTTTCAACTTACGCGACATGGTGGATTCGCCAGGCGATTACGCGCGCGCTCGCCGACCAGTCGCGCACTATCCGCATCCCCGTTCATATGGTAGAAACCATCGCTAAATATAAACAAGTTTCGCGCCGACTCTCGCAGGTGCTTGGCCGCGAACCGCAAGCGGAAGAGATTGCGGTAGAGATGGGCGTAGAGCCAGAAAAGATTTACCAAATAGAGAAGATCAATCAAGATACACTTTCTCTGGAAAACCCCGTCGGCTCGGACGATGATGAGAAGTCTACGCTCGGCGACTTCATCCCTGACGACAAGATACCTTCGCCGGTACAGGAATCTTCAGAGCGCATTCTATCCGAACAAGTGCGGAGTATTTTAAATGATTTATCTCCTAAAGAACGCAAGATTTTGGAGATGCGTCACGGACTTATGGACGGCATCTACCACACGCTTGAAGAAGTGGGTCGCGAATTCGGCGTTACGCGCGAGCGCATCCGCCAGATTGAAGCCAAAGCGCTTGAGAAGATTAGAACTCACGACAGCGCCCGCCACCTGAAGTCGTATTAAAAAACAAGCCGTCCGAAAGGGCGGCTTGTCTGTTCGCTCAAGCTCATTATCGCCTTTTGCAACAGCTAGCACAGCTTAGCAATACTCCCAGTTGTGCAAGTGCGGCAAATGCCGTTGCAATAAAAACTGACATGGCCATTTCGAGCTCTGCTGGATCAGCTTGGGCAACCCAATGCAACATATCTATCATGATATCCTCCCTCGCGTTGATGTTTCAACGTTCCAGGAATGTCCTGGGTGGCAGGGAATCCTGCCAAGAGCAACTTCAACCTGCCGATTATCATACACCACCCCCATAAATTAGCAAGGTGCAAGGTATCCACAAGATGACGCTATAGCGTCAAGTCTTGGATAGCAGGTGTGAACTAGAAAGTGCGACATCGGATATACTGCTCCCATGAAGAGGAAGAAGGAAACAAAGAAGCGTAGGCGGATACCGATTAAGCATTGGAGTCATTCAAGCTTGATGGCGTTTTTACGCAATCCGCTCGCTTGGTACAAGCGATACGTGGAAGAAATATATGATACTCCAACAACGCCGGCGGCTGTGGTGGGGAGCGCGGGGCACATGGCGCTGGAAAATTTTTATAGTGGAATTGAGAAAGAAACGGCGATACAGAAAGGTCTTGAATATATGCGCGGCATCGGAGACTTTGAGATAAATTTTGGAAACGCCAAAACGCGTCGTGCAAAAAAAGAAAAAAGAAAGAAGATGGAACAGGAATACATACGAGCCATCGGGTACTATCTCGCGCGGCCGCCACGCCATAAGGTGCTTGGCGTAGAAGTCCGCGGCGTGGTGGAAATAGAAGGTCTGCCTCTGCCTATTAAGGCGATTTCGGACTTAGTTGTGGAATCAAAGGTGCAGAGAGGTGCGGTGGATATCGTAGACCATAAGTTCGTCGCATCGTTTAGTAAGGGAGGCTCTGCAAAACCGCTTTTTATCATACAAGCGATTTTTAACTACTACACCGTTCGAGAAATGTTCGGTCGGCCGGTAAGGAGGTTTATCGTTTATGAATGCAAGAAGACAAAGAACATTGACGGCTCCCCGCAGATGCGTCGCTACGTCATAGACTTTAAAGAGAGAAAAGAAGACTTTAAAGTCTTCCATCGGCTCATCAACGACGCGACGGAAGAGATTTCTCGCAGGCGCGTCTATCTGCCCAACCCGTCCGACATGTTTGAGGGCGACAACTCGTTTGATATTTATCGTCTTGAGCTAATAGACGAGGAACAGCTCGCGGACAGAACATAAAAAGAGAGCGCTCGGGCCGCTAGGCCAATTCAACTCTCTTTTTCTGTTCCATCCGCTCGCTTTAGTTCCCGAGCGCTTGGTCAACAAGAGCTTTTACCGCGTCATACGAGTAACCGCCGCTCATCACCTCAAAAGGCTTTCCGTTCACTAGGATAATTGAATATGGAGTGCCGGTCGCGCCCACATCAAGCGCGTTTTGGCGGTCTGCGGTGATACGCGCATCAAGAGTTGTAGAAGCCGTGGAATAACAAGTGGCGAATGCATCGCCGGAGATGCCGACTGAAGAAGCGAGCTCGCCGTAACGGGACGGGTCAGCCGGTTGATTCGCGAAGAGCGCGTTAGAGAATTTCCAGAACGCATCATTACCGGAAGTAGCCGAAACGCATTCAGAAGCGCGCGCGTGAGCGCGCGCGTTCGGATGAATCTCAGAGAGCGGGAAGTGGCGGAAGACCCATGCTACTTTTCCATTTACTCCAGCATTCGCAATAATCTGATGGAGCGTATCGTGAAAGTTCTTGCAGTAATCGCAATCAAAATCTGAATACTCAACAATCACCACAGGTGCCGCCGGATTGCCGAGAATGTGGTCGTAGACGCTCACGGGCCGCACGAGCGCCGGATTACCGGCGCTCGTCTCTGGATTTTTTGGCATAGACACATACACCGCCACCGCGACAATTATTCCGCCTGCGATGATGGCCAGCGGGACTGTGAAAGAAGATTTCATAACGGCAACGCGTGCGTCATCGCCGGCATTAAAGAGGAAGAACCGTTCCAGAGCGAAGTGTCTATTTTAATATCGCGAATGTCGCGGAGGTCTTTATATTTCAAAATGCCGTGAAGGAGTGCGTAGTCGTATAGCTCTCTAGTGAGACGGACGTCTTCTATGCAGTACCCGGCTACTTTTTCTTTCTTACCTTCACGCCACCACTCGCCGGCCTTTAGTCCGTCGCCGGATTTTCCTCTGCCGAGAGTCGCTTCTGCTAGTGCTTGAAGCCGAATACGTCGGCCAAGAACTTTTTGCACCTCAACCATGAGGTCTAGCGAGCGCATATGCGATAAGTCTCCAGGGTAGTAACGATTCAATAGTGGGATGTCAAAAGAATCAGAATTAAAACCGATAAGCATGTCGGCACGCTCCAGTACCGGCCAGAGCTTGTGGAGATCTTCTTTGAAGTATGAAGAATATTCGCCTGTGTCAGAATCGTGAATACCGACGACAGTAAGCTCTTGTTCGTTCACGTCTATGTGTCCGCGCACCACCGAGTCGGAGATAGACTCAATGTCAAATGTAATAGCCCTCATACGCTACGCATTCTAGAAAAGAGTTCAGAAACAGGCACGACCACTTCCTCACCGGTCGCGAGTATCTTCAGGCGCGCCGTTTGGTTTTTTACTTCGTCTGCGCCATATGCGACAAAGAAGGGAATACCCCGCTTTACAGCGTCTTTAATTTGGTCTCCGAGCGCTCGGCTCGTTAGATTGACGAATACGCGACAGCCGTCTTTACGCAAAGTATCTGCAAACGTTTGTGCGGAGGGAATGTCGCCCGCAGTCGGTGTGCCGACATAGAGTTGGGGTGTACTCGCGCCAAGAGCAGGCGCGAGCGAATGCGTTTCAAGGAAGTCCGCGAGCGTAACGTCTCCAAGCGCGAATCCGACCGCAGGAATAGAGTCGCCTCCCCAGAGAGCCACGAGTTCGTTATAGCGCCCTCCGCCGAAGAGCGCGCGGGGATTCGCGGGGTTCGTATCATAAACCTCAAAGACAATTCCTGTGTAGTAATCAAATCCGCGAGTAATCCAGGTATCAACAACTGCGTTCCCGACCCCGCGCTCTTTAAGTACGGAGATAAATGTATCTAACGGCTTCGTATCTACGAGGGAGAGAGGGTCTTTTTTTGATATCGTTTCCGACGCGACTTTAAATTCTTCCGGACGCATTTTTGATTTCTTATCCAATAGGCGCAGATATTGTTTGACGCCGTCGCCTTTAAGCCCGGCTTTTGCACACGCTGCGTTCAGGAGCGCGCGAGAGTTCACGCGTATCACGAAATTTTTTTCCGCGGCTCCGAATGCCTTTAATATTTCCGAAGCAATTCGCACAATTTCAATATCCGCTTCGCCCTCAGGCAGACCGACTAGGTCAATGTCCGCCTGATAAAACTCGCGCAGGCGCCCTTTCTGCGGACGCTCGTAGCGGAAGCGGTTGCCGATAGAGAACCATCGTAGAGGGAATGCGAGCTCGCGGCGCTTGCCGGCGACCATGCGAGCGAGAGTTGGAGTCATCTCCGGCCGGAGCGTCACCTTTCTGTCTCCGCGGTCGATGAATGTGTAGGTCTGTTCGTCCACTATCTCTTCCGAAGTTTTCGCTTCGTAGAGTTCGGCGCGCTCTAGAGGCGAAGCGTTGTATTCTTCATAACCCCACGTTAAGAGAGTAGAGCGGACACTATCAAAAATCGCCTGCATTCGCGCCCATTCGGCAGGGTAGAAGTCTCGGACGCCCTTATATGGGTCTGTAGAAAGGGGCTCGCTCATGAGAGCGATTATATCAGATATCAGTTGTTTTTAGGCTCTTCTTCTTCCGGTATATATTTCATAATCAGGTCACGCATTTGTTCTGGCCTGGGGATTCCTCTCATCGTGAATTCCACATCTGCACCGGCGCTCTGAACCTTAATGTTGCCGATTCCGAGCAGAGAAAACAAAACCCCAGTAACGTTAGTCGTTACGTCTTGAACGCGTGCAAGGAGTAAGCTGGATACCTCGCGTCTGAAGAACCCGCGCTGTTTGATAGTAACGACGCGCTGGCTGGTGAGAATCCATGCATTAAGGAAATATTTAGTGAAAGCGCCCCATGCACCGGTCCACGACATAAGCAACCAAGCGCCGAGTGCGACGCGCATAACCGGTTCGGAGTAATTAAAGAAACCCGCGTAGCCGACCAAAGGCGGCGCAAGCACGAGAAGTTTCGGTACGGCAAATGGCAGAATTGCCAGTATCGCATACGGCAACAGCTCACCGAGGAAGAGCAGCCAGTGCCTTCGCAGTTGGCGTACGACGTGCTCGCCGGGTTCAAGTTCAAATTCTTTCATATTATTCTTGTGCCGGTGAGAGCATATGTTACAAGAGCGAACGATATGAGTAGATGCAGAGCTATTGACGGGAATGCGACCCAAGATGCGTGAGAATATTTAAGCCAATGATAGATAGCGACTAGAGTATAAATTGCCCAGAAAGCGAAGACTATATATAAAGCCCACTCAACCATCGCGCCGGCTGAGACGCCGTCCGGAAGATACGCTAGTAGGTCAGCAGGCGGGGCGAACGGCTGTAACGGCTGGTCTGACATTATGGAAATGATACAACAATCACGCGAGGTTTGCCGTATTGGTCTGTGCGTATCTCGGCAGTAAGACCTTGTGTAGTAAAGAGTCTTGATGCTGCCTCGGCAGAAGGGCTGTCGCATTCAATCCACGCGATTCCACTTCGTTTTAAATATTTTGAAATGTCTGTCGCGATTCTTCTCATTAAATCCAGCCCGTCAGCACCCGAACGAAGTGCGAGCGACGGCTCATAATCTACAACGCTTGCCGGTAGTACGCGTTCGGCTGGTATGTACGGCGGATTTACTGCAATAAAATCAAATTTCATATCACCGAACGGCTCAAATAAGTCGCCGATGCGCACATCGGCTCGCGTGCCCTTCGTAGCCTTGGCGAAGTAGGGTGAAGCGTCCAGATTATTCTCGCGAATATTTTTCAGAATAGTCGGCTCGTGTACAGGGTCAATCTCGCCGAAATAAACTTGCGCGTTCGGCAATCGCGAGAGCATGGCACAACCGATAGCGCCAGAACCGGCGCAGAGGTCCAGTAATCGCAGATGCCGCTCGCCGCCAGAGCCCTTTTCGGTCGCGCTCCGGGCCGCTAGGCCAAGTCTTACTACCGAAAATGACTCTGACGACTCACGGCCAATAAGTTTTTTGAGAAGCTGCTCCGTCCACCATTCTGTTTCCGAGCGAGGAATTAGAGGTCTTGAGTCCAAATAGATTTTGAGTCCGAGAAACGGTTGCCAGCCGATTTTATATGCTTCAGGCTCATCCATATCTCGATGCTACCGCAAAAACAAACGCCCCACTATGTGGGGCGTTTGTTTTTACAGAATATTAGTAACCTCCGCGGCCGTAACCTCCGCCGCCACCGTAGCCCCCGCGGTCACCGCCGCCTCCGAAACCGCCTTCGCGGCGCGGCGGGCGGTCACCCTGCGGGCGGGCGAAGGAGACAGAGAGCGTTCGCCCATCCATCTCCTTACCATCCCAGCGGTCAATCGCCGCCTGTGCCTCCGCTTCTGAAGCCATCTCCACGAAACCGAAACCGCGCGAGCGGCCCGTCATGCGGTCGCTGATAATGCTCGCGGATACGACTGTTCCGGCCTCACCGAAGGCCTTCTTCATATCATCTTCCGTTGAGCGATAAGGGATTCCTCCCACGTAGAGCTTATTCCCTTGTACTGACGCACCTCCTGCTGGACTGTCCATGTGTTGTTGGATTTAACTAATTAACCTCGCCGAAACCGAACACCTGCGGTCTGTTAGACGCTGCGAAGCTCTAATACTCTGCGAGTTAACGACAGTATGCCAGAAATATCGGGAAAGCACAATAGATGTGGATAACCCTACTTCGCCAAGGCTACGAAGGGCGAGGCTTACTGTGTAAGGGCAGAAATAGCTGGGAAGAACATCCCGACCATTCCGAGCGCGAGCAGTACTACGATAATAATGGAAAACGCGCGTTTCATAGGAGCATTATATCAAATTACATACCTTTAATCATATTCCGCCTGATGTCATCAAAAGTGCCACCCACTTTCTTACCCGGATTGAAGATATTGAGCGGGTCAAATATATTTTTAGTTTTTTCAAACAGAGCGACCATCTCGGCGCCGAAAAGCATCGGCAAGTACGGTGTGCGGATAATACCGTCGTTGTGTTCGCCCGTAGTCGTCCCGCCCTCGGCTATGACGAGCTCATAAATCTTTGGCGCGAGCTCCAATATCACCTGCCTGTTTTCTTCTTTAGATAAGTCCATAAGCGGAATGATGTGGAAGTTGCCGTCGCCGACGTGGCCGGCGATTGTGTAGATGAAGTGTGACTTATATTCGTCTAGCAATGCATTCATTTTTGGCAGGAATTCCGGATAACAGGCTGGCGGGACGACGAAGTCGTCTATAAATGGCGCTGTGTGGAGGCCGTGGACGTTCTTGCGCAATAGGTTGAAGCTCTCGCGCCTTACTATCCAATATTTCTCCGATTCTTTCTCATTTTTTTCTATCTTCATCTTCAGGTTCAGGTCGGCGAGCGAGTCTCTCGTCTTTATCGCCTTAGCGTCGGCTACTTCTATAGTGTCCTCGGCGAATTCAATCATAAGAAGAAGTTTGGGAACGCCTCCAGTCAGTACCATTTCCATCTCAGGTATGAAGTCTATGCCGAGCTTTGCCGCCTTAATCCAACCCATTTGTGAGAGCATTCCGGGGATAAGCTTCACAGCGAGCGTAAATGTGTGGTCGTCAAAACTCTCAAACGATTCGGGATTCATCGGCAAAACCCGCTTCACAATTTCAGGCAGAATGTTTAAGTCGTGGAGGAAGATGACGAGCATCGCGCGGTGTTCTTTCGGCTTCACAAGAGCCAACTTCGCCTTCGTCCAGAGTGCTAGCGTTCCCTGCGAACCGCAGATGAGCTTAGCGAGGTTGAATCTGCCAGTTTTATAATCTCGTATGCTCCAGAGAGCGTAGCCTGCAGAGTTTTTAGAAACTTTCGGCCGGTGCGACTCAATGAGTTTCGCATTCTCAACAAGCAGTGCATCTATCTCGCGATAAATTTTTCCCTCCAGTGTCTGCAGTTTCTTTTTTTCTTCCAATTCTTCCGGCACTAGCGATTTAAAAGTTGCCTGTGAACCGTTAGAGAGAACTACATCCAGTTCTTCCACGTACTTTTCAGTCTTGCCGTATTCCAAAGTGCGCTCGCCGCCGGAGTTATTCGCGACGATGCCGCCCATGGCGGCTATCTCTCGGCTTGCAGGGTAGGAGGGAAGTATTAGCCCCTCCGCGAGTGTCGCATTCTCAAAATCTCTATAAAACACCCCCGGCTCCGTAATCGCATACCCATCCATGTAGGACGTACCACGTCCTACATGGATTTCGCCGATAG
>ERZ1292629.367-Hain-H43-01um-R1-367-length-47905-cov-16_pt4 | contig 37870 bp, 50 predicted proteins | sample MGYA00564399_ERZ1292629 | MGnify/ENA primary metagenome ERZ1292629 (study PRJEB36523, sample SAMEA6512636) | groundwater metagenome | collected 2019-01-08 | study: AquaDiva: Metagenomics assemblies of 32 groundwater samples
TGTGGCTCTTCCGGGTGGCGTCCATGGCCTCTTCGGTGCCCGCTGGGAAGTACCGGTCGATGAGCGCGGTGGCCACCGCCAGGAGAATGGCCCCCCACGCGGCCAAGGGGGCGTGCCGCTGTAGCCTCTCCTTCATGGGTCCCGATCCTACTTCGAGTGGTGGCCCAGGTCTACTTTCTGCGCTGGCGTGTGACAAATCTTCTTGACAACCGCGGAGGGGCCATGGTAGCCATGGGCCCGTGCCCACTACGAACCTTAGCCAGATCGAGTACGTCTGCGATTATCCCGGGTGCCCCCAGCGAGAAACGGTGTCGTGGGGTCGACCGAAAGGGTGGGTGGAGCTAGAGATCGGAGTACGGCAGGGTACCTGGACCACGCGGAGGGCAAGCGTCACCGCGTGCAGCGCTGATCACGCGGTGGCCGTTGCCCTCCCGCGGGCTCAGTACTGCGTTGAGATGCTGCTGCTTGACGTGGCTGGCAGGCAACCGAGCGTCTACGTGGTCTCCGGGTGGGCGCAGCGCGGCGTGAAAGACATCGAAGGTGGGGCGGAGGAGAAACGATGATCGCCTTGATCGTGATGGGTGCGGCCGTGTTGCTTCTCGCGGTGTTGGTCCTCCCGAGCATCCGGTCGATCGGACCGGACGAGGTGGGGCTCGTCACCAAGCGCTTCGGCAGGGCCATCGTGGGCGATAGCCCCATTGCCCTCAATGGAGAGGCCGGTTACCAGGCCGACCTCCTCATGCCCGGGTGGCGGTTCAAGTTCTGGGTCGTCTACTCCGTGGACAAGTTCCCTTGGGTCCAGGTCGGGCCTGGCCAGATCGGGGTGGTGGTGGCACAGGTCGGGCATGCCCTGCCTATTGGGGCCAAGTCCGCTCGATACAAGCCTCAGTTTGGCAGCTTCACGGACCTGCGCGCCTTCATGAACGGCGGTGGGGAGAAGGGCATCCAGCGCCCGGTACTCCCTCCGGGGACCACGATCCCCGTCCACCCCGTCGCCTTCCTGGTGCTCACCTCTCGCCGGATCTTCGGCAAGGCCCTCGACGCCAACGCCATCGGGCCGCGCGACGCGAGTGGCAAGTTGCCAACGTTGTTCGGCTTGCCGTGGGCGCGGTTCAACGTCGTCCGGATCGAGCCCGCCGTTGAGGCGGATGGGCGCCGTATCGACACTATCGGGGTCGTAACGATCCTGGAGGGGGAGCCGCTACCCCCGGAGCACATCGCGGGGCGCCTCGGGGGCTTCGTAGACGTCGAGGCGGCCGAGATCGCCGGGGCCCCGGACAACCGCCTCGTCGAGACTCTCCTCGGGAATCAGAATGGGCGCCACAACAACTACCAGGACTTCCAGGCCTTCGCCGACGCCGGGGGGTGCATCGGACTCCAACACGACCCGCTCCTCTACGGGGCCTTCAACCTGAACCCCTTCCTGATCCAGGTCGAGATCGTGCCAATGCTCGTGGTCCGCCAGGGCGAGGTCGCGGTCGTCAAGGCCTACGTGGGACTGTCCACCTTGGACACCTCGGGGGAGGCGTTCAAGTTCGGTAGCCTGGTACGACCGGGGCACCGCGGGATCTGGGAGGAGCCGCTGCGCACGGGCAAGTACCCCCTGAACCCGCGGATCTACTCCGCCGAGCTGGTCCCGACCGCGATCATCACCTTGAACTGGGCGGACGCGGTCTCCCAGGCCCACTCCCTCGACCAGGGGCTCAGGCAGATCGTGGCCAAGAGCCGCGAGGGCTTCATCTTCACCATCGACCTCCAAGTGCAGATCCACGTCCCCGACACGATGGCCCCGAAGGTCATCAGCATGGTCGGGACGATGCAGAACCTCGTCAACGAGGTGCTCCAGGCGGCGGTCGGGAACCACTTCCGCAACAAGCTCCAGTCCATGGAGGCCATCAAGTTCATCGAGACCCGGCAGAGCGTCCAGGTCCAGGCCTTCGAGCACATCGAGCGGGAGCTGTTGCGCTACAACATCGAGACCCGGGGCGTCTACATCCAGGATGTCATCCTCCCCGAGGATATCGTGAAGGTCCTAACCCAGCGGGAGATCGCCAACCAGGAGGTCGCGACCTTCAAGAAGCAGCAGGAGGCCGAGGCCCAGCGCATCTCCATGGAGAAAACCAAGGGCGAGGCCAACATGCAGGCGGAGCTGGCCCAGTCCCAGGTCACCGTGGCCATCGAGGGGAACAAGGCGGAGGCGCGCAAGAAGCAGGCGGAGGGCGAGGCTGCCTACACTCGCCAGACGGGTGAAGCCGAAGGGTTCAAGCTCCAGAAGATCGGCGAGGGGCGCGCCCAGGGGTTCGCGGCACAGCAGAAGGCCCTCGGCCAGACCAACACGGCCCTCATCAACGCCGTCGACGGGCTCGCCAAGGTCCAGACCCGGTTCGTCCCGGACATCCTGGTCGTGGGGGGCGGGGGTGGCGGCTCGACCGAGGCGGTCTTGGGGGCGCTCCTCCAGCGGCTGCGCGGCGGGGCCGCCGTGGCCGCGCCCGCACCGGAGGCCCGCGCGACCAATGGGGACAACGCCACGGCCTAGGAGGGACGTGGGGTGACGCAGCAGCTACCGGAGACCTTGGCAAAGCGCCTCAAGGAGATGCGGTGCTCCTTCTGCGGGAAGGCCTCGCACGAGGTGGCCAAGTTCGTGGCCGGGCCACGATCCGGTATCTGCGACGAGTGCCTGGCCGTGGTGGCGGAGATTCTGGGCTTCCAGCTCGTCCCCCGTGCGAAGGTTGAGACGTGAGGAGGGTTATCGGAATTCGTAACTCCGTGAACTACAAGGAAACTCGGCGAGCTTGAATATCCGGACCAAACGTGTCGTCATAGCCCTCGCGTGACCAGGACCTTCCGATACCGCCTGAAGACCTCCGCGACTGGACAGGCACGACTTGCGAGGATCCTGGGACTCTGCCAGGCCCTCTACAACGCGGCCCTCCAGGAACGCCGAGACGCTTGGCGGAAGGCCAGGAAGTCGATCGGCTTCGCCGCGCAGTGCCGGAGCCTCACCGAGATCCGGCGAGACCTGCCCGAGTACGGGGACCTGCCCCGACGACCGGCCGTAGACGCCCTCAGGCGACTCGATAGGGCCTTCGCCGCGTTCTTCCGGCGGTGCAAGGCCGGGGAGAAGCCGGGCTTCCCACGGTTCAGGGCGCGAGACCGCTACGACTCCTTCGGCTGCGACTCGGTACCGGGCAACGGCTGGGGCCTCGAAGGCAAGCACTTGCGGATCGGCGATCTTCGCGTCCGCGTGAGCTTCCACCGCCCGTTGCCGGCGGGGGCCCTCGTCCGGGGCTTCCGCGTGAAGCGCGAGGGGCGGCACTGGTACGCGAGCTTCGCGCTCGACCTCGGTGCCGCTCCTGAGAAGCGCCCCGTCCGCAACGCGGTGGGCATCGACCTCGGCGTCACGTCCCTCGCGGTGCTATCGGACGGCACCGAGGTCGAGAACCCGCGACACCTCGGGCGGAGCCTTGGCAAGCTCGCCGTAGCCCAGCGCGCGCTGTCCGCGAAGCCGCGACGTCGTTCCAGGCGGCGCGAGATCGCGAAGGCCGCGGTCGCCAGGCTCTACTGCAAGGTCCGCAACCAGCGCCACGACTACTTGCACGTCGTCTCCCGGGACCTCGTAGCCCGCTACGACCTAATCGCACACGAGGATCTCCGGATCCGCAACATGCTCCGGCGCGGAGAGGAGACCCCGAAGGCCGTGGTCGGCCTTCACCGTTCGATCCAGGATGCCGCTTGGGGCACGCTCATCGGGATGATCACGTACAAGGCAGAGTGCGCCGGTACGTGGGTAGTCCCGGTCGATCCCAGGCGGACGACTTCGACTTGCGCACGTTGCGGCCGCGACGCCCCGAAACGCCTGGACGAGCGGGAGCACAACTGCCCCTGCGGATACCGGACGGGCCGGGACGACAACGCGGCTGAGAACGTGCTCCACCGTGGGGTGCGGTGGGCGCGGGGCGCGTCAGTGCCCTTCGCGGAGTTGGCTTCGCGCGGCCTTCCTGGCCGCGCTGATTGCCGATAACCCTCGTGAGGGTACTCGTGACCGGCGCTACGGGGTTCGTGGGCAACCTAGTCGCTTGGCGACTGGTGGCGGATGGGCACCACGTCATCGGCACCACCCGTGGTTCCTGGAAGCCGCGTGTCCCTCCCAAGGGCGTTGAGCCTGCCTTCCCCTTCGAGATGATCCATCACGGGGTTTTCGACGCACTCGTCCACGCGGCGGGGCCGAGCAACGTCCGCATATGCCACGAGCAGCCCGTCGTCGTTGGGGATGCCCTCAAGGACTGGGCGCGACTCCTGGAGCGGGCCTGGGAGAACCGCGCTCGGGTAGTGCTGCTGTCGTCCCACTCCGTCTACGGTCGCCAGGAGGTGCAGCCCATCTCCGAGACCGCCGCGCTGCGTCCCAGGAGTATCTACGGGGCGATGAAGGCCGCCCAGGAGCAGCTCGCCATGGCGTTCTTCCACGCCAAGAGCCTCCCGGTGGTCGTCCTGCGGTGCGCGACGTTGGTAGGTGGGGCAGAGCGCCCAGACGCCCTGGTTCGCCGGATCACCGAGTCGGCCATGGGAGGTACGATTACCTTGGATGGGGACGGCTCCCAGACCCGCGATCTCCTGGACGTCAACTACGTGGTTGAAGCTATCGCCAGGGCACTTGTACTTCAGGAGGTGGTGGGGGAGACCTACAACATCGGTAGCGGTGTCGCCGTTCCCATCACGGAGTTGGCCTTCTTTGTCACGCAGGAGGCGGTGATCAAGACCGGTTGGCGCGCCGCGATCGTGCAGGGTCCACCGCGTGCCCACGAGGAGGGCCCACTGGCCTTGGCTATCGACAAGGCCATCGCGGCGAAGCTGCTCCCGGACTTCGTGGGGAGGCCACTTGATCTTGACTGGAACCCGGAGGCGTGGCGCCACGCCGTGTCGCGCACCGTAGCCTGGTGCCTGGAGAACCACGATGCTACGTGACGACGAGGGGGCGTGGATCGGGGCAAACCAGGGCCGGTGCTTGGCCTGCGACCACCTCCTGATCTTCCACACCATCGACGGCGAGGACGAGGTTAGCGTCTGCCACATGGGCGAATGCCCCTGCGTGGATGGGTCGATTGAGCCACGGCCCACTCCCGTTGCACACCAGGGTCTCCTGGCCCACCCTGTGCTGCTTTCCATCGGGGCTGCGCCCACGGAGGGCTTGCCACAATCGCTGTTGGCTCGTCTGCGTTTGCGCTGAAAGGTTTTCACCATGCCGAATCCCTGGAATCCGCTCCTCATCCGCCACCGGGGCTTGGTCGAACTTCGGGAGGATCCGGGCCTCTTCCCCTCGGAGGTCGACGTCCGCTGGCGTGCCAGCGACGACGAGGTCGTTTGTGCCCGAATCCCGGCCGAGGTGGAGACCGCGGCCACGTTGCAGTCGATCCTTTCCACCCCCACGGCCGACGGTACCGCGCTGGTGGACCTCGTCCCGTTCCTCTTCGTGGACGTGAAGGAAGCGGATGCGCTGGCCCCCGCGGTGGCGCTGCTCGCAGACGCCTACACGGACGTGTCGGCGTGCTTGGACGTGAGGGCGTTGCTCAAGCTCCCCCGGTGGGCAGGTCAACCGCGGTGGGCGATCCCCGCGGCTCTCCAGCGGGCCCCGAACGTGGCCGTGGTCCAGTGCGATGCGGTCGAGGACACGGCGCTCAACCAGGATCCGGCATCCCGCGGGTACGCGTACTGGGACGACTTCAATGGGTCTGGGTGGCGTACGGCCAAGATGCTGCGGGCGGCGCGGCTGGCCGGTCTCCGCGTGATCCTGTGCTCTGACGAGGTCTACGGGCGTCCGCTTGACGTCGAGAAGCTAGCTGCTGAGTGGCACGGAGCCTATGGGATCCTCACGGACGTCCCGGAGGTGTGGGAGCGGGCCGTGGGAGGTTAGTTAGGTGACCTTCGTGGGGCGGCGGCGAGGGGCACCGGGGGCGCGGAACTCCGGGATGTGGCGGAGGCTCTCGACGATCTGCGAGTCCACGCCCTCCTCACCCTCGTCGTCCTCGTGCTCTTTGTGGTCGTGGCCCGCGTGCCCGGCCATGCCTCCGCAGGCGCAGCCGGAGAGCCCTGTGGCCTTGCCGCGCCGGTAGAAGAACCACCCGGCCCCCGCGGCGACGAGGAGTCCCACGGGGAGGATCCAGGGGATCCCCGCGAAGAACGTCTTGGCCGTGTTCGCGATCGGAAAGCCCTGCCCAGGCGGTGGCGGCGGGGGGCTGCCCTCGGAGTTCTGGCTGGAGCGCTGCTGCTCGACCGGGATGTCGGCCTTGTCCGGCATGTCGACCACAACGCTCTGGCGCAGGGCCCTCTCCAACGTCCGTGCAAGGGCTCCCGACGTGGCCCCTGCCCAGTCGTTGTCGACCGCGATGTTCGCCCCGTCCTCGACGAGTGCGGTCTGGAGCCGCTCGATGACCTTCTTCTTCGCGCTCGGGGTCTTGCCCTTGATCTCGTACTCGTCGCGCCCCATCCACCCGAGCGTGATGAGGACCATCCGCTGGCGGCAGTAGTCGTACTTCCCCTTGACAATCCGGCCGCAGTTCGGCCACGGGTTGGCATTGAGGACGTCGACGATGTCCTGCGCCTTGGTGTAGATCGTGGCGAGGTCTTGGGACTGGGACATCGCGAGCTAGCCTTTCGGTGCCGTGGCCCGCGTGATGGCCACGATGGAGAACAGGAGCGATGCGGCGGCGACGATGATCGTCCCGATCACGAGCGGCTTCACGGCCTCTTCCGCGCCCTTGGCGGACTCGGCGCGCACCTGCGGGAGGATCGTGGTGTCCAGCTTGTTCTGGATGAACGCCTCTATCTCGCGCTGGATCGGGTCGAGGACGCCTGAGAGGGCCACGTCTAGCCTTTCGCCGCGGGATGTTGCCCGGCTGCGTCGACGCGGCTCGCGATCCAGGCCAGGATCTGCATGGCGCGCAGCCCGATCCCGGCACACATCGCGCATAGCGGGACCTGGAACGGGCCGACGGCGGCCTGGCTGTGCGCGTCCCGCGCGGCCCCGCAAGTCGCGCATGGCGGCTCGTGGGGGACGGCCGGGACGCGCTGTGCCGTGATCTGGACGAGCGGATGATGCACGGGGACAGCGTAATCCCGCCGTGGAGTTTCGTGCAAGATTCGCCTCGCCGGATGCTGTTGTATAAGACTGCCGCGCGTCATGAACTTGCGCCTTGGCGTAGGTCGCGGCACGCTAGCGGTATGCCCGGCGACCACTTCAATGTTATGTCCCCCACCGGTGAGCCCGTCACGCTCGGGGGCCCGCTCCCCGCTCCGTACAACCCGCTGATGGCGCGCCTGGGGCAGGTCGAGGCCGCGTTGGCCGGAGTCGGGATCACCCCCAAGCAGTCGGTGTGGCCGATGCTCCTGGCAGGGGTGGGCGGTGGGATCGCCGGGGCGATCATCGGGTACGTCGCAGGCGGCTTTGTGTGCCGCGTGCGCAAAGGCATCGCGGGGTTCTAGCAACCGCGGGCGGGTTCTAGCCGCGAGCGGCCGCGGAGGGTTCGATGAAGGTTTCCCACGCCCTGGGTCTCGTGATCGTCGGGTACCTCGCCTACACCGTCTGGTGGAAGGGTGCCGCGGCGCTCGCCAAGGCAGCCGCTGCCCCACAGCCGCTCGTCCCAGGGGCACCAGCACCGTCGGGCAACGGGGTGATCGTCCGTGGGCCCGACGGGTCTACGAGCTTCGTTCCCGCGCCTTCCAAGATGGCCCAGGGTCTCCGTTCGGCCCTTTCGCCTACCACCGGTGGGGGTGGCGGGTGCCCGGACTGCCATTGTCCGGGGTGCTCCCGCGGCTAGCGGTGGTGTCAGGTTGACATGCCCGCCAGCTTCGGGTAGGATGCGCGGCATGGCACAGAACTACCCACTCGTGTTCCGGTACCGGGATCTCGTGAAAGGCGCAGGGTTCACCGCGTCGGTGGTCGTCGACGGGCGAGCCGTGCTCGCCGAGGAGGACGACGGAGATACCTGGGTGTTCGGTGTCCAACCGGGCGCGATCGCCGGTGGGATCGCCGGGGGCGAGGCCGATGCCTACGCAAGGCCCGACCTCGCCTGCGCAGAGTTCAAGCAGAACTACCGCAACGTCCTGCTCGATATCGCGGCCGAAGCCGCTTCCTTCGAGGCTTTCAAGGCTGGGGTCACGCAGTTCTTCGCACAGGCCGACGAGTCCGAAGCCCAGGAGTGGGCCGCGGCCTTGGCCACGAAGGGCGTGCTGGCCGGGTTCGCGCGCACCAGTGCTGTGCCCCCCAAGATCGAGATCGTCCAGGTCGAGGGCGATCCACTCCCCAGTGCCCACCTCGACGGGCCAGCACTGGCAGGTGAAGCCTGATGGCTTCCTCCGGTCTGGTTCCCCTGAAGGACATCTGGAGGATGATGGACGTGTGTGCGCCTGGGTATGGGCGTAAGGAACGCACACACGACTGGCTCGTCACGTACGACAAGAAGTCGTTCCCGAGCCTGCCGCGCTACCAGTCGATTGCCGCAGGTCACGTCAAGAAGATGGTACGCTTCTTCGGGATCATGCCCTGCGCCCAACGCGAGATCCCCAGGCTACGCAACTAGGCGCGTCTCGCGCCGCCCCACTCTTGACGCGCCGCGCGTAGCCCTTACCTTCACCAACATGCAGAACATCATCTTGGCCTTCCTGGCGGGCGCGGCTATCGGAGCCCTGGGGACGTGGGTCTCGGCCAGATGGTGGGACTGGCGGACGCCGTCGTCGGAGCGGGCATTCCAGCGGGCGTGGAAGTTCGCCAAGCGCATGCGGATGCGTGCCGACGAACTGCGGGACGTCTGGAGCGTGGTCGACCTCAAGGGGGATCGGATGATGCCGGTCATCCGGGCGATTCGCCACGAGGAGTTGACCTTGGAGCAGTCCACCGAGGTAATCGATCGTCTGCGGCAGCGCCTCCTCGATCGCGAGGGGTCGACTGCCGGGCTGTCAGAGTACCGGCATGGGTGGCGGCGCGGCATTGTGGGTAACCGGGCATTCCCCGACCTCGACAAGGCCACGCGGATCCCCGGAGTAGTCCAGGTCGGTGACCATGCCACTCCCGAGGCGGCCACCGACGAAGCGCGTGCAGCGGGAGTCCAGGCCGAGCGCGTCGCGGGCGAGGTTCTCGTGAAGCAAGCCAAGGACGAAGCCGCCGCTATCGTCGCCGCTGCCGTGCCGAAGGCGTAACTTGTGGCGGCCGCGAAGGTGGTCTAGCCTGTGGGCATGAAGCGACGCAGGCACTGGCAGGGCCTTTCGGGAACACGACGCGACCACTCGGAGGCCTTCCACGCGGCCTTTGCGGGCGCACGGGACACGGCCGATGCCGTGGTCGACCACCTCAAGGCAAGCCGGTGTGGTGCGGTGCTCCGGCCGCTGGTCGAGCACTTCCTGAACCAGGGAGCCATGGAGGCGCACTTCGTCGAACTCGGGCGGCCTGGTTCTGGCCCGCACACCGAGGAGGAGACGGCCACCATGACGGCGATGCGCGACGTTCGTCGGCGGCTCTTCACCGAGTTCGAGTCCCGCTGTGGCCTACGCGTCGCCAGCGAGACGACTATACCTACCGCTGAAGGGCGCGAAGGGGCCGGCGGCGAGATCGAGTTCTAGGGTACCGCGGGGGGTAGCCGTCGAACTCGATCAGCCCGTGGCGCTCGCCTTCAGGGAGGTTGAGGGCGGGTTGGGCCCGGGGCGCTTCCGTGACCACGACGTGGGGCTCCCCAGGGACGCGGTGGCCGTTCAAGCACGCCAGCGCCCGATCCTGGAAGTTGCTGGCCTGCTGCTCAACCTCCGCCGCCAGGGTATCGAGCCCGAGCGCGCGGATGAGGCGCGTGGCCCTGGGTGCCTCCGGGCCGCTGAGGGACAAGCGGACACGATCAAGGTGGCAGCGCGCGATCTCTAGCGGGAAGGTCGCCATACCCACGCCGAGGCGTAGGGCCTCACAGGTATCGGGGTTGCCCGAGGTCCACGACACGCTCCCAATGCCCAGCAAGAGACGCCGCGCCTGCTCGTAGTTCTTGCGGGCCTCGATGACGTGCCTGGCGGTGGTTAGTTCGTTGGCCATCGTCAGAACTCGATCGCGCCGCGCCACCACGCGGGCGTATCGCCTTCGGAGGCACTCTCCGTGGTCGGCGCGCGGGTGGGGCGGAGCTTTAGGGCCGCGTAGCACGCCTCCGCGCCCATAAGGGCCTTGACCTGGGCGGTTCGGTTGCCCTGGGTCGTAGCGGGGGCGGCGCACGCGGTTTGGGCGGCTGAGCGCACGCCCGCAAGCACCCGCTTGTAGGCGGTGTCGCACTTCGAGATCGCGTAGGCCTTCGCCACCGCTAGAACTCGATCCTCCCGGACTCGGGGGGCCACACGAGTGCGGGCTCCCACGCGGATTCCTCACGCGGGCGGTGGATCTCTACGCCAACGCGCCGGTAGCACGCGTCCACGGCGTAGCGGGCCTCGCGAGCCTTCTCGATTACGGCGTCGACCGACACCGAGATCAAGAAGGGGCGAGCCTCCTCCACCTCGACGCGTTCGTCGCCATGAAGTCGCTCGATGGCCGTCTCGTCTCCCAAGCACTTCACACCCGCCATGTAGCCGACGCCCTTGGCCAGGGCGCGAAGGGCAGAGGCGCAGGCGTTCAGGGTGGGCACCGAAGACGCTGTGGCGTCGTAGATGGCCTCGTCGAAGGAGCGCCCGGCCGCTTCAGCCATCGCGGGCAGCTCGACGAAGTGCTCCACGGGACGCCCGGCGAGGCCGCGCCACCTCCGCCGCTTGCGGCCGTGGCGCGCCAGGCCGCCGAACTCGATCCGCCCGGCCCACTCGTCTGAGGCCGTGCCTACGGCTCGACCGTAGCACGCGACGACGTGTTGGGTGCCGGCTTCGCCGCTGCGATCGGCTTCGTGGAGTTGCCGGTGGAGGTCTGCGTCGCGGATCTCGCCCCCTTCCAGGTGGCAACGCGCCATGGCCGCGAGCTGGATGCCCGTGAACAGGGTCTTGCGCGCGTCGTCGCACTTCTCCTGGGCCGCGAGGCGCGCGACGTCGGGCCACAGACCCGCGGCTTCGTCGAGGGAGCCTTGGGCTTCGGCCCGGTGGGTCGCCTCGGTACCTCGAAGTCCCCTTCGAGGCGCTACGCGAAGTCCCCGTGGCCGCCGGTGCCGCACCGGCTAGATGTCTACCGTGCGCCGTCGGACGGTAACCGTGGCGCGCTCTTCCACCTTGGTTTCCGCCTCGCCAACGACGCGACGACGAAGCTGTCCGCGCATCATCAGGTCCAAGCAGCCATCCGTGGCGGCACGTGCGGCGCGCCCCGCCTCTTCCAGGGTATTCTCCAGGTCGGGGATGGAGAGGCTGGCGCGCATGGCCTCCGCCTTGCTGCGCTTCTCCGCTGCGAGGGAGACCTTGGGGGCGTTGCCCGACGCCTCGGTCTCGCTCGCGTGGGCGTAGGCGAAGTCCCCCGCCATCTTGGCGTCCATGTACTTCGCGACGGCCTCCAGGCACTCGTCCTCGGTCTTGGCCCCGCTCCCGCGACGAGCGGCCTCGCGCAAGCCCTCGATGGCTGCCTGGATCTCGGCTGCGGCGTGGAGGGCGTGCTCCTGCACCGAGCTGCCAAGTCCCTGGAAGGCCAGCCCGCGGAAGCGCGAGGGTCGACGATCACGCGGGAGGCCCATGAAGCGGTGCATGCCCTAGTCCCCCAGCTTCTCAGTGACGGCGCGCGCGGCGGCGCGCCTGAAGCACGCGTGGAGCGCGTCGCGCGCCTTGAGGTCGTAGCGATCCAGGAGCGCGATGAGCTTCGGCGTTGATCCCCTGCGCTTCTCCGGATCGTTGAGGTCGCGCCGGGACCACAGGATCTCCTTGGCCTTCCCCTTGGTGGGCGCGTCGATGGCCTGGAGCTGCGCCTTCATCCGCGAGAGGAAGAACTCGGCTCCGAAGGTGCCACCCGTCCCGATGAGGGCCGCGTAGGCCGCCATACACGCCGACCTGTCGTTGCCGTTCTTGGCCAGTCGGTATGCCTCCCGGAGGGACTTGGCGGCGAGCCACGCGGAGTCAACGGCCGCCTTGGCGTGCTCGATGTCGGTGCCCGCCAAGCCTACGCCTACGATGGGTAGCGGCTTCATGGAGAAGATGATCGCCTAGGCGCGCCTCCCCGGCAAGTTTGGCGGCCGCCGGGTGGTGGTCTACTACTCGTCGTAGTACCCTGGCGTTCGTGGCCAAGCTAGGTTGGGTGTTCGGGAACGAAGCGTGCGGGCAGTTCGATGCCAGAGACGCGTTGTTCGCCACGTTCCACGCGAAAGTCCGGCGCGTGGCATGCGGGCCGCCAACGGTGCTTTGCGCCTGCCCGGTGGCGCGGACGCTGTGGGGGTATGACGCTTCGCCGGTGTTGCAGCAGTTTGCTCGGGAGACCGCGCTCGACGTAGTTCACTTTTGGGATCCGTCCCCAGCAGTTCTCCGGTACCTGAAGACCGGGGACGAGTCGACTCGCGATGCCGCGCGGGATGCCGGAACCGGCACCGGCTGGGTCGCTAGTGCCACCGTATGGGCTGCCGCTAGGGTCGCCCCTCAGGCCAACGCTCGGGGTGCTGCTCAGGAGGCTGCCTGGGTAGCGACTACGCGCTTTACTGAGGAGGCTGCCAGGATCGCCGCGCGCACTGCCGCCAAACGTAGGCAGTCGAGACGGCTTGCGCGGCTACTTATCGCGGGTCGGTGGGCCTACGGCCAGCGGTCGGTGCCCTAGGGGCGGCTCCGGCAATTATCCGCGCGGGGTGGTCGCCTTCACCAGGTTCTCGGCGATTTGCTTGGCGTCGTCGGGACCGTAGGTGAGGACGACGCGGCAACGTCCTTCCCGAAGGGCCCCCCAGGCGACGTGGAGGCGCTCTTTCCACGTGAGGTTGTACTGGCCGACTACGAGGCTGTGGGCCACGCACCCATCGTTCAGCCGCGTTCCCACGAAGTGCACGTAGCCATTGCCCACGTACTTCGCCACCACGTAGGGCTTCCCTTCCAGTACGGACGGGTGGGCGAGAGGCCCGTCGCGCATGGCTACCATGAGGGGCGCGGGTGGTACCTCGGGGGCGGGCTTGGGGCTAAGCGTGAAGGGGCGCATGCTGCTGGTGTAGTGCACTCCCCGGCGGCTGTCAACTGTTTGTGCCAGACCGCTGGTGGTTCGCGCCTTGTCGTGGTACCCTGGCGCTCGTGGCCAAGCTGGGTTGGGTTGCGCCACGCGTGCCGTACAATAGGCGGTCGGAGGTAATGCGGTGGCCGTCAACGTCTATGCCAAGGCGAGTCCTGTCCGCCCGGTTATTCCTACGGCGAGGCCTGTCCGCCCGGTATCCTCAGCGGTGCGCACCCAGCCGCTGCCGCAACCGCGGGCCGTACTCGATCCGGGCCCGGTTCCGCCGCCGAAGGCCCAGCGGCACTGCACGGTATGCGGCCATCCTGGAGTCCGGTTGACCTGCGTGGGGTGCGGGGAGCCCATGTGCGGCGACCGCGCCGAGTGCTGCGCCGACCCAAAGGCCCGCCCACTCCTCTGTACTCGCTGCGAGGTCGTGGGGGATCCTGCCTGGGGGGAGTGGTGATCTCCGCCCGCGGCGCGCCGAAACTTGTGGGCAACCACGGGTGGCGCGACGCTGCACGCGGAGGTGCGCGTGATGCGACGTAGATCGTGGCTGGGGGCCCTGGGCGAGGGCGGCGTGGGGACTGGGGCGCTCCTCGGGGCCGCCGCGGTGGTTGGGCTGATCGTCTGGGCGATCCGGAAGAAGAAGCTCACGGGTGAGCAGGTCGAGACGATCTCCGAGGAGGTCGCGGAGAAGACCGAAGAGGTCGTAGCCGCGGTGGAGTCGGCCACCACCGAGACCGCCGTGGATACGGCTGTGGCCGCGGTCGAGGAGACGAGCAAGGTCGTGGACGAGGCCGTGGTGACGGCCAGCGAGGAGGCCAATAAGGCTGTCGACGACGCCAAGCTCGCCGAGGATACCGGTTCGCCCGCGGCTCCCGAGAAGCGCGCGAAGGCGAACAAGAAGGTCGACAACCTCCGGAGCCTCGTCGGGGCCAAGGCGAAGCTCGACGCTGTCAAGGACCAGAAGGACGCCCTGCCACCCAAGCAGGGTGCCAAGAAGAAGCACGTGTCGGTTCGGCCCGATGCGCTGCGTGCGCTGGAGGACACGGTCTACGCGACGGCGTGGAAGACGGCTGCGACGAAGGCCGGCAAGGTCGTCAACGGTGACTCCAAGATCATGGCGATCGTGCCGGGTTCGACGGAAGCCGCCCTCGCCGTGGCGCTCGACCGGTCGATCAGTGCCCTGATCGCCAACCCGCCCCCGCCGACGCGTCTGCGTTCCGGGAAGTTCGTCGACGCCTGCGAGGGCGGGGCGGCCAAGCGCCCGATCTGGAATGCCCTCAAGGATCTCTACCGCCTCCGCCGTGACCTCCAGGCCGTGGCTGTGAAGGGCGCGCGCGAGATCACGCGCTCGAACACCGCTGCGCCCAAGAGCATGGTCGACGCCTTCACGACGCTCGTGAAGATCGGAGTGGCCAACCTGCAGGCCAGCCGATTGGCCCCCGTGTGCAACGCGGACATCGAGAAGTACGCCTACGACCTCAAGAACGTCGACGTCCCGGCCTACGCCCTGCGCGGCGTAGACCTCACCGGGCAGATGCGTGGTCGCCCCTACCCCGGAGGTGGCCTGATGTCCCTCCGCGCCCTGCGGGACAACCTCCCCAACTAGGGGCGGCGTTGGCCCGGGGGGCACTTGAGCCCCGACAACCGGATCGCCTCGGTCTTGTTCCTAGCCGCGACGTGTCGGCCGCCGCTCACCAGAGTTGGCGGGAGGAAGTCGCGCCAGTCTAGGTCTGTGGTCTTGATTCGCGCTTCCGTGTCGACGGCACCCACTCTGCACTTCACCTTCGAGGGCCACGCCGGGCGGTCGAGAAAGACGAAGTAGTCGTGCTTCTTGCGCATTCTTCTAGTGCCTCTCGATCAGGATAACAGGGAATCGGCGGTCGAGTCGACCTGCCAGGTCGGCGCTCGAAAAGCTGGCGTCGTAGGGGTGGTGGACGGCCTGCCCACTCTGGGTGACCAGGGTGACGTAGGGTGTTAGCCCGGTGGATCGGCCGAACTGCCCCCAGCCGATGGCCTCGACGCGCATGGGTGGGCGGGTGTCGAAGACCTGCTGGCGATTCCCGGTGACAAGGATCCAGTAGGGCTGGTGTCCCGCGGTGAACCGTACGTCGGCACCTGGGGCATAGGGGTGGGGAGCCCGCTCCGCGATGAGTCGACCACCCCCAGGCGAGGCCACCGTGGCCATGGGTGGGGCCTTCCCCAGGTACTCCGTCCGGATCTTGGGGCCCTCGCGCCATACCCGGTAGAGGTAGGGCCCGTGGGGGCACTTCGTGCACGCGGGCTTGCGGCACTTGATCCAGCGTGTCTGGATCGAGGTCCGGTGCAGGGGCTCGTACAGGTTCGCCACTTCGGGTACCAGGCCCTCCGGTGCCCCGCGGGAGGTCTCCGCGGGTCGGTTTCTTATCCTACGGCCTATTGCGCCCCTTGGCCAGATTCATAAGTATCTACGGGCGCTAGAGCGTTTTCATTTTTGGTGGTTCGGTGGCTTCCAGCCTACGCTTTGGGTCGAGGCCAGCTCGCCGGTTTGTTCGGCGAAACGAGGCCAGGAGGAACTCGACCATGGCGCTTCTCGGGACCTACATCGACGCTGGCGCAGCGTGCCTCGCGTCGGGGCTCACCTGCTTCGCCCACTCCCTGCCGACCATCCCGGACTTCTGCACGTCGCAGATCCTGTCGCAGGGTGCGAACGCAGCCTCCATCCCGGTGTTCCTGGAGAGCCGGACGACGGCGGCGGTGATCTGGCGGAACGGCAACGGTGCCGGCATCAACGCCGAGCATCTGCTTCTGTTCGCGCACTCCATCATTCGCTAGTGCGAATGACATCCGACGCTCGCGTAGCGCGAGGAGGGTAACGTGGCGCTCCTAGGGACCTACATCGACGTCGCCGTCGTGAGCCTCGCGGGCTACGCGCTGGTGTGCGTCGGGCACTCGCTTCCCACTCGCCCGGACTGGTGCGGGTACACCTCGCTCTACACCATCGGCCACGCCGTGGCGCTGGTGACGCGCGGTGACACCGCAGCCATCTGGTTCAACTCTGGTGGTACATCCGTTCCGGGTGAACAACTACTCCTATTCGCTCATTCTATTGTCCGCTAGACTGGGCGGAATCACTACTCGATGCCGTGCTTCGCTTGGACAGCCGCCAAGTTCGCCGTGGCGTGCGGGCGCGGCCCCTTGAGGTTCAGCGCCTTCATCTCCTCGTAGCAGGCCAGCTTGGCCGCCAGCACCGCTGGGGGGACACCAGCCTTCATGTTCCGCGTGCTTGGGGGCGGGTAACCGTTCATGTCCTGCCTGGCTTGTTGAGTCGGCGGAACTCCTCGTAGCACTCCTCGCGAATACGCAGTTCGCTTTCGAGGACCGGTGACCACCGGTTGGGGCCGCGGTGGATGGTGTGGTCGAAGCGGCGTACGACCGCGAGGTGGGGCTTCTTGCGGATCAGGTAGGGGCCGATCCGCTCCAGGATCTTGACGGCGTTGTCGCAGGATGCGCGCCACCGCCATATGGGCTTGCGGTTGGAGCTGTCAAAGGCCTTCACGTTGATATTGCCGTGGCGCGCGACGGCGTGGATTCGCCGGACGAGCTGCTCGTCTGTGTTGACGATCGTGAGGGTTAGGATGTGCGTAGTCCGGTTGTACCGCTTGTGGTGCTGGCGCTCGATACCGATATGGCCTTCGCCGTCAACTAGGGCCGCAAGCCAGGCCGCGTCCGGCCGGTCACCCGGGGGACCAATAGGCCTTGGGATCCCTCTGGGGATGTCGGCTTTTGCCTTGCGGAGAGCCTCGAACAACGCGGCGGCGCGCAGATCCCGAGCGGGCCCACCGATCTCCTTGTCGTCCATAAGCTGGCGGAAAGCCAAAACGTCGAGGGCCTGATCAGCCTTGGTCACCAGGTAGGGGAGAACGGCTTCGAGGACGGCGACGACGTCGTCTTTCTTGAAGACGTGGAGGCCGTGGGTGAGCTTGTTGGGTTTGCCGCGGTCTTGGACAAACCGGTGACCTAGTCCCCCCAGGAGGCGCCGGAAGGTATCGACGACTAGTGGGTCGGTCTGGCTAACCGAGATCCCGGCGCGGTACCGAAAGCGTCCCACGCGGGCGTTGCAGCGCGTCCGCGTGACCCCGATCCAACCCTCCCCGTCGAGGAGCCCTGCGGTCCAAGCCTTGTCTACCGCGGTCCACATGCTGATAGCGCTGGTTTCCACCCTTTGTGCACCGCGCCTTGTGGGCCTCCAGAAATACCCTAGTAGCCAGCAAAGGTAGGTGCGGCAACGCGCTCGTCAAGTTTCGGCTATACGTGGGTGATCGGCGATGCTCGGGGGGTAATCCCCGAGTCCCATAGTGGGGTCGGGTAGAGACCAGAGGGAACAAGATCATGGCACTTCTGGGCACCTTCTTGAACGCAGGGAACGCCTGCCTCGCGGCGGGGTTGACCTGCGTCGCGCACGGCATCGTGGGCTTCGCCTCCCCGGACAGCGCGCTCTACCAGATCCGGTCCTACGGCGCGAACGCGGCGTCGATCCCGGTCTTCCTGGAGTCGCTGAACGCGACCGTGGTCATCTGGCGCAACGGCAACGGCGTGGGCGTCGGTGGGCAGCACCTGGTCGCGTTGTTTCATGGAATCATTCGCTAGGGTGATTCACTTGGTGAGCGCCAGAGGGACCGGACCTCGCACGAGCGGCTACCGGCCGCGAATCTTGCGAGATCCCGAGCCGCGCCGTAGCCTGCGCGGGATAGGAGACGAGTAGCTCATGGCAGACTTCATCCAGAAGAGCACCGGCGCCCGCTTCAGCGAGGCGGCCCGGAACACCAGGGTCGACAACGGGGCGAACCCCAACGACTTCGCGGAGGTGGGATCCGCGGCGGCAAGCGCTGTGACCGGCGGGCCCGCCGTGCGCGTCCTGAACGACACCGAAGACGCGATCTTCGTCAACAACGGTGCCCGGATCACCGCGGGAGCACGTCTGAACCGCATCGCGGCTGGCGCGAACGTCCCCGGTGACTTCGCGCCCCTCTCGGAGACCGTGCCTGCCACAGTGGCTCTGCCCCCCGTGGTGGCCGTGCCTGCGGTGGTCGCCCCCGCGGCCCCGGCGGGCCCGGCCCCCGCGAGCTACACCGTCCGGACGTCGGGGATTGTGCTGTCCCCGGAGGCCGCGGCGAACTACGTGGCCCGCGGGCTCTGCGCCCCCGAGGATCTCATCCCTGAGGGCGCGGCGCCGGCCGCGGTCGTGGCGGACGACGTCGACGTCGATGGGGTACTCCCGCTCGACGTCGAGGCATTCACGCGAGCCCAGCTCGGGGCGATTGCCAGCGCACTCGGCCTCGACGACACCGGCAGCAAGGCGACGCTCGCGGCCCGCATCAACGACCACGGGGACGAGGCCGGTACGGCGGTCGCCATCGCCGCCCTGGGCTAGTCGCCGCTAGTAGGCGTTGCAGCGAAACGACGGCGGGTTTGTCCACGGGTCGAGACGTACCCTGTTCTCGATCATGTAGTTGCGCCCGATAAGGGCCTGAACGTCCAGGAGCCTCGTTCGTCCCTCGTCTGAGACGACTAGGGCAGACTCGTTTGTTTTCGTGGCGCACCCATCTGCGACCAGAGCTACCGTGGCGGTAGTGGCGGCCGCACGTCCGGGCCGGAGCGGCGCGGCGTGACGATACTGGCCGTAGCGCGGGAAGCGCGTGTCGGCCAGCGCGTCCTGAATCTCCGTGTCCATCGTGCCGGAGTCGAGTAGCGCTTTGACCTTCAGGCACGCCGGATCTCGGACGTCTCTGGTCCCAGGGGGGCAAAACTTTACCCACCCGCAGATGCCCTCGTTGGGCGTCTTGGAGCAGGGGATCGCGTCATGCGGTTTGGCGTACTTTTCGTCCTTGCGCACGCAACTGACCCCGCGGCCCGGCAAGACGCGCGCGCGCAGCTTCCTCAACGTGCGCATCCCGATGACACCGAAGTACCCGTGGTGGAACGCCAACGGATCTGGTGTGCGCGAGCGCTCCAGTACACGCACGCGATCCCGCACCGTTTTATCACAGTAGTCGGCCGTGATGCTTACGGTTGCAGCCCGCGCGTGCCCCTTGGTTGCGCGACGCTCGCTCACGAAGCGCGTCGCGCAGGGCTTCCCGGGGCGGCACAGCGGGAACATCCCTTCCGGTAGGGCCTCGGCGTAGAGGATGGTGTCGGGTGCCCCAGTATCGACGAAAGCGTACCCGTCCGCGCACATTGGTGGGCCGTGGCCGGTGAAGGGCTCGCAGATCCTAATAGGTACCGGGTAGCCCACAGCCTTGGACTATACCACGATTCCCACGGTAGATTCTTGGACTACCACGGGATGTTCTTGGCTGGCTGCCGCTAGTCGGCGCAGTGGAACGACGGTGGGTCGGTCCACGGGTCGAGGCGCACGCGTCGGGGATTCATGAGGTCCCGCCCGATAATCACGTCGACGTCGAGGAGTCTCGTCCGCTCCGTGCTCGGCATAACCGCGACGGTGGTTTGCCAGGGTGGCCCGCACTGCTCGCCAAGCAGCGCGATGGTTGCCTCCGCGTAGGCATTGTCTCCCGGGCGCAGTGCCGGTGGAGTGGTCCAGCCGGGTTGTGGGAAGAGCACGCGGCGCGCAAGCGTCTCGTCGACCATCGTCTGCTCCGCGCCGGAGTCGAGCATGGCCTTGGCCTTCTGGCACCTCGGGTCGTTGGCGTCCGCCGAGTCTGGCGGACAAACCGTGGTCCATGCACAAATCCCCTCGTTTGGTGTGGCCGAGCACGGGATCGCGCCGCTCCGCTGCGGTACGGGCGCTAGCCCTTCGGGCGGGCACCCAATACCGGGGGGCCAGATGCTTGCGCGCAGGGCCCGCAACGTCCGCATCCCGATGACCCCGAAATGTTCGTTCGTCCCATACCAGGAGGGGCCGGTGCGAGAGATCACGCGAACTGCGTCCTGGACCGTTCGGTGACAACTACTCGTGCCTAGGGTGATGATCGCGGTCCGATAGTAGGCCCGCGATGCCTTAGGCTCAAAACCGAAGCGCGTGTCACAGCGCTCTCCGCGCCGACAATGCGGGAACATCCCCATGGGGAGCGTGTCGGCGTAGATCACGGTCTCATGGGCTCCCGTGTCCACCTGGATGGGCCCATCAGCACAGGCCCGCGGGCCGTGACCTGCGTACGGCTCGCAAATCCTGATCGGTGCAAAGATGGCGGGCTGGCGGACTGGCACTGTGGGATTGTACACCACGGTTGGTTCTTGCGCCGCGCTGGGGCGTGTGGGAAACTCGGGTCGATGCGGACGCGTCGGGCACCACGTGGGCTTGGGTCGGCTCCCGAGGAGCACGCTGATCGTGTGGATCGGTGGGACACGACGATCTCCCACCTGGACACGCAGCTTGCCCGCGAGGTGTCGCGGGGGGACTGCACCGCGGCCTTCCAGGCCCTGACGGCGCTGGGGATCAGCCTTGGACGCCGCGCGGCGGCCGCGGCGCAGGTCTCGTCACGGGAGCCCCCGACCGAAGTCCCAGAGTCGATCCTCCGGGCCCCGTACGCCAAGGGCCAGGAGGCAGAGATCCGGAGTTGGTGGCGTGGCGTGGTGACTACGGCGCGCGTGCGTCGTCTGGAACAGCGGGACTTGGCCCCAATGGGGCGGTCTCGCCTCACGCGCGCGTTCGTGGCGCGCTGCGTAGAGGAGGGCTGGTTTGCGTCGGATTAGCGGGTTGGCGGGGGATGCTGCTCACCACAACGCGCAGGCTAGCGCGGCTGCAAGCGCTGCGGGCGCGTCGTTCGAGACGGCGGAACGCGAGGTCGACCAGGTCCACTGCCATCGTGCTGCCGCCGCGTACCTGGTTGGGCTGCACCAGCTCGGGGTTGCCCTGGAACACCGCGATAGCCACCTCGGCCCGCTTGAGGACCGCGCGGCTGGTGCTGTCCGCGAGGCCCGCGAGTCCGGCCACCACGTCCGGATCCTGTTCCAACGCCACTGCCTGCCGCGATCTTCAGGCTAGGGTACCCGCCGTTGGCCGTAGACGCGGCGGCTGTTGGTTAGGAGTCGTCCTAGTTGCTTGGCGTAGCGGTGCGCGTCTCCGCGTCCTCTACGGCGATGCTGGTGCGCAGGCCGAGGGCCCACCGTTTCTTATACAACACCCACTTGACGCCCATAATCCAGGCGGCATCCTCCCACGACAAGATGAAGATCCTGTACTACGTGGGCTTCACCGACTGGTGGGGCGCGTACCCCCCCGATGTCCTCGACCGGGACACGGGCAAGACCGTGGGAGGTGGGGAGGCGGGGGCTCTCCAGACTGCCTTCCAGCTCGCGGCCAGGGGGCACGAGGTCACCTACCTGTCCGTGGCGACCTCCGGGTCGCACAAGGGCGTCACGTTCCTCCCCAATGCCGACTTCCACCGGATCTACCTGGAAGGCGCGCCGTGGGATGCAGTGGCAGCGTGGTCGACGCCTCGTCCCCTGGCCGTCACGTCGGGAGAGCCTACCCTCCTCGTCCAGCAGCTCAACGACGTGGCCTTCGACTGGGGCTGGTGGAACTACACCGACGTCCTGGTCTCCCCGTCGGAGACCCACGCCAAGGCCATGGCCCGGTACTTCCCCCCAGGTGGGGAGGTCGCCCAGTACGCCGTGGGCAACGGGGTAGACCTCGACCTGTTCCCGTGGCCGTGTACGCCTCCGAGAGAGCGCCCCATGCAAGTTGGGTGGTGGTCGTCCCCGGATCGGGGGCTCCACCACCTGCTACGCGCCTGGCCCGAAATCAAGGCCCGCGTCCCCACGGCCAGGCTCAAGGTCTTCTACCAGGTCCACAAGTACATCCAGGCGGCCCAGCAGTGGTCGGGCCGGGCTACCTTGATCGCCAACCTCCTGATGCGGCAGTTGGCCGCGACCGAGCGCCTCGGAGTCGAACTGGTCGACCAGATCCCCCGCAGGGCCCTGGCCAAGGAGCAGCGCCAGACCCGAGTCCAGGCATACCCCTGCGACCCTGAGGGCTTCACCGAAGGGTTTGCCACTTCGATCCTGGAGTCCCTCGCGGCCGGGTGCCTGCCGATCACCCGCAAGGTCGATGCCCTCCCCGAGCTGTGGGACGGGGTCGCTTGGTGGGTCGAGACGCACCCCCTGGACAAGGGGTTTGCCGAGGAGCTGGCGGACAAGGTCGTCCGGGGCTTGACCGAATGGTCTGAGGTCCCCGCGGGCCCGAGTCTGGAGGAGATGCGGGCTCGCGCCACACAATGGACGTGGGCCCACGTGGGGGAGGAGATGGAGAAGGCGATCGCGCTGGCTCAGCGGATTCGGGCGGAGCGCACGCGCCGTGCCCGGGTCGTCCCCGCCCCGTCCGTGCTCACGCCCGCGCGTGGCTGGGGTATTTGACGGTGCCGCAGGACCAGGCTGGGCGGCCGTGCGCCCACTCGGAGGGGAACTTATGATCGGCGGGGCGGTGCCGGTGTACGTCGCTGGCGTGCCGATGCGCACGGAGTCCTTGTCCTCCGTGACGGGGCGCGAGTGGTGGCTGTGGCGCTTCGGCGGGAAGTGGGGCCGCAAGGTGATCATCCGCATGTGGGCGAAGTACTTCCGGATGACCCCGGAGAAGCTCGCGGAGTTCCCGACGGCTATCCGGTTTCCCGATGGCCGCGCGTACCGCGTCACGAGCGTCGAAGGGGATCACGAACCGCTTTTCTAGGCCGCCCGCGTTTGGGCGCCGGAGGTAGCCGTCATGGCGATGAAGGAAATGCCCCCGCAGGGTCCCGACGTACCACCGTACGTCTCGCTCTGCCTCATCTGCGGGGACGAAGGGGTCGAGGGACTGCCGAGGCTTTTCGAGTCGACCCTGGAGCGCCCTTCCGGGCCGATGTTCGACGAGGTGTCGGTCTACTGGAACGGCTCCGCAGAGAAGAAGCCCGCGGTGCTCAAGGAGCCGGTGTATACGACTCGGCTGGGCTTCCGCGTCCCATTCGTGGTGACCGACGGCCCGTGGCGCAACGACTTCGCTTGGGCCCGCCAAATCTCTTTCGAGCAAGCGAACGGTGTGTTCAGATGTTACCTCGACAGCGATGACGCTATCCCTTTGCCCGAGGCGTCCGCGGTAGACGAAGGCCTCAAGATCCTGGAGAGGACTCGCGAGGAGGGCGAGGCCATCGCCACGACCTTCCGGGACTTCTTGAAGGATCTACCGCCTGCGACCAACTGCGTGGAGGGGCCCTACTTCTACACCGAGATCGAAGGGCTGCCGGCGATTGTCACCCCGCGTCGTAGGTGCTTCCGGTGGGCCGACGGGTGGGCGTGGGGCAACGTCGTCCACGAGGACTGCTTCCCCGTACGCGGCAACGTGGCCAACCGGATCTTCCACGCGGGTTTCGTGGTGCAGCACCACCCCTTGCACTCGTCGGAGAGTCGTGTCGAGCGCAATGCCCGCATCCTGTTGGACCTGGAGGTGCGCGTCGGCGGGCCGGACAAGCTCGACCACCGGAGCCTCTTCGGGATCGCGTGTCTCCACTTCGACCACCAGAACGACGAGAAGGCCCTGGAGTACTTCGCGCGGGCCCTGCGGGCAACGCCCCCGCCGCCACCCCAGGACATCTTCATCTACCGGACGATGGCCGCGCAGAGCGCTTGTCGTCTCGGGCGCGCTGTCGACGCGCTCGACCACGCCATGTACGCGGTGCTGGCCCAGCCGGATCGGCCCATGGGCTACCTGGAGCTGGCTCGGGCGAACTACATGCTGGGACGTTTCCCCGATAGCGTACGGTGGTTCCGGGAGGGGTTCACGAAGAAGGATGGCCCCTCCGACGGTCTCCAGCACCCCATGGCCGTCAACGGGCAGCTCCGGGCGATGGGGGCCCACGCCCTGCTCGACCTGGGGCTTGCGGACGAGGCGTTGGAGTGGGCCAGGATGGCGGCCGCGGCGGATCCCGGGGCTTTCCCCGAGCACACGCTGAAGCTCTGCCAGGACGTCAAGGACCGCACGGAGGCCGAGCACGCCTTTGTCACCCTGGCCGAGCACCTGGAGAAGGGCGGTGAGATCCAGCAGCTCCGGGCCCTGTGCGACGCCATCCCCGCCTCTATGGAGGGGTCGGCCCGCGCCCGCGCCGTGGGGGCCAAGATCGCCGCCGAACGTCTCCGCGCCGCGGTGCCCACGGGTACTCCCAAGATCCCCGCGGGGGCACGAGTGGTTCTGGGCATCAATGCCGACACGCCGGTCGTCTCCCACGAGCTGGTGCGCGCCCTTGACCCCGCGGACGTCCTGGCCCCCCACGAGAGCGCGGAACTGGTCCACGTGGTCGTACCGGACGGCAACCGCGTGCTGGCGGAAGCCATTCCCGGAGCCCGAGCTGTCTTCACAGCGCCCCGCCTCCACCAGGTCTTGGCGGCTCGCGGCAAGGTGATGACCTTGAACGCCGTGGCCGACATGGCCTTCGAGGGGGGTGTGGAGTCCCGCTTTCACCTCGCGGCGTCCTACGTCCCTGGGCCGCGCCCCGCGCCCAAGACCGTAGGGATCTGGTGTCCCCACTTCGCGCAGATGTGGGGGCCGTACGACCCCGAGGCGCGGGGCACCGGCGGTTCCGAGGAGGCGGCGCTCTACCTGTCACGCTCCCTCTCGCGGTGGGGATACGACGTGACGGTCTACTCGCCCCTGCCGCCGACCGACATGCCCATGCGCGTGGCCGACGGCACGGTGTGGCGGCACCTGAGCGCCCTGGACTCCGCGACGCCGTTCGACCACTTCATCTTCCACCGGGCCCCCGCGATGGCCCAGGTCTGCCCCTGGGGGTCGAAGAACCTCTGGTCGTGGCACCACGACCACTTCTACGCCGACGAGTACTGGAGCACGCGGATCGTCGCGGCCTCCCGGCACCTGTACGTCTCGCGCTGGCAGCGCAAGGCGCTGGAGTCCCTGGTCAAGCGCCCCACGGCTGGCCGCGTGATCTACAACGGGGTCCCCCCGGAGCAGTTCGACAAGGCCGCGGCGCGTCTCGTAGGGCGCGGGGGTGTGGCCATCGCGAGGAACCCCAAGTCGGTCGCCTACGCGTCGATGCCCACCCGGGGCCTCGACCGCTTGTTCGATCTCTGGCCCGACGTGCTGCGGGCCGTCCCGGACGCGACGCTGGTCATCTACTACGGCACCCATACGGTCGCACAGCTCTGGCGCGGCCCCCACTACAACACGGCCGCAGTCTTCCAGGAGATGGAGCGCAAGCTGCAGGACCTCACCAAGAAGGGCGCGGTGGTCGTTCGCGGACGGGTGGGGCAGGACATCTTGACGGAGGAGTTCCTCCAGCTCGGGGCCTTGGCCTATCCCACGGCGTTCGCCGAGGTCTACATGATCGCCGGAGTCCGGGCCGCCGCCGCTGGGATGAAGGTCGTCACGACCGACTCGGCGTGCCTCCCCGAGACGATGCCGGACACGACGTACATGGTGCCTGAGTCGGCGGTCGAGGACCACTGGCTCGCGGGCGGGCGGGAGCGGTTCACCGCCAGGCTGATCCAGGCGATCAATGAGCCCGAAGGGGCCTACGACCGCGAGGGGGTGGCCAAGCGGGTGCGCGAGATGTGCTCCTGGGACAAGGTGGCCGCCCGCGTGGCGGCCGCCTTTGAGGCCGCCGAGCAGGGCGACACGGCCTTCTTCGAGTCCGACGTGACGACCGAGACGCAGCCGATCGAGGAGGGGGTAGCCGACCTGCGCGTCCCCGAGGACACGCAGGTCCTGGAGTCCCTGCGGTCGGAGGCCATGGGCGCTTGGTAGAGAAGGGGTGCCGAGGATGCCAATGTCAAGCACGGAGCCCCGGTTGGAGCACGTCCACAGCGACGCGCGCGGAGACATCTACAGGCTCCTGGTTCCACCCAAGCTGGAGATCATGCTCTTCCGCTGCAAGGCGGGCTTCAAGCGCGGAGGCCACCGGCACACCGCCCACGAGGTGGTGAGCCTGCTGTCCGGCCGCATGAACTACCATAAGGTGATCGACGGCCAACCGCAGGTGGAGGAGAAGCTCCCCGGCGCCGTGATGGTCAACAAGCCCGACGAGCCCCACATGGGGGAGTTCCTGGAGGATTCCTGGGTTATCGAGTGGAAGTACGGGCCCGACGGGGGCATCGGGGACTGGCAGACCATCGACTACGAGCCGCTCCGCGCCCAGACGCGCCCGTCGACGTCTTCTGGGGGAGTCAGCGGGCCATGAGCACGTGGTTGCCGACCGCGCAGCCGCCTGTGGGCACCAGCGCGGTGCTCCAGGGGGATGCCGGCCTGCGCCCCCGCCGCATGGAGCCCGTATCCTAATGCGCGTCCTTGTCACCGGGTCTGGCGGCTTCATCGCTTCGTACGTCATTCCGCGGCTCCGAGACCGCGGGGACGACGTGTCGGGAATCGACCTGCACCCGCCCGCGGGCATGCCGTACTCCTCCCCGATCGACATCACTTCCTGGGGGGAGCTGACACAGCGGCTTGGCCTGGAGAAGTTCGACCGCGTCCTCCACCTGGCGGCGATTGCGTCGCCGCGGGATTGCGAAGGGGATCCGGCACGCGCCTTCGACGTGAACGTCCGCGGCACCTACAACGTCCTGCGGCTTGCCGCGCAGTGCGACGCGAAGGTGATCTTCGCCAGTAGCGCGCACGTGTATGGCATCCCGCCCGCTTGGGCGCCGACCCCAGAGCGCGCGCCGCGCAAGCCGCAGGACCCGTATACGGTCACGAAGATCCTTGGCGAGGAGCTGTGCGCGCGCTTCGCGGAGAGCTACCAGGTCCCCTACGTCTCCCTGCGCCTGTACAACGGCTACGGCCCTGGGCAGCCGCTCGGCTACTTCATCCCGGACACCATCAAGCAGGCCAGGGAGCACGGGCGGATCACGGTGCGCGGAGCGCGGGTCACCAAGGACTGGCTCTACATCACCGACATGGTGAACGCCATCGTCGCGGCGCTGACCTCACCGGGCTTCAATGGAGCCGTCAACATCGGCTCCGGGCAGGATACGAGCCTCCTTGACGTGGCGAAGATCATCGGGGCCAGGATGGGCGTCCCCGTGGCACCTGCCGCGGATCTCGAAGCATGGGCGAAGGACGAGCAGGATCGCATCGCGCGCGGCTTCCCACCGTACCACCCGGAGAGCTTCATGCGAGCCGACGTGGATCTTGCCAAGCGGATGCTCCCCTGGGAACCGAAGGTGAGCCTGGAGGATGGGCTCCACTCCACGATCTCAGCCGCTGTGGAGGAAAGGCGTGTCGCAGCCAGCGTCTGAAGCGGGAGCAAAGCCTGCACCCAAGTTCGATCCGTGGTTTCGTAACGGATTGATCAGGAGTGCCATCGGGCAGGCCCTCCACGAAGCGATGGCGGTGGACCCGCTCATCCACCTCTTCGGGGAGGGGTGCTCAATGAAGGTCCACTTCGACGCCCCCCAGATCGAGCGTGACTTCCCGGAGCGCGTCCACACCTGTCCGATCTCGGAGGACTGCAATACGAACTTCGCCGTGGGGGCATCGCTCCTTGGGGTGAAGGCCGTCGTGGACGTTATCACGTCCGACTTCCTCTACCGAACGGCGGATGCCCTGGCGAACACAGCCGCGAAGCTAAACTCCGTGCTGGCCACGGGCGAGCCCCCCCGGACTATGCTCGTCCGCGCCGAGTTCCTCACGGCGGGGCCGACCACAGGCGCTAGGCCTGAGGCCACGTTTGCCCACATCCCCGGCATCAACGTCGTTGTGCCCTCGACACCGCGGGACGCCTACGCCCTGACCCATGCGGCCCTCAAAGCCCCTGGTGTGCACCTGCTGTTTGAGGACCGCATGATCCTCGATGCCGAAACGAAGGAGACCGACAAGGGGCCCCTGACCGATACGATGCCGCTGGGCTACGCTGGGTTGCGACGGAAGGCCAAGAATGCACGCCTGACCATCGTGACGTACGGCCTGATGCGCCAGGTTGTCGAGAGGGCCCTGGACGAGGCCAGGGTGACCCTACCTCTGGACCTGATCGATCTGCGGAGCTTGTTCCCCGTCGACTGGGATCTCCTTGAGGGCTCGGTCGATAAGACGAACAACCTCCTCGTGGTCGAGCCTGACGTGGAGTTCGGCGGTATCGGGGCGGAGATCGTGGCGACTCTGGCTGAGCGCAGGCATCTTGCGAAGATCCGGCGGCTCGGGGGGCGCCGGATCACGTTGCCCGCCGCTTCGGCGTTCCACCACCTTGGGATGCCCACGGAGCAGGAGATCCTGGAGGCCGTGAATGCCTTCGCTTGATGCGGCTGGCTCGGCGCCGGATCTGCAGCGGCTCTTCGAGCAGATGCTCCTCGTGCGCGTCCTGGAAGAGAAGCTGGAGAAGCTCTCCAACACCGGCGAGGTGAGCGACCTCCACTTGAACCGCGGGCAGGAGGCCATCGCCCTCGGGACCTGCGCTGCCATTCGGCCCACCGACTACATCGTCGTCCACCACCGGACCATCGCCCACGCGGTCGCCAAGGGCATTCCCCTCTACCCGCTGGTGGCGGAGATCCTGGGCAAGGCGGACGGGGTATGCGGCGGGATGTCCGGGGAGATGCACCTGTCCTACCCTCCGGCCCGGTTCATGTTCTCCTTCCAGCTTGTGGGGACATGTGTCAGCGTGGCGGCCGGAGTGGCCTGGGCCTCGAAGTACGTCAAGAAGACCGACGACATCGTAGTGGTCTTCCACGGGGACGCCGCCACCTCGAACGCCCAATGGCACGAAGGGCTGAGCCTCGCCAAGATCCAGAAGGTCCCGCTGCTGCTGGTCTGCGAGAACAACCACCTGGCTGGCAACATCCGCCCCGACCGCTACATGCCTGTATCCTCGGTCGTCGAGCGGTGCAAGGGCTACGGGGTGCCAGCGCGGCTTGTCAACGGGGCCCACGTCGATGCGGTGTTCGGGGCCATCAGCGAGGCGGCCGAGATCGTCCGGAGGACGTCGAGCCCCTACCTCGTGGAGTGCGACGTCGAGCGCTTCTCCTGGCACAAGCTTGGCCAACGCGACGCCCGCACCCCCGAGGAGATGGCCGTCGTCTACCGCCGCGACCCCGTCCCCTACCTGGCTGGTCTCCTGGGCCTCTCCGATGCGGACCAGGCGATGCTGCTGGAGAAGGTAATCGCCACCGTCGACGACGTTCTTACTCGCGCGCGGGCCGCGTTGCCGCCCGTAGCCCTGCGGAGCCTATAGGTGCCCAACCCTGACGTAACGGTGGTCTGTAACACATTCCGCCCCGGCGGGATAGATGTGCTCTTGGCAGGGATGCGGGACCAGACCTTCCCGCGCGACAAGTTCGAGGTCGTCCTCGTGGACCACCGCTACGAGCGGCGCCACCAAGAGGTGATGGCCCTGGCGAAGCGGTACGGAGTACCGCTGATCCACGTCCCCGAGCACCGGCGCAACGGGAAGTGGGCGGTGTGCTCCAGCGCCTTCACCACAGGCTTCGCGGTCGCCCGCGGGCGCGTGATCATCATGCTCGTGGACTGGACCTACGCCCCGCCTGGGTGGATCGAGCAGCACCTCAAGTACCACGGTGGGACACCGACCTACGTGATCGGCCCCTACCTCTACCACACCGTGGGCATCAATCGGGCACTCTACGAACGGCTCGTCAAGGAGATGCCGGGGGCCGTCCACCGGCCGTGGGCCGCCTACGAGCAGCAGCCCAAGTTGCGCCTCCGGCAGCCGTTCGACCTCACGACACAGGACGCCCGGGCCGACGCGTCGAGTATCGAGGAGGACGCGGTCCTGCGCGGAGAAATCTTCGACGAGGTGTCGGCCTTCGAGGAGGGGCCGTTCGACCCCGCGTGGCTTGAGCGCATGCCACCCCTCCCCGAAGGGGATCCTGGGGCGCGCGGCCACCTGGTACCGGGGCCGGTCGCATACACCAACGCCCACCTGAAGAACGAATCCGTCCCGCGCGAGATCCTCTACGCCCTGAACGGCGTGGACGTGTGGAGCGAGCGCGGGGGGCGCATGTGCATCGACACGGACCTCGGGCGTCGTGTCAGTGCCGTGGGGGTCCCGTGCTTCTGGGCCCCGGAGACCCTGGCCCACTGCGTCAACCCGCGCCACGGCGTATGCCGCGTGATGCCGTTCGGTCTGGTGGACGACCGCGTGGCGGGGCGCTGGAACTTGGAGGACTGCGAGGCGTTCTACGAGCGCCGGAAGCGCGAGATCGCGGCCGCCACGTTCGTCCCGGCACCGGCCCCGTACGTCTTGCGCGAGTTGGCCGAGAAGCTAGAGCCCTGGCGCACGGCGGACGTGATCGGCACCGCGCCGCTCGACGTCCCCGACCGGGAGTTCTTCGGCCGCGACATCTTCCCCGACTCCCCCTATGCCGAGACCGACGTCCGCACTCCCACCCTGGTCGCATCGGCCTGGGGCGGCCCGAAGACCGTCCTGGTGGTGGCGTCGGGCCCGGGCCGCGCCGAAGGGCTGATCCGGACGTTGCGGTCGGTCTTCGAGTTCCCTGGTGGCACGCCCTGCGACGAGGCGGTAGTGCTGTGGAGCGCGCCCGAGGAGCCTACGGCCGAAGAGCGGGTCGGCTGGCCGGAGGGCCGTGTGACCGTACGGCTGAATACGGGAATTCGCCGGGCCCTGCGCGAGGTCGAAGCTATCGCCAAGGAGATGGGCTTCGTCTTGTGGCTGCGGGACGACGAGCGCCTCCTCCCCGGCGACGGGCCGCCTTTCCCGAGTCCCGCTACCCAGGACCTCCGGATCCTGCGGACCCTGGGGGTCTACCTCGGCGTGTCACGGTCCGACGGGAGTGGCCACTTGGAGCCCCGGCTCTTTGCCGCGGGCGTCAAGTTCCCGGACTACGTCCGCGCTTCAGTCTTTGGGCTGGGCCCCGACCACCTCGACGGCCGCATGGTGCACACTAGGAGCCTGTCGATCCTGCGGGAGCGCTTCTTGGGTGCGCCGGGCCAACTTCGCCTGAACGTGGGCTGTGGTTCCAGGACCTTCTCGGGGTGGGTCAACATCGACCACGACCCCGAGTGCCTCCCCGACCGTATCCTGGAGTTGGGCAAGGACGCTTTGCCGTACGCGGATGGCTCCGTTGGCGCGCTCTACGCGTCGCACATGCTGGACCACCTCGACTTCCGCGCGGGGCACCAGTTCCTCACCGAGTGCAAGAGGGTCTTGAAGCCTGGTGCGCCCATCCGCGTCGTCGTGTGCGACCTGGCGGCCTTCATCCAGGCCTACAACGAGGGAAACCTCAACCGGTTCGCCTACTTCCAGCCCAACGAGTTCCGCAACGCGACGACGCAGGGCCTGAAGTTCGGCTTCGTGGCCTGTGGTGGCATGTCCGACCGGGGCTGGTATAGCGGGCATAGAATGTTATACAATGCGGAAGGACTCCGAGAGATGCTAGAGGACGTCGGCTTCCTCCACGTGACGGCACGGGGCGAGAACGAGTTTTCCGAAGAGTTTCGAGACGTTGACGATTGCTTCCCAGATCACTCGGTCTATGTAGAAGGCACCACGTAGCCGTCTAAGCAAATACCAAGCCTGCTCCACCTGCGGCTAGGTACCGCATGTACTTAGAAGGAGCGGCTCTCCCCGCCGTCCACGACGAGGCAGGCGCCATTGATGTACCGCGCGCGTTCAGAGCAGAGGAAGACGATGGCCACCGCAACCTCTTCGGGGGTACCGAGGCGCCCCAGGGGGTACTCCCGGTCGAGCTTGGCCGCGAACGCGCTCGGATCCCCTGCGGCTTCGGTCGCCCACCCCGTCCCCTCGATCATGATGGAGCCTGGGGCGACCGTGTTGAACGTGATCCCGGAGCGCGCCAGGTACGGCGTCCTGGCCAGGCTCTTCATCAACGCGATCTCGGCCGCCTTCGCCATGGTGAACCACGGCCTACCACCCGCCTCGACCCCATGGATGGACGCCACGGTGACGACGCGCCCCCACTTTTGCCGCCGCATGAACGGGATGGCCGCCCGCGTGAACTCCACGGCGGCCCCCGCGTTCTTGGCGTAGACGTCTTTCCACACGAGGTCGTCGGTTTCCTCCACGACCTCGGTTCCCCACCGCCCCCCGCCCCCTACGTTGTTCACGAGGATGTGGACCGTGCCGAACGCGCCCACCGTGACGGCCAGCACGCGCAGCATGTCCCCTACACGCAGCGCGTCGGCACGGACGGGCACGGCCCCGCACGTCCCGGCAGCCTCGATCAACCGCACTGGGTCTCGGGCGCAGATCACCACCTTGCACCCTTCTGCTGCAAGGGCTTGCGCTGTGGCCAACCCGACCCCGTGGCTCCCCCCGGTGACCAGGGCAACCTTCCCGGCGAGGCCGAGGTCCACTAGAGGGGTCGCCAGATCAACTGGCTGTAGCCTTCGAGGTAGAGGCTCCCAAAGTCGGAGCGCTTCTGCTTGAGGATCTGGATGCGCTCCTCCTCAGCGAGGGCCTTGAGCTTGTCAGGGAAGCCCGTCCAGTACCGGCGGGCGCGGTGGAACCGCTTGGCCGCGTAGTCGAAGAGCGTCCAGTCACCGTACCACTCGACGATCGGCTCGATGTGGACGCAGGCCGCGGGCCGGAACTGGAGCAGGTAGTCCAGGAACGCGTGCCAGGCGTCCCCCGTCTGCTCCAGGGCCCCTAGGGTGAAGACGACCGCGCCGTCCTCGATCTGGGCGCCCTGGTCGGGGAGGAAGAAGTCGAAGACCTTCCCTTCCATGCGCCAGCCGCGCTGGCGTCCCAGCTCCGTGACAAGCTGCGCGGACGGTGCAGCCCAGTCGAGCCCCACGTACCGCTTGTCGGGGTAGATGCTGGCCAGCTTGGCGAGGTTGATCCCCGAGCCGCACCCGAACTCGTAGATGATCTCGGCATCCCGAAAAGGTGTCGTCCGGAAGAGCCACTCCTGGAAGACCTCGAACCAGTGCCGCTCGAACTCCGGGTTGTGCGGATCGACGTACTGGCCATCTAGGCGCACCGGCTGACCGGGGCGGATGTAGGCGGGGACCAGGGCCTCGAAGCTGCCCGTGGACCTGAACTTGATCAGGCTCTCTCCCCACCCGTCCTCCCAACGGCCCTTGCCCTCGGGCCCGGCTGTGGTGAGGTTCCCCGTGTCGATCCGTTCGAGGACATGGACGAGCTGCAGTTCCTGCCCTACTTTCGACAGGGCCCGGTAGGCGAAGTTGTTCTGGTGGACGCGTGCCCGGCACTCGGGTGGCAACGACCCCGCCGGGGTACCGAACAACCTCTCGAAGTCCGCAACGCGTAGGGACGGGGCCTCCCCGGGCGTTTCCTGCGCGGCGGGATCCTGTGTGGTCACGTGCCGACTCCTCAAACTGTCCCAGCGACCGCATGCGGGTCGTCGGGCGGGGGGAAGCGCACTCGCTCGCTGGGCCACCCCACGATGAAGTTGCGGTCGCTGTAGGGCTCGTCCACGACCGTGTAGGAGAGGGTCTTCAGGGTCGCCAGGATCTTGCCGCGGGTGTCATGGGGCACGCAGTAGTACATGAAGGGCGCAACACCCGTATGGTCCTCGATGACCACGACGGGCCGGTAGCGCATGAGCGTCCGCAGCCCCCCGGCGATGACGCACCGTTCGCCCCCCTCGACGTCGATCTTGATCCAGTCCACCTTGGGGATCTTCAAGGCCTTCACCAGGGCGTCGAGCGTGGTGATCTCCGGATCTCCCTCGAAGAAGGGCGCAGCGCAGGCGCGTAGCTCCGCGGGATGCTCGCCCTTCCGGTTGGAAAGGGCGACCTGGACGATGTGGCACTGGCTTGTGAACCTGTTGAGGGCCAGCAGGCGCTCAAGGGCCACGCACGACGACTCGTTCGGTTCCACCGCGTAGACGCGCGCCCCCAGGGCGCAGCTTGGCAGGGTCCACAAACCATGTCCGGCCCCGACGTCGAAGACCACGTCCCCCTCCTGGACGTGCCAGTACCGGTCGATGATTGGCCCCTCCCCAAGTCGCCCGACCCTGTCCGCGAACTCGTACGGTGCCTCGGTGAGGAAGGTCCTGCCGCGGATCTGGAGTTGCTGGGCAGCCGTGGGGGGCACCTAGAATGGGCCCTTGAAGCGGCGCTCATGGGAGTAGAGGTCCTCCCCGTCGAGGTCGATGGGCGACAGGTCCAGCATTCCCTCGACAGCGCGGATGATCGTGGCCGCGTTGGGGTAGAACTCGTTCTCCAGGGCACGCACGGTGGGGCAGGGGGTGTGGGCCCACCCGACGCGCTGCACGGGGGCCACCAGGTCGTCGAAGCACCACTGCGAGACTCGGGCGGCCACCTCGGCCCCGAAGCCGGAGTAGACCCAGTCGTTGTCGGCCACGAGGCAGCGCCTTGTCTTGCGGACGCTGTTGAAGATCGAGGTGTCGTCCAGGGGGGCCAGGGTCCGCGGGTCGACCACTTCCACGCTGACGCCGTGCCGCGCCAGGATCTCGGCGGCCTTGAGGGCCTCCACATTCATCCACGAGGTGCCGACGATCGTCAGGTCGCTTCCCTCCCGCAGAACGGCGGCCTCTCCAATGGGGGTCGCGTAGGGCTCCTCGGGGACGTCGTCCTCGGCCCAGTAGAGCCACCGGTGCTCTAGGACGAGGACCGGGTTGTCATCCCGGATAGCAGCGGTGAGCAGCCCCTTGGCGTCCCGGGCGCGGGTCGGCGCCACCACTTTGAGCCCAGGGATGTGCGTGAAGAAGCTGTGGAGGCTCTTGCTGTGCTGGTAGCCCTGTCCCCATCCCCGGCCGATGATCGCCCGGATCGTGAGTGGGACGCCGCGTTGGCCGCGGTTCGCGTACGCGTAGGTCGAGATGAGGTTGACGAGCTGGTTCATGGCCAGGATCAGAAAGTCGACCCGGATGTGGACGTGGACGGGCCGCAAGCCCCCCACAGCGGCGCCGAACCCGAACCCGGTCATCGCGGCCTCGCTGATCGGGGTGTCCATGCACCGGGTTGGGCCAAACTGCTCTGTCAGGCCCGCCACGCTGCCAAAGGCCTTGGCGTGGGTGGGAACCCCGATCCCGTAGACGAAGACGGTCGGGTCCCGCTCCATTTCCTGGGTCGTGGCCTCCTTGAGGGCCGCGCAGTAGGTGATTCTTCGTGTCACGACGCGGCGTCGCAGAAGATGCCCATGCGAAGCTCCGCGGGGTCTGGGGCGGGGGCTTCGCGTGCAGCCTTCACCGCGGCATCGAGGCGCTTGTTGATCTTGTGCTCCTCCGCGAGCACTTCCACCTCGGTCATTCCCTGCTCCAGCAGACGCCTGCGCTGCCGCTTGATGGGGTCGCGCTCACGCCACCAGTCGGCCTCTTCACGCGTGCGGTACCCGACGTCGAAGTCCTCGGTGATCCCGATGTGGTCGAGGTACCGACACGTCCGCACGCGCAGGAAGGCGGGGGTACCGTTGTCGAGGCGGGCGACGGCGAGCGCCTCGGCGATATACCTGCGGATCGACTCGACGTCGAGGGCGTCGGCTACCTCGAAGGTGGCGCACCGGAATTGGCTCACGACATCCTCGATCAGCTTGAACCCGTGGCGCACGGCCTTGGCGGAGTGGACGGCGTAGTCGTTGTCCTCGCAGAGGAACAGCACCGGCACCTGGAGCACGCAGGCCGCGTTGAGCGCCTCCCAGAACTCGCCGGTCTCCAGGGCCCCATCCCCGAACAGGGCCGCGCAGTACCTACCGTTGCCGAGTCGCTTGTTGGCGAAGGCCGTCCCTACCGCGGCGGAGATCGTCCCCCCGACGATCGCCGAGGTCGCCATGAGCCCCCGCTCGGGGGCCGCCAGGTGCATCGACCCCTGCTTCCCACAGGCGGTGCCGTTGACTCTGCCGTACAGCTCTCCGAAGAACCGCTCCGGATCCTCGGTCTTGGCGAGGAAGAGGGCGTGGCTCCGGTACGACCCGTAGACCTGCCCGGCCTCTCCTAGGGCCGCGCATAGCCCCACGGACACGGCTTCCTGCCCCATGCTCATGTGCATGGGGGTCCGCATCTCGTCCTCGGGGTAGTGCTCGACGATGAGGCCTTCCGCGGCCCGGATGAGGTACAGGGATCGGTATAGGTCGAGGCTCGTGGTCGCCGCGGGTGCCAACGGCCCTCTACTTCTGGTTCGTCCCGAGCACCCCGCGCTTGCGCCGCTCCTCGGCGCGCTCGCGGAGCGCGGCGCTGGCGGCCTCGACGTGCGCCAGGACGCTCGCGTTCGCGGGGTGGGAGAAGGGCCCGTCCTGGAAGGCGCGCATCCGGTCGGCGACGATCATGAGGAGGTGCTCGTCGAGGATTCCTTGGATGCTCGTGTCCAACTTCCGCGGGCCATGCTGGAACTGGATCTCGCACCGGCCTCCGCCATCCAGGGAGACGACGTAGTCGTGCGACGCCCCGCCCGCGTTCGAGTCGTGCTCGTCGGTGTAGACCGTCCCCCACTCGTACTCGCCCACAAGGTGCATGTTCTTGGCTTCCATGGGAGCGGAAGGTAGCGCACGGTTTGCCGGTGTCAACTAATTCGCCATCAGGGCACCGCGCGCTGGCCGTAGACGACGATGAGGCCTTCCGCGGCCCGGATGAGGTACAGGGATCGGTATAGGTCGAGGCTCGTGGTCGCCGCGGGTGCCAACGGCCCTCTACTTCTGGTTCGTCCCGAGCACCCCGCGCTTGCGCCGCTCCTCGGCGCGCTCGCGGAGCGCGGCGCTGGCGGCCTCGACGTGCGCCAGGACGCTCGCGTTCGCGGGGTGGGAGAAGGGCCCGTCCTGGAAGGCGCGCATCCGGTCGGCGACGATCATGAGGAGGTGCTCGTCGAGGATTCCTTGGATGCTCGTGTCCAACTTCCGCGGGCCATGCTGGAACTGGATCTCGCACCGGCCTCCGCCATCCAGGGAGACGACGTAGTCGTGCGACGCCCCGCCCGCGTTCGAGTCGTGCTCGTCGGTGTAGACCGTCCCCCACTCGTACTCGCCCACAAGGTGCATGTTCTTGGCTTCCATGGGAGCGGAAGGTAGCGCACGGTTTGCCGGTGTCAACTAATTCGCCATCAGGGCACCGCGCGCTGGCCGTAGAGCCGCCGGCTATCAGTAAGGAGCTTTGCAAGCCTACGGTTCTGCCGTTTGCGGATATGTCTCCGGGTGGCGACCTCGGCGTTACCGCCCCCCGTGTCGGCCCTGGCGGTCCAGGCGGCGGTCCCGGTGGCGGCCCAGGCGGCGTCCACGGCGGCGGCCCAGGCGGCGGCCTCGGCGGCGGCCCTGGCGGCGGCTCCGGCGGCGCCCCCGGCGGCGGCCCTGGCGGCGGCTCCGGCGGCGGTCCAGGCGGCGTCCCGGGCGGCGGGCCAGGCGGCGGCCCGGGCGGCTTCGCGGATCGACTCGTCCCCAGTGCGGAGGTACCGCAGCACGACCGGTGGCGCGGCCCACAAGTGGGCTACGCGTAGCGCTTCTTCTAGCGCGAAGGCGCGGTAGACGGGGGCCGCGTTGTAGCACCAGAGCGCGGACTTCGAGGTGCACGTGCCGTGGACTGTGGGCTTGGCGCAGACCACGCGGCACATCCTACGACTTGGAGCGATAGACACGGACGCCTCAAGCGGCGCCAGATAAGCTGACTTGCCGCAGCAATCCAGTGCCCACGCCAAGTGCCTGCGCGTCGCCATCGAGCCACGACGATACCACGCGACGCGGCTGGGTGCCACTCCCGCGCCTGGATATTTCCTAACCTACGTCCACGGTCGCTTACCTGGTCGTTACGCCACCACGCGCTGGCCGTAGAGGCGGCGACCTGCGGTGAGGAGCTTCGCGAGCCTACGGTTCTGCCGTTTGCGCGCGGCAGCCCCGGCGGCGGTCCTGGCGGCGGCCCTGACGGCGGCCCCGGCGGTGGCCCTGACGGCGGCCC
>ERZ1292629.674-Hain-H43-01um-R1-674-length-37843-cov-7_pt1 | contig 37843 bp, 60 predicted proteins | sample MGYA00564399_ERZ1292629 | MGnify/ENA primary metagenome ERZ1292629 (study PRJEB36523, sample SAMEA6512636) | groundwater metagenome | collected 2019-01-08 | study: AquaDiva: Metagenomics assemblies of 32 groundwater samples
AGAAAGTGAGAAAATGAGTTCAATAAAATGCAGAAAGTGTATGAATGTTTATGATGCACCATTTATACAATCAAACACAAATGGAAGAAAAACCAAATGTCCTTACTGTAAATTCAAATTCATTCCAACAAACAAAGATATTTTAAATATAACAAAAGGTAGATATCCATGGTAGATATAAATGAAAGAATAATGAAAGCAATTACACAACCAAAAAGAGAATTTAAAGGAAAGTTTCATGTAAGTAGTTTAGTGTATGATTGTTTAAGACGGAGTTACTATGAGATAGTAAATGGAGACGGATTTTATGATATTCAAACTTTAGTTACTTTCTGGATAGGAAGAAGTGTTCATCAAACACAATTTTTAAAGGAACATGAGTTAATGATTAAAATACAAAAATTGACAGATGCTATAAATAATAAACAACCTCCAGTTAAAGTTCCAGGATGGTTGTGTAAGTATTGTAATTTTGCATCAATTTGTTTTAGGGATTAATATGTATCATTCATGCGTATTTTGTAATATAGAAACAGCAGTTAAAAAAATTAGAATATATTTTCTATTTCCTAAAGCAAGTATGCATCATGGATATGAAGTGTGGATAGGACAAATTTGTGAGAAGAGGATAAAAAAAGGTGAATTTGGTGCCAACATCGAAACAAGAATTGAGACAATTCTTCCAAAAGAACAAAATGCCAGATTGGATGATGAACAAATCACTACCAATGGCAAGATTAACTCCAAAACTTAAACCAGGAAGATGTCAAACATGTGGATTTGATTATCAAAAAGATGAAGAATTAATATCTGTTCAGACGACTGTATGTAAGAATTGTTGTAAAAGATTTACAAAAATAATGCCTGTAAGATTGTTAAAGGAGGGAATGGTTCTATCTGGATTTTATTGTGATTGGTGTTTAGCAAAATGTTTCAGGACATTTACTGTAAATGTTAAAACTTGTTACCGATGTACAAATAGAATAGGTTATAAGCATCAACATCAGTTACCGAGAATGAGAAGAAGAGGATTGATATGAAATATAAAAATATAGAAAAGTTAATTATAAATGTGGTTGAATGAAGATAGCAGGTTATGAAATTCTTAAATCTCAACAAGTAGATGAGTTAAGGAATATAACAAACATAATTAAAAGTTTTAGTAACACAACTGAAAGACCTTCATTAGCATTTAGAGAAACTTGGGGGACAGGAGGTATAAGATTACCTTACATTCCAATTGATAAAGAACTAATTTTTGATTGCAATGCTTATTCTGATGTTTTAAGGACAATTACAATAAGTTTAAGAGAAGAGATTTTTAGAGAAGGAATTGAACTTGAAGAAAAGTTCGTGCAGAAATGTGCTGTTTGTAAGAAAGAATTTGACCATATAGAAGAGGATAATATTTGTGATGAATGCAAATCAATTGGACAATGGGTAGAACCAGATATTACCCAAAAACAAACTTGGGAGAAATGGTCTAAAGATGCTAATGAAAACAATCAAACTTTAGAAGAAGTTTTAAAAATGGTTGAAGATGATTTGAATATAATTGATAATGGTTATTTGCTTGTAGCAAAGAGTTATATTTTTGATAGTTTAAATCATCTAATTGGTTATAAAGTTTCAGAAATTGTAAGAGTAGACCCTCGTCATATAGATATAATTGCAGATAAATCTGGAAGACCAGGAAGGAATGATTCAGGAGCTTTTCTATTTACTTGTATAACACATCGTCATCAAATTTGGATAGATAAACTAACTTGTCCAGAATGTGGCAAGCCATTGTTTAAAGCTTATTTCAAAAGTATAAATGCACAAAATGTAGCAACCTATTACATAAAAGATGAGATTATTCATGTTACTAAATATTCTATCAGTTTAACTTATGGATTCAGTCCTATAGTAACAGTTTGGCAGAAAGTTATCACTTTATTGGAACAAGATAGAACAATTAAAAATTATTATACAAAAGGAAGACCTCCAGGAGTTTTGTTATTTGTTAGAGGTGTAAAAGAATCAATTGAAAAAGCTTGGCAATGGATGTTATCTCAATTTGAACAAAATCCACACATGGTAGCTCCTATTCCAATTGAAGATAAGACAGGAAAACAAATGGTTCAAATTGTTGATTTTACAAAAACTTTACAAGAAATGCAATGGATAGAAACAAGAGAAGAATTCAGAAGAGCTGTTGCTGCGGTGTTTGGTGTTATGCCTTTATTTACAGGGCAAAGCCAAGGAGGGATTGCTCAACAAGGTTTGGAAATAACAGTTACAAACAGAGCGGTGATGAGAGGGCAGATAATTCATAATAGAAAACTTTTACCATTTATAGCAGAACAGTTAGGAATAACAGATTACATACCTAAAATACAATCAGCAGAAAAGATGGATGAGATTACAGAATTGAGAATTGAGAACCAGAAAATAGTCAATGCTCAAGGTATGCAAAGCTTAGGATTCGATGTAGAACAGAATGAAGAAGGAGAATTTGAATTTACTAAAAAACCAACTTTGCCAACACCAACAGCAGGAATATCATCAATATTTCCAGCAAGTCAACAACAGAGATTTACAGGAGAACCAGAAAGTGTTCAAAGAAGTATAGTTAAAGGTATTTATAATTCATTAGAACAGAAATCAAGAAGTTTTGCTCTTCAAGATGCAAGATTAGGAAAAAAAGATGCAGATTACTATTCAAAATTTGATTGGGATAATTTAAATGAATCAATAAAAATCAAGTTAATGAATATAGGTGTTACAAAAGAAGATTTAGATAGAACTGAAGTACAAGCTCAACAAAATGAATTCAGAGAAAGAATGTATGAAAAGATGGAAGGCTCGGAGAATTTTAAGTATCGTTGGATTAACCCAATGGACGATAGGACTACTGATATATGCAGAGCAATAGTTCACAGGACTGATAATGGAGTTACGATGGAGAAATTAAAAGAAATAGTAAAACAAGAATCAAGAAAAGAAGATTTTGATTTGTATAAAGACAAACCATTCACACCTCATTTTAATTGTAGGTCTACATTTGTTAGGGTGTTATAATGCCAATAATGCCTTATCCTATATCTGGAAAGATTTATAACAAAGATAACAACTTACAATCTGGAGTTTATGTTCAAGCAATCAATACAAGGACAGGAGAAGGAACACAAAGCAATACAACAACTTCAAATGGAGAATATACTTTAGATTTAGCGAATTTAAATTCAGGTTATTCTGATAATGATATAATTTTTCTTAAAGCTTATGGTATTAGTCCAGAGAATTATGGTTCAGAATTTGTAACAGTTGATATGAGTATAGGAAGTTCAGAACAAGATTTAACAGTCTATCCTATTGTAGATAGAATTGTAACTCCAAGTTATTCAGATAAACCAGATATAGAACATGACCCAACTTCTTCAGCAAAAAGAGTTTTGATAGTAACAAAAGAAGGAAAATTCATTTCTATTACTAATCCTTTATATGTTTTAGATACAAATTCAACAAATATAAAAATAGCAATTGAAGCAATCAATACGGCTTTACAATCAGGAGGAATTACACAAGTCCAATTAGATGCTATCAAAACTGCGGTTGAATTGATAGACAATGCAATTTCAGGAAGCGAAATGCAAGTTGATATTGTGGATGTAGTTAAAACTGCTACTCCGACCACAGTTCAGGCAACAGCTTCAGGAAATACAACGGTATGGACTCCTGCATCTGGCAAAAAGCTAAGGGTAAAATTCATCATAGTCTTCAATTCTGGAACAGCCAACGATACAATCTATTTGAGATTTACTGCTACAGGAACAGCAAGATTCCGAGCAACATTAGTTGCTAATACTGGTTATACTTTAAATCTTATCGGCTGTAATTGGGAAGGTGCAACAGATGAAGCTTTGATAATCAATTTATCAGCGACAGGAACCATAGATATAACAGTATTGGGGGAAGAGATATGACGGTTGAAACGCGATATGAAAGAAGCGATACATGGACAGGTGCTTCACCCTATAAGCTTCTAACTACAAATACCACGACAGCAGCTTCATATGAAATTGGCGCAGGGGTAACTTATTTTAGCATTAGAGTTTCAGATGGTACTGGGACTATAGCAACATATGTAGCAGAAGGTGCATCTGGCAACCCAGGAACAGGAACTTGGACGCATGACATATTACCAGTTGGAAGAGCAATCTCAGGCAGGATAAATGTTGCTGTATACGCAAGATTTAACGGTTCATGGACTTGGGTAGAGAGTTTTGCTACAGAGGATTTGACAGGACAACAGTTAGATGCTGGAACTTGGACAGTTTATTGCTATTACCATGTTGGAACAGGAGCAAATAAAGACTTATGGTATTATTGGTGGGGCAACAGCACCAATCCCAGCAGGATAGAAGGCTTTGCATATTCAACCTATGTTCCAACAAGACCAAAACAGATATTAGGCGATGGTCTTGCGAGTGTGATAGCTTAAGGAGGATAATATGTATAGAAAAATATATGTAGGAGAAATGATTTGTGATAAAGAAGGCAGAACTACAAAATTCACAGAACAGGTAAATGGTGAGATAGATAAAGTAACATTAACTTATCAAAAAGAAACAAATCCAAACATGAGAATAGAGATGTATACTTGGGAGGATGAATTATTTTTAAGTCAAATAGGAAGTAAAACACAAACAATAACTCCAAGAAAGCCAGTTAATCCAGAAGGAATCTACGACCAAAAAGCAATTATTGGAGAAAGATACACAACAACAGATATGATTAAGATAGAGGTATTTGACGGAACTGAAGGAGATAAAGTAATAATAGAAATCGTGGTGAAGGAATAATGGAAATGAGAATCTCTATTGATGTAAAAGAAGAGGATTTAGATAAAGTTTTAAATGATAAGTTGAATGAAATTGCTAATTTTATTTTTATGAAATCTCAGGAAAATCTAATTATGCCAAATTCTAAAGTTTCCAAATATACAATAACAGACACAGGATTTCTATTAAGAAGCGGGGAGATTAATATAAATCAACCAACTAAAATAATTAAATACACAGCTCCTTATGCAGATTTTATTGAATATGGAACATTCCCGCATTTTATATCGCCATATGTTTTAATCAAATGGATAGAAAGGAAATTAAAAATTAGAGACAAACAAGCCATTTCAGTTGCTTATGCAATAAGTAAAAAGATAGAAAAGGAAGGAACTGACTCTAAACCATTTTTAAGAGATGCTATCAATCAAGCTAAAGAGAAATACAAATCTTGAAACAACATTATTATAAACAGTCTATCTGGTAGGATTGAAAGTCTACGGCTGTTTTATTTAGATGTTGCAGGATAAATAATTTAAAAATATAGAACTTTAAATTAATATAGTGAGAGAATGGTTGGATTAGAACAATTGCCAGAAATTACTAATGAAAAAGATAGAATAGTTAGAGGTTGGGGTTCTGTAGAAATTAAAGATAAAGACGGCGAAGTTATACCGATGAAAGAATTTTCTAAAATCATGCCAATTATTATGAAACGCGGAGGAGCAATAATGGATGCTCATTCTAACAAACAAAGAGGGAAAATTTTAAACTATGAATTTGCAGAACATCCGGAAACTAAAAAAGAAGCAGTAAGATTACTTTATCAAATTTATGATGATTATCCACAAGATACACGAGTTTGGGAAGATATTAAAGCTGGAAAGAAAGGATTAAGTTTTGGAGGAGCAAGTCATAAACAAGCTCCAGTTATAATTGATATGGAGACTTTTAAAGATACAGCAAGAGCTTTGTTAGCATTGGAAGGATATGAATTTTCTATAGTTGATAATCCAAGTAATCCAGAAGCTTGGAATACACAAGCTAATTTAGTTGCTAAAGGCGATACAGAAATTAAAAAGCCTTTTGCTGGATATTCTGATTTTGCAGAATGTGTATCAGAACAAAAATCTAAAGGTAAGTCAGAAGAAAGTGCTAATAAAATTTGTGGATTTTTACAAGCCAGAACAGAAAAAGGAGATATGGAACAATTTATAGAAAAAGCAGAAAGGTATGATGAGGTTAAAAAAGAATTATTTTTCTCAAAAGTTTTAGAATTAGTTAAAGAAATTGATAAAAAAACGAGATGGTCAAATGTAAGTGATACACAATTTAGAAGATTAAGAGAAAGAGGATTAAGAATCAGACAAAAATGATAATTATGACAGAAACAATTTTACCAGAAAATAATTTGTTGGCAGAAAGAAAGCCAGAATCAGAAGAAGAAAAATTGCCAGAAGGTAAAGAACCAGAAAAAGCAAAACCAGAAGATGTAATCAGTTATACAAAAGGTTCAGCAGAACAAGAAGTTTCAGAAAGATATTTTAATGGAAGAAGTTATGACAGTTTATCAGATGAGGAAAAGAAAAGATTTGATAAAATAATGTCAGCTCATTTGTGGGGAAGAGAAGAAAAATCAAAAAGCTTTTTAGATGTAAACAAACCACAAGATATGAGACCTCCTAAAAAATGGTGGGAAAGAGCAACTTCAACATTAGCAAGGACACCAGGAGTTAGAACACCAGAAAGACTTGCAGGTTGGCTATTCTACCATCACATGAAACCAAAAGGAACAAAAGAACCAAGAGAATTTGATTTTATTCCTTTCGGGAAAGCAGATGATGGATTATTAGCTCAAGCAAGAAGGAGAAAAAGAACTTGGTTAAGAGCAAATAAAGATTTTGATAGTTGGACAGATGCAGAAATGGAAGAGGCAGTTAAAGATGCAATGGAAGAGCCAGAATTTAATAAATTTAAAAATATAGAAAATGTAAATAATAATAGTGAAAACATGGCAGAAGAAAATAAAATAGAAGCCGTAAAACAAGAAGATGAATCAAGTCAAATAATTTCTCTATTAAAAGAAATTTTAAACAGATTACCAGCAAGACCAGTAATTCCAGAGACACCAGTTGAAGAAGCAGTATTAGGAAAGGAAACTCCTAAACAAGAAGAGCCAAAAATAGATGTCGCAAAATTGAAAGCAGATATTGCAGAAGAAGTTAAAAAATCCTTAAACATAATCTCAACACCAAGACCTGAATCAAGTCCTGTGGCAAGTGAAACTCCTAAAGATGTTTTAAAAGGGACAGTTGCAGGAGATTTAAGAGATTTAATAACAGGTTGGGAAACAGGTAAATTCCAAAATGTTGAGGAAGTAAACAGAGAAGTAATGAAAATAACTGCTACTCATTATCCAGAATATAAAAGAGCAGTTGCAAGAGGAGTAGGATTATGACATTAGCAAATGAAATCATAACAATAAATGATATGGCAAGACAGCAATATCTTGAACCATTCGCAGGAAGATTCATAACAGAACAAGATTTGGAAGTAGCAAAAGCAGTAGCAACAACTTCAACAACAGGAACTTACAATGCAATTTACGGAGCTCAAGCTTGGATAACTTTGAATATGGAAGCAAATGCTTTCGGTTGTTTGCCTAAAGCACCTTGGACAAGAAGCGGTTGGAGAGTAATAACAGCAAGAGCAGGTCAGTTAACAAGTGCAGGTATTGCACAAGATGGAGCTTTACAATCAGCGTTAACACCAACAATGGCTGTAATTTCAACATTACCGAAAACAATGCATGCAGTAGTTGAAGTATCACAAGTCAATCATATTTTAGCAAGTGAAGGTTTGGATGATACATTTTATTCAATGACTGATGCAAGAGAATTTATGTTGAAAGAACATACAGAAGATTTGAACAGAGCTTTGTTGACAGATGTAGATACATTAGCTTCAAATAACTTTGAAAGTATAGATAGAGTTTGTTCCTCAAGTGTAGAAGAATCAGATTGTGGAATAACAGCAGGAGACCCAGATATTTATGGAATAGACAGAAGTGCTTCAACAACTTATGATGCATATGTAAATGAGAATAATAATACAGACAGAGAGTTTACAGAAAGCATTTTGATGACTACATGGAGAAACATAATGACTAATGGTGGCAATCTATCATTTTTCATGACAGGTTGGGACACTTTAGCAAAGTGGAATTTGATGTTTAGTCCAGAAGTTAGATATAATGTTATGGGTCAAGGAACAGTAAGTCCAGGAGTTAATGGAATCCAAACTTATCCAGGAATAGGAACAGGAATTTCAGTAGCTACATATTTAGGAAAACCGATAATCATAAGCAAGAACGCGCCTCAAGATACAATTAGTAGAGTTTACGGACTTGATATCAGCAATCCAGAAGGGTATTACATACCAAGATTAGCTTTGAAAATGTTAGTTCCAACAACTTATTATGAAGCTGGAGTTAACAAAGGAACACCATTAGAAATTGCAAGATTGAATCTAAGAGGTATGTATGCTACAGTTGGAGAAATAGTATGTACCTTCTTCGGAGCACAAGGAAAGATAAGAGACTTAAAATAACGGCTTACTAACTGGCAGATGGTGTAAAAGATATGGCTAAATTTATCATGGTAACATTATCGTTATTTGATAATATCTACTTTTCAAGGAAAGGGAATAAATATCTGATAAGAAAAGGAGAACCATTTGAAGTTAATGATAAGGATGATATAGAACAATTTAAAAAAGATAAAGGAAGATTTGAAGAAGTTGGAATTGCACAAGAAGTAAAAACCACAACAGAAAAAATTGTGGAAAGAATAAAGAAAAAAGGTAAGAGATAATGGCTTTTGCATCGACAGTAGATGGTTATGCAGGTTTAGGAAATAAAAAAGTTGCTTTTGGAACTTTTACAAATGGAAGTGGAGATACAGGCGGAGATATAGATACTGGATTAAGTGTTTGTGAATTTATGAACCTACAACACAAAGGAACAGCAGTAACAACAAATGCACCTGTAGTGAATGAAACATATCCTGTAGCTGGAAACGCAGTAACAATAGTTACAGATGATAATGCCGATGGATATTGGTGGGCTTTCGGCTACTAAGGGATAGAAATGAATAAGTTCAAAGTAACTTTACTTATAGTCAGTTTGATATTTTTAGGTATCTTCAGCTATCTTGTTCTTGGAACGGCTCAGGGTGGAGCTGGGAATATCTATCCAGCTAATGCTTCAACAATAACATCAAGTAGAGCCATACAATTCGAAGTCAATCTAAGCAATATAGATACAAATGGAATCTACGGATGTCAGTACCAGATAGGTTTAGCTAATGGAACATATTTCGGAAATACAAACCTTACTATGGTCAATACCTCTTGGAATCGTTTCTTCAACGCTTCAACTTCTAATTTGAATATGATAGATTCCAACACAACCAACTGGCACAACTGGACTGTTTACTGCAATCATACATCAGATAGTATATTTTACAATGTCTTTAACTTTAGTGGTTATCCAAAAGACAGATTCTTCAGATTAAACACAATCATTCCAACAATCAATTCTCCTGCTAACGCTACAGTTTATAATTATAATTTTACTTTAAACATTACTATCAACTCTTATTTAAATAACGCCACTCAATATAACTGTACTTATAATTTAGGATTAAGTGATGGAACAGAAGGAAGCACATGGCAATCTCAACAGACAGGTAAATTTGCCAACTTTACAAACGTAACAAGCACTAAAAATGCTTATAGAAACAGCACAGCTTTTAATGTTTCGGTACAGAATGCTTACAATACTTGGCATAACATTACTTTTAGGTGCAATGATATAGGAATGAGTGATTATCAGACTTCAAGCACTATTTTATTTGGAATAGATTCAACCAACCCGACTATTGAAAATGAGTCTGTTGCCATTTACAATGCAACATCAGGAGGAAATTATTTAACTCTTGATTTTGATATTACTGACCAGAATCCTTCTATTTATTTAGTTAATATTTATTATCCAGATGGAGCTAAATCCAACAAAACAGCAACAATTAAAACTGCTTTCAATTCAGGAGGAAATGGAAATGTTACAGTTAATCTAAGCTCTGAATTAACTCAAGATGGAATTTATCAGTTAGAACCATGGGTTAATGATTCTGCTGGCAATTCAAATACAGGAACAAACCAAACTTATGTGGCGATGAATTTAAAAGGAAGCAGATGGAATCCAGTTGGAATTTATAATAATATATCATTATCAGGAATAGCAAGTATGACAACAAACATAACTTATGTTTCTATCTTTAACAATTATCCAGGTTATAAGAACTTCACAACCTATCAAGTAGGATTAACTACCAATGCAAATACAAGAATCAATTCAACTTTAAACGCTACAGTAATTTATCCAACTGCAAATATCTTGCTTTTGCAAAAATATCAGGTTTATTTCTTCACTCCAAATATGACTTTATATACAGGAGGATGGAATTTAATTGGTTTGACAAACACGACAAGAATTAATTTAAATCAAACATTTTATTCAAGATTATCCTTTACAAACTATACAGAACAGAAGGTAAATGATTCAATTAACTTTGCAGTTAACAATACTTATTATTCATTTACAAATCCAACAGCATTACAAGTAACATATGTAGGAAATGTTTCAATGACACTTACATCAGCAAATTACACTTATAACACAACACATATTAAATTAATGCTTAATCCTGAATTTTTAGGAGTAGGAGTTTGGAATGTTACTTATCTTTACTCTCCTAATAGTTTAAGCCAATGGGCGAACTTCACTTATGCAAGTTTTTACAATGCTTCAGCTAATTTGTTTTGCACAGCAAGAAGAACATATTTAGCTACAAGTTGTCCAGGATTTGATACTAATACAACTTGGTATGGAGTAGGGACAGCTTTATGGATGTTGACGAATAACAACATGACTTTAAACAGAACCTTATTAGGGTCGGTATTAACATAAAGGTGATAAAAATTGAAAATGAAAAATATATTGTTGACTTTGCTTGTATTAAGCATGGTAAGTGGTATAGCAATAGCACCACCTGTGCCATATCCTATTGCAGTTAAAATAACAGCAAATAATCCAATAGGATTGGACGTAGAAATAACAGATGTAAATTTAGGAATAAGTAAAATATATCAAACAAATGAATTTGGAGAAATAATGCTGGATGCTTCAGACTTTATAGGATTTAAGCAATATGATACATTTCAAGCTAAAGTTTTAATTTGTAAGGATAGTATACAATGTGTTAAAACAGATGAGTTAGTTGATAGTCTTTTCTTCCAGTTTGATTTAACAGGAATAATAACACCAACTTGTCCAGAACCAATAGTTTGTCCGATAGTTCCAACTTGCGAAGAATTAGGATATATTAAACCAACAGATTGTCCAACAATACCAGTTTGTGAAGAATGTCCTGAGTCAGTTACTTGTCCAGATACTACAGAAGAGACGATAATTACTTTCATATTTACAATAATAATAAGTTTGGGAGCCGGTTATGGATTTAAAGTTTATGTTGATAAGGAAGGAAAAGTTAAAGGCTTGCATAAACACTCAGGTATAATTAGCTATCACGACCCAAACATAACCCATCTTAACCCGCTTATAAGACATCCAAAAGGGAAGTTTTTCGTTAAGTATAAGAAAGATTCAGACGGAAAATGGAGATATTTAGGTTGATTAAATGCCAATGCCTTCTTATCCAGTATCAGGTAAAGTGTATGATTTAGATGGAACAACAGTTTTAGTTGGAGCCAAAGTTACAGCTCATGATTCTACTACACATGATTGGATTAAATCAGATGCTATTGTAACAACAAATGCTTTAGGAGAATACACTCTGGATTTAAATAATTTTCAAAAAGGTTATAGTAACGCAGACAAAATTCAAATAGTTGTTTATGATACAAATCATACAAAATGTGGAGAAGCAAGACATACAGTTAATACAGTTGTTGGAAGTTTAGAACAAGATTTATACATGCATTCAGGAGAGCCAGTTTTTGATAATACTTATGTAAATGGAGGGGTTGTTACCAATGATTCAGCTTCAGCTATAAGAGTAGATTTTTATGATAGATATAATGATGTTATTATTTTTAGTGTAAAATGTGGAGCTAATACATCTATACTTGTTCCATCAGACCCATCTAAAAGAGGGATATTCTTTCAAGGAGGAGTTTGTAGAATTTGTGGAACAGAAACAGGAGGAGCAATTAGGTCATTTAATGTTATTCATAAAATAGGTGGCTATTGATGGCAGAGAATGTGGATATAGCTGTTTTGAAGAATGATTTGAAATGGATAAAAGATAAATTAACAAGCATAGAAACTACTGTAAATAACACAAAAGCTTGTGTAGATGGTCATGATAATCGTATTCAATCTCTGGAAAATTGGAAGAAATTTTGTGATGCACAATTTAATAAAAACATGGCAAAGTGGGGGATTCTAATAGCTTTGATATCAATAGGAATAACTGTTGGTTTAAAGCTTTTAGGAATTTAAAAATATAGATAAGGTAAATATTATTAGTGAGTGAGTAGTATGCCTTATACAAGTTATGGAGTATCAGGATTAGTTTACGATGTAGATTCTACAGTTGAATCTGGAGTTCAAGTTACAGCTACAAATAAGACAACTGCAGAAAATTATCCTGCTCCTGTTACTTCTAATGCATTAGGACAATATACAATTGATTTAGCCAACTTTTCCAATGGATATTCAGTTAGTGATGAGATAGAGGTTTATTTTTACAAGCCAGGAAAATCAGCTGTTTTTACTTTTACTGTTTCTGGAAGCAGTTATGAAAAAGATGTTACTTTAAGTGTTTCAACAACTTATACAACACCAGAAAAAATAGCAATGTTTTTACACATTCAAAACTTTACCACAACAAGTAATGTTAGTATAAGAGCTGTTGAGGAATTGATTAAAAGAGAAGAAGACTATATAGATGAGACAACTCATAATAGTTGGAGAGTTAGATATTCTGGAACGAATACTGGAAGTGATACAACTGCTAAATATGAATTTTATAATTTAGAGAATAGAAAACTATATCATGCAGGAATTCCGATTTTTCTGAGGCATAGAAATATCAAAACTTTAGATGCTAATAGTGGAGATGAATTTGGAATGTGGAATGGAAGTTCTTATGAAAATTGGTTATCAACCAAAACAGAAGGAAGAGCTAATGATTTTTGGTTGGATTATGAACAAGGAACTTTATTCATACATCAAGGATATGGATTAAGAGACACATTTAATAAAATAAGAGTAAAATATAGATATGGAGATGTAACTGTAAGCAAAATAGTTGAAGATATAGCGACGAAATTAGTGGCTATTGATTTAATGTTAAGTGAGACAAGAGTAGTTTTCCCAGAAGGAGGACTTTCAATAGATAGAAAGATTGAAATTTTAAGAAAGGATATAGACGATAAGCTGAGCAGTTTAATTGAATGGACACCGTTAAATATAGGATTGGTATAAATGATAACAGACCCGTTGTTGACTGTAAAATCAATTTTAAGTAATAATTGGAATAGTAGTAATACTGAGAATATAAAACCAAGATTCTTTGAAAATAAAAGCATAAAAGAAATTTTGTCTATAGAACCAGTTAATGATACTTTAACTTTTTACAAATTAGCATCAACCCAAACAACTAATAGTTTAGGAACAGCAAGTAGAGAATGGAAAGACCCAGTTACTATTGATATTGTTACAATGAAAAGCAGAGAACATTTGTTGTTAATGGTAAATGAAGTGGACAGGATAATCTCAGCTAAAATTATTATTCCAGATAGTAATTATGATATATTAGACCCAGACGGAACAAGTCAAAAAGATTGGTCTGATACATACAAAGGAATTTTTAGATGGACTTATGACATCATACTCATTAAAAGTAATGAAAGTAGGTAAGATAAAAATGGTAGAAGAAAAAAATTTGTTAAAATGGAAAGGTCAGTTAGGTGTAATTATAAGACATAATGAACCAGCAATAAAAATAAGAATAGACACAGAAGAACAGAGAGTAGTTGAAGTAACAAATAAACAAGCAGAAGTGCTTTTAAGACAACCAGAATTATGGGAAATAGTTAAAAAGAAAAAAGGTGAAGAACAATGACAGTTTGGCACAGTAGACACGGATATATTTTAGTTGGAAGAGAAACCACTTACGGAACAGCAGTTTCAGCAGTTAAAGATATAGGGTTAGTCCAAAATGTAACACCAACAGGAAATATGAATTGGACAAGAGCTTATGGAATAGGCGATACAACAGCAGTTCAAAGTTTGGATTCAGGAAGGGCAGATTTTTCAGGAAGTTTAGAGTGCATACTCCAACATGGAAGATTGTTGGATTATATAACAGGGACAACAGTAGTGCATGACGCGACAAGCACACCAGATATTAAACATACTTTTGCAGAAGCCAGTTCAATACCAAGCTTTACAATGGAGGAAGGATACAACGCAACAACTGATATAACTTTAAAATATCATGGAGTTAAACTATCAAGTTTGACTTTAGCATTGGCTTTGGATGGATATTTAAGATGTAGAGCAGACTGGACAGCAGAAGACTTAGACCCATCAGGAACAACAGCAACAACAGCAGTAATATCGACTTTAACTCCTTTCAAAGACTTTATGGGGAATTTAAGTTGGGGAACTATAGGAGCAGAATCAGCACAAGCAGTTATTCAATCAATGGAATTTACAATCAACAGAGCTGGAGGAGGAGAGCCAAGAATATGGGGAGTAGAAAGTAAATTACCTCAAGCACATGAAGTAAGTCAAACAGCAATAGATTTCAGATTCAGTTTGGCATTTCAAACAGTAACAGCATTGCAAGACTTTTTAGGAAGTTCAGCAGGAGTGTTGAATACAGGAGTAGAACTTACGAAAAAAGGTTTGATAATTGATATAACCAACGGAGTGGCTTTGGCATCAGGAAGAAGAGAAGTTTATATAGACTTGTCAAATTGTGTGATTAATTCAATAACAAAGCCTATAAACATTGGTGGTTATATAATAATGGATGTTGCTGGATTTGCACAGACTATTGATAATTTATACACATATGATAACATCACATCAGCTAACTGGGGATAATATTTTAACAAAAGAGGTGAGTGAGTGAACGAAATAGAGATTAGTATAGATGGTAAAATAAAAAAAATAAATGTAAAACCAATTAGTGTAGGACAACAAGAAGAATTTTTTGAAAAGCTTGTAGAGATAATAAAAGGGGAAGACCCAACAAAAGTTCTGGACTTCATCAAACACAAAAACAAGATGGCTTCTGAGATGACGGATTTGACAGAGAAAGAGATTAAAAGCTTAACTCTGGAGGAGATGAATAAGATTTTTTTACCAATATTCCAACAGCTACAGAGCAGTTTTACAATGACCTTGCCACAGCCAGCCAGCTCGTTGACGAAGGTAGAGGCGAATTAGTCAATAAGTTTATAAAAGAAGGAAAAGTGAACCAGCTAATTGGATTTTATTTGATGATGGAATCATTGAGCAGGGTGTATGGTTGGACACCAGAAGAGATAAGAAAAATGAGAAATGAAGACTTGATAATATATTTAACAATTTTATCAGGAAGGAAGACAGAAACCAAAGAAGAGAGGAGATTGTTATCGCTGAATTAACATTGAATGTTAAAGCAAATATAGACCAGATGAAAAGAGATTTGAATAAAGTCTTTACTGATATAACAAGAATTCCAATTAACATAACAGCAGGAATAAGAGAACAGGCAAAAGGTTATGTAAGCGGTGTAAGTCAAATGTTTGGAGGAGAAGCGATTGGAGGATTTGCTGGTCAGATGTTAGGTAAACTAACAGTAGTTGGAGCAGTAGCAGGTCTGGCGTTAGATTTTTTAAAGAAAATAGCAGATTGGCTATCTCAAGCAAGTCCATATCTTAAAGGGATTCTGGATATTCTAAACAAGAGCTTTATGATTATGTTCAAACCTTTTGGAGATTTTATAGCTATTTTATTAAGACCTTTAGCATTACTTTTACTACAATTAGCAAGACAATGGTTACCACAAGCAAAGGATATTCTACAAAAAATGAGAACTGGAGAGATAACACCAGCAGTGGCAAATGTTCAATTAGCAGGAACATGGATTACAACAGTTTTAGGAGGATTGTTAAGTGGTATAGGAGAAGCTATACTCAAAGGAATAGGGGAAGGAACTGTTAAATTTTTTGAATTGTTTGATATAAAAAAGATAACAGAAAGAATATCTACTTTTTTGGATTGGGAAAAGCTTACGGAAAGAATATCTACTTTTATAGATTGGGAGAAGATTTCAAAGAATATAGAAGATTTTATCAATTGGGAAGCTATAACTAAGAGAATAAGCGATTTTATCAATTGGGAAGCTATAACTAAGAGAATAAGCGACTTCATAGATTGGGAAAGTATAGAGAAAACAATAAGCGACTTTATCAATTGGGAAAAAATTTCAAAAAACATAGAAGATTTTATAAAATGGGGTGATAAACTAATAAAAGATATTTTTGATTTCATCTCCTTTAGAATAGAAACAATAAGAGTAAATTTTTGGGATTTCTTTGAGACTGTTAGACTTAATATTAGAGAACTGTTAGGATTAGAACCTCCATCAACAGGACATGGAGCTACAGGAACATGGGGAGGTATTGCAGAAACTATAACAACAGCAGTTACAGGAACACTCCAATCAGTAAGAGAAATAGTTCAAAATGCTGGAGAAACAATGGCAAGCACATATTCAGCAATGGGAGGAGTATGGCAACATTGGACACAACAATTATGGGGTGCTCAATTAGGATTAAGATATGTTCCAGAAACAAGACCTATGATGGTACATAGAGGTGAAGAAATATTAAGAGCAGGAGAACGAGCCAAAGAAACAATAGTTAATATGAATTTTAGTTTCGCAGGAGCTACATTCCATAAAGGAGTTGATGTTGAAGACGCAATAAAGAGGTCTGCAAGAGATTCAGAACTTTATCTGAGGAGGAGATTGAGTGGGTAGCTTCGTTAAACCAGAGGATTTGGAAAAAGAAAATAAGCCGATGAGCATAGAAGAGTTCACAAAAAAAACAGATGAGGAATCAACACAAGAGGATTTAATCATTCATAAACTAAACTCTATAGAGAATGAGATAATAATTTTGAAAATAAATCAACAGAAAATATTAGGCAGGTTGAGAGAGGTAAAAGATGACTTGGAGCATATCAGGAAGGGTTAATTTCACATTTGATTCAACTAATGAAGGTATTATTACTAATGAGAATGTTACAAAAGATGCTAACTTAATGCCTTTTCCTTTAATTGGATTAGATAGTGATGAGACTGATGTTTTTGATTTTGGAGGGACGACAAGAATGATAACTTTAACTGTTGAAAAGAGTGGTACTACTTCTGCTATAAACACATTCATTCAAACAAAATTATTAGCTCTAATCAACGGAGACCAATCCGATACCTTAACTTACGTCTCAGATAGATTGGGGACTGTCTATGTTAAGGTGATGAATGTGACATTTGATATAGTCGGCGGAACTCCAACAAAATTTATTTATACTTTAAAATTAATTGAAGCTACTCAAGGAGTTTAAATGACTTATAGAAGGGTTTATCTAAAAAATGTATTGAAATATGGTTCGATAATCGGAGCAGTCAGCATACCAGCTATTTTATTAATTTTTAGCTATCTTGCTTCTTTAGGAGCAATTAATATTGTTGGAAGTTCTGGAGATATGACTTGTGCTGGAAACTCTAAAGAATTCTGTTTTGCTTATCTTAACTTCACAATGAATCTGGATTATATCTATATCTATCCCAACAAAAGCTGGTACTTCCAAACAGACAAAGAAATTAAAAAAATAGAGTTTCAAATTCCAGACGCAAGGACAAAAGAAGGTTGGAGGACAATAGACCTAACAAGACCTTGCGGATGGCTCAAACCAGAGACTAAATGTAGTGTTAATTATGCCTATAGGTTTAGAAAATCAGAAGGATTACAACAGATAAGATACAAAGCAGAGAAATTTAATTTAACTGAAGATGTTAAGTGGTCTTTTGGATTAGGAAATGAATCTGAAGGAGTAGACCCCACTTGGAATGGCTATTCTGCTGACGATTTCTTTGTGGAGTTAATATCTAACAAAGCCGATTTAACTTACGGAGAGGCTATTTTTGTAATTAAGAATCCAACAAGTTTCAATTTCACAGTAGATAATATCCAAAACAAATTCTCAGGAAAGTTTACTAAATACTTCGGAAATGATATAAACAGCTATGATTTGGATGTTCTGGTAAATAAAAGCTATTCAAACAATATTACTGATTATTCTACAGTTTGTAACTCTTACTATACTTTGAATACTACCTATGTTGAAAATTGTACTCAAATCGCTTCAGGTTGGCATTGGAATAATTACACAAATGAGGAATGGAAAGATACAGAAGCATTAAACTTTATAGCAGGAAAGACACTTACTGTAAGACTTACTGCATATTGGAATGCACATTTAGGACAACAAAGTATAGAGTGGTTCCCTCTAATAAGAATACAAGATACAGAACTAATACAAGAAAAGTGGGGTTGGTGGAATGCTTCATTTTCATATAGAACTAATATAACAATAACCAATCAAGGAAGTGCCACTTTGAATCCTTATACACAATTTGTCAATCTTTCGGTATTGTCGGCAAACATCAGAAGCGATTATACGGACTTGAGGATAACCTGCAATGACACTACAGCGACCCACAACGAGGTGGCTTATGCCATCTGGAACGAGAAATTGACAGAAAATTCAACCATTGTTACAAATGCAACTTACACATTCCTTCCTCTTTATATTAATGTCACGAGAATACCTCCGTCTGCGAGTGCGACCTGCTCTGCTTATTACGGCTACTCGGCACAGACTACTTTCAGTGCTCTGGCGAACAATGCTACTGCCACATTCCCTTTGTTTGATAATTTCACAGGTAATTCTTCTGGTGGTGTAGATTTCCAATATAATTGGCAATCCACAGCACAATCTTTGTATAAAATCAACATTACTGGTAATGAAAGGCTTTTAGCCGCTGAAAAAGCAACTACTGCTCAATTCATATATAGTTTGAAGAATTTTACTTTACAATCGGCAACTGTAGGTATAAAGGTTTGGGGGAGTAGTAAAAATGGCGATGTTGCCGCATCTGGAAGGATAACTTATACTATAGGATTTGAAAATACGACAACACATAGCGGAGTAGATATGCATGCAATTCAAAGCGGTGCGACTACTTGGACTTGGATTGGCGGTACAGGAGGGTGTAGTCTGAGTGCAAATCAAAACACATATACTTGGTATAAAAATTATGCTACCTTACTTGGGAATATGTCATCAACAAGAGGGATATATAACGAATCAGGATTTTTGTGCAACCAAATCGGAATATCTAAAAGCAGAGCATATCTTTTTCTTGGTGCGAATGGTGGTAATGTGGTTAATTCGAGTTATGAAAACATAACAGTAATGTATTGGACAACTCCAGAACCGACCTATATAATAGGTTCAGCAGAAACATCAGGAGAGACGACTCCACCGACTTATTCGTTAAATTCAACCAACTCAACATTAGCAGGAACAACAATAGAACATAGATTAAGATGGACAGATGAGACAGGACTGAGCGGTTATATCTTTTCTTCCAATATTTCGGAGGGGTTTGAAGCTGTTGGATTTCCACCAACAGGATGGCAAACTGGTAGCGATTTAACAAATTCTGTGTGGTATAGAAATACAACCAGTCCTATAAATGATACTGCATCTGCAAGTTCAAATTCAACTTTAGGAAATAGCAACGAGGCATGGTTGAATATAACAAAATATTTTGATAAGGCAGGCAATGTTTCATTTTATTGGAGAGTGTCATCTGAATCTGGCTATGATTTTCTTTGTTTTTGCATAGACAAGGCATGTTTAGCAACAGGATGCACCTGTCAAGGAAGTGGTGGAACAGCAGATGCAAGAATATCTGGAACTGTAAATTCAGCTTTTGTGATGAAAAACGTTTCAGCAGGCAGTCATAATTTTACGTGGTGTTATGCAAAGGACAGTTCTACATCGAGTGGAGACGATATGGGTAAGATAGATAACATAATATTCAATACATCAACGACTAATTTCATAAACGATACTTGGGCAAGCATGACAGGATTAACGAACTGGTCTAATGTTACAAAGACGTTAGGATTGCCTTCAAATGTCGGAGTTGGGTGGTGCGTCTATGCTAACGATACATCTAACAATTGGAATTCTACAAGCTGTCAAAATCCATTTAGTTATTTAACAACATCACCACCAACTATTTATTTGTATTTGAATAGTTCTTCAACAAATACGACCTTGGAATCAGGAGAGCCAATCAACATAACAGCAACCTCAACTGGAACAGTCTGTCTTAGTATGAATCACACTAATTTTGGAAATAATTTTACTTGTGGAACTAATTCTATAACTTACTTATGGAACGATACTTTCTCTTCTATCAATAAATTCAACAATACTCTAACAGAGGGAAACTTATCTTACTCAAGTCTATCAAACCATACGATTAATATCACTTTACATTCCTATGACTTGGTTAGAAATGCTTCCTTAAATCTGACTGGAGTGAATACTTCAGGAGAGAATTATCCTGCTAATGTGAAGATTTACATCAATAATTCTTTAAGCAATAGTCTAAGCGGGACTCTTAGAACAGGAAATGCTACTCTAAACACTCTAAACGATAGTTCTACAACTAAAAATATTAGCTTTACAACAGCTGGTTCACAACAACTTTATTTAAAACTTCCTGAGAATGCTAATGTAACATCAGCCAAGTTGAATTTGAGTGGTTATAGAAATGATACGCTTTGTTATCAAGAATTTGCGGATGTTTCTACATCATGTGGTGGATTAAGTACAGGAAAATATTTAGTTACTAATGATGGAGCAAATGTTGGTTATTTATATATTAATTATTCAAAGTTAAATTTCTTGAACGGCACTTGGCAGGTTAAACACGGAAAACAAAATACCTATAATATTTCAATTCCTTCAGTATGTTGGAATGCTAATTCCAACATACTAATGTTTAGAATACAATCCGTCTCAGCATCTTATCCAAATGACTATAGCCAACCTCAATGTTATAATAGTTCTGATTGGCAAAATGTAGGAAACAACGGAGGAGATGAAGGAGCTACAGTTGCAGTTGACCATACTATATATATGTATGATGGTAATTGGAATACAAACAATATTTGGGGTGGAATTGCAAATGGATGGATTATTTCTTATTATCCAGATAATCCTCTTCGTGGTTCTATATTTGAAGAAGCTATGTGGTGGAATTTATCATATCCTTTAAATCCTTATCTTGATGTTGGGAATGATGGAACACAAGAATGGAATTTTACAGGAGAGTTCAACCATACAAACAATCAAACATCAGATTTCAATTCTTCACTAAACACTTATCTAACAACTTGCACAGCGGATTCTAACGGAGATTGTACCATACCTTTATTACTTTATTCATCAACAGCAGGAATAATCCAAATTTCAGATATAAGAATTAACTATACAATCAATTTCAACCCAATCTATTTGAATGTAACACAACTAAACAACTATCTTAATGTCTCTACCTATGGCTATCAAAACATACCAATCAAAATAGAAGCTAATCAAGGAAATGTTACTGTTAACGGATTGAATATAAGCTACAACGGTTCAGGATATTTCAACATAACAGCAAATTCAGGAAGCTCAACAAGCATATTATATCTAAGAATCTATTACAGCAGATTCACAAACGCTTTACCATATACTTGGACTAATTATATTTTATTCTATCCAGAAACTAATTCAAGCCAAAATGTAACACCTTACGGACAGACAACTTCAAAACCTATTTTTAATATCACTTGGAAGAATTATGGAAACAACTCCAATGTATCTATAAGAATAAATCAAACTATCAGTTGTTTGAACTTTACAGCAAGTAATTCAAGTGAGTTCTGGAAGTGGAATATTACCCTGAATACAAGCTATCAAACTATTTATACTAACAGAAGTCTAAATTCCCAGAATACAACAAACATCTGGCTCTGGATTAATATGACTAACTGTAACGGAACAGCTCAAGCCTATTCAAGAAGGCTGTTCGACTTAAAGTCGTGTTGTATAGGTTGTGAGCCATGTTGGTGATAAAATGAAAATAAAATTTGAAACAGAATTAAGTGATAAAGACATCTATAATATATTGTCTCAGAACAGATATAAGAAAAATTATGATGAACTGGATAACACCCAAAAGTTTGTAATAGAAATAGATTGGGATAGGTTTTGTGTATGATTAAAACAGAAGAAGTTTTTGTGTTTTATCCAAGACCTTTCACACCAAATTTTAAAGTTTTAGTTGATACGACAGACATAACAACAAGAATTTTTGAAGCAGGTTTTAATAAGCCAGTTACTACAGGTATAGGAGACTTTAAAATAAGATTGATAAATGTTGGAGGAAGATACTCTAACTTATGGGTAGGGGGAGAGACAGTTTATTTTTATGCTAATTTGATTGATGCTACGACTTTAAAATTCAAAGGAAGGTTGGATTTTATAAAGGAAGTATTGACAGAAGAAGGTTATTTTTTAGATTTGGAAGGAAGACATATTTCTTATGACTTAACAGAAGTTTATGTTTCCAAGAGTTATTCAAATCAAGATGGCTCAACAGTTCTTAAAAATTTAGTTGATACTTTCCTTACAGGATATACTTACACAAACGTAACTGACCCTATTGGAACTAATATCACTGTTAATTGGAGTAACAAACCTTTTTGGGATTGTGTTAATGATATATGTGTACTCTGTGGAGCTGATTGTTATGTGGATGATGATAAAGATTTTCACTTCTTTTTAGAAAATAGTATAACCCAAACACAAGACGCAATAGTGGAAGGCTACAATCTTAAACAACTTAGAAATTTTGGAAAGGACAGCTTTTTTGAGAAGACTAAAATAATAGTCTACGGTTCGGCTGGGGGCATACCTGTGATAGCGACAGCTGGTTCAGGAACAAGAGAGAAAGTCATTATAGACAACTCTATTACTACAACTACAGAAGCACAAGACAGAGCCAATAAAGAGTTAGCTGATTTAACTCTATCTAATCTACCACCACAAGGCACTTCAATTACAAAAGGTCTGGCTTTCACAAATACAGGAGATAATATTTGGATAAGTACGCCAAGACAGCAGATTCACGGACTTTATAAAATAATAGAGTTAAAACACAAAGTAGGGACTAATGTTGGAACTTGGCTGACTGAATGTGTGGTAGAAAAAGAAGAAAAAGGAACAAGTCAAGTCTTAAAAGAAAGAACTAAAAAAGAACTGGCTATAGTTGTAGTAGAGAATCCGAATCGCTTGAGTTATTCTTACAACTTCACTTTTGATGATACGACCAACATAGCTTCCCAATCTAATACAACAGTATCAGAAGGATTTCTAAAATTAGTTTCAGGTCAGACAACTGGAACTATGCTCACATCTACAAAAACAGCTACATCTAATATAAGTTACGCGGAGTTAAGATGGGAAGGAGAAAACTTAGGAGCAAGTACTTTTGAAGTAAGTGTAGATGGATTAAATTATCAAACAATAACAAGAAATCAATTATTAACCATAACTTTTGTAGGATTATCTTTGAAAATCAGAGTTATATTAAACAGCGATTCTAACAATCCAAACCCTAAAGTCGATTCATTAGCCATCTTGTACAAATAATTTAAAAATATAGAAAAGTAAATATTACTATGCCTATAGAAGAAGTAATCTTTGATTTCGCTAAAATTGGTATAGAAAATCCACTAATTCAAAGTTTAGGTATAGGAATTGTTAGAGGTCTTGCAGGATGGATAGAAAACGCTTTTGAAGATGGCAAAATAACAAGACCAGAATTTGGAAAATTGTTTGAAACTATGTTTAGAATAATACCTCAAGCTTTAGGTCTATCAGCATTAGGACTACCAGCAGTTGGAAGTTTCTTTACTGATTTTTTGGTTACAAAGATAACTCATGCATTAGAGAAGAAGAAATAAATCCTACAATTTCGTAAGTCGTAAGGCTTTGAAGTGTAGAAAGATTTTATGATTTCTTCAAAGCCATCAAATAAGACAGATTTATCTAAAACTAATACTTTAGTTATAGTCGATTGGGAGAGTTTTAAAAGAAGATGTGATTACAAACATAAAAGCACTTCAAATGAATACTGTGGAACATTTGGATTAACTGATAAAAATAATCCTATTGAATGTTCATATGAAATCTGTCCTTATATTCAAATGATAGTAACTGAGGTTAAATATGATAATAAAGAAAAATCAACTTACATACAGTAATTATTACTTTCTTGTATTTTTTGACTCACAAGGATATAACTTTCATTGGAGATTGAATTAAACACCTACCACCACACTACTTATTATATTATTATAGGAAATTAGTTAGTAGTAGTGTAGGATGAAACATTAGAAACCACAACTAATTATTATTTAGAAAATTTGATTAGTGTTGTGGTAGTAGTAGTCTAATGCCTCTTTTCTTATCTATATTTTTATCAGTCTCAAATTCAAAAATTTCATTAGTTGTAAAATCTACTACATCAACAATCTTACCATTTTTTAATTTAACTTCTGTAGCAAATTTATGTCTCAACTTAAACAATTCAACACATTTCTTATATTTAGCATCTCTATGTGTATCACTTTCTGCATGAAAGCGTAAGCATCCAAATTTATGCCATCCAGAATATTTATCAACCTCTACTGTTCCCATGGAAATTTAACCCACTCAATTTTTTTAGCTTCTTTATAATAAAAATCAGGAATTACAACAGATTTCTTCTTCCAAAATAATGTAGCTATTTTGCTCTTATCAACAAATTTTAATAAAGTTTTTCCTGTATCTGTTATATCATCAACAACTAATGTTTTTTGTTGTAATTTTCTAACATAATCATACACATTTTCAGTTACTAACTCTAAATTTAATTTATGAGATAAAGCAACAGCAACAACTAATCCTCCTCTTGGAATTCCTAAAATATAATCAAAATTATACTGTATTTCTTTCTCTTTAATTTGTCTAACTATTTCTTCTATTGCTTGATTAAACTCCTTCCAATCTATAATTCTATCTATTTGATTAAATCCTTTATCAACCAAAATAACACCTTTTAATCTGTAAAAGTTTCGCCAGGATGTTTGTATTTTTTATAAGGTTTCTTTCTTTTATGTTTTACTTCATACTTCTGTTTGCTTTCAAACAACCTGTCTCTCTTTTTCTTTTTTGGATTATCTACCATTTTCTAACCTCCTTTCTAATAGTTTCATAACCACATTTTCTACATCTCATTCCATACATCGGATTTCTATCAACTTTACTACTACCACAAACTGGACAATTTTGCATATATTTTTTAGGTTTAAGCACAAATTATCACAGCTAAAGGAAAGATAAAAATCTCTGTATATTTAAATACAAACATTTTAATCTTCTGCAACTCTTGGACAAATTATTGCCGAAAGTTTAACTTTATCTGTCTTCATCTCTATTTTTAATGGACTATCCTGACTTAAATTAACTGTTATTACATTAGAAATACCTGAATCTAAAAATGGCTTTATATAATCTGTTCCAAATGTTGATTGAACTTTTTTGTTTGTTAAGTTTGTAAGTAATATATCACCTTTCGGAATTTCTGCTTTACTATTTCCATAACTTTCATCATTTCTACTATTCACTCCAAACTTGCCGAAATCTGCTATAAATGTAACTGTATCTCCAAACAATAATGTATCATCTACAAATTGTTTTAAACTTTTAGTTACTATATCTGTCTTACTTTCCCAATCAATTTTAACCATTTCAAATAAACTTGCCTCTTTCTCTGCAATCAATCCTAAATTAAAAATTCTAAACTCATCTGAAAACCATGCTCGATTTCCATCTGTTTTGATTTTAACCTTACCTTCCAATCTTTTTAGAACTTCCATTAATTTAGGCAAATCAAAAGTCATTTCCACTTCTTTATCAAACCTATATTCCGAAAAAGCTAATCTTTCTAATATCCATTCAACACCAACATGTTTTGCATCTGAATCTGCCAACATATGAAACTTATCTGATAGCACTTTTATTGTAACTGTATAAATGATTTTATTTAATGGTTCAAGTGAACTTCTCATAGTTGCTATATCTTCAATTGTTGCTTCAAACATTTTGACCCTCCATTAATTTATTTAAAATCTTGTCATATGTATCTCCTTTACTTCCTAACTTTCTGATTTTATCTCTTGTTTTTATTTTAATTGGAATTTGTGTCCAATCTTTTACTTTTTTTGTCATAAGATTAATTAAAGTTTATCTTATATAATAATTATTAAGTTTGATAATATATATTATAGAAGGTATATATTTAAATATCCTGCGTAATAATTAATTACATGAAGGAGGCGAAGGATATGGAAACAAAAAATTTGAGTCAAGCACACGACAGAAAAACAATTGAATATGATGCAAAGGATTTTTCTGAAAGAATGAAAAAATTAGAAGAGGAAAGCAAACCAATAAAAATTTCTCAAGTTAAAAATTGGACTTGGATATTTGGTAAAAATGCTTTACCAGACAAAGAGGTATCAGCATGAACTCAGCACTCAGACCAATTTTAGAGTTAGATAAAGAATACAAACAAAAAGGAATAATAACAATAGTTGTTAAAAACTTAACACATAAAGAACCAAAAATCTTAAAAATAGAGAGAAGGAATGAAAGAGCAGAGGTGAGGAAATATGAATAAATACTTTCTACATTTTATAGGTAAAGGACTTTATTCAAAAGAGGAGTTTATTTTAGAATCTGAAAAATTTGGAGTGAATAGAGCTTTTCCAGCAAACATTTCAAAACATATGAAATTTGGAGACAAAATTTTATTAAGTCAGTTTGAACCAATTCATTTAGATAGTGAGACAGATAAAAGAAAGAATAAAGAAGGCAGAGCAGTTGTGATGGGCTATTATATTGTAGATTCAGTTAATTTTGATGCACAAAATAGCAAAGAGTTCTATGAGAAATTATACAGCCAATTAGATATTGTTTCAACAACAAATGTAAATAAAACAGTTAGTAGAAGATGTGGAAGTTACACGCTTGGAACAGTAATTTATGTGAATGATTCGCTTGAAGATATAGTAACAAAAGCAGTTAAGATAGCTGAAGAACTTAAAATAAAAATAAAGTCATTCATTTCAGGCAAGTTTTATCAATTTACAATGAAAGAAATATCTCCAATTAAATTTACACAAATAGGAACATGGATTGAATTAGATAAAGATTTAACAGGAGAAGTGAAAGATAAACAGGTTGGATTCATTGGAGATTATAAGCAAAGAAGATATTTTTTGAAGGAGGAGACTGAAAAGGTGATAGAGTGAATGTAAAAGTTAATTGCACATGTCCGAAATGTGGTGAAGAATTTGAACAAGAAACAGATGTAGATATTGAACCTGTAGTTAATGAAGGATTTTCATGATAATAGAAATCACAGATAAAACTAAAAACACAATTTATGCAAAGATTGTTTACAACATGAGCTACAATAAAAAAACAGGTAAGTTTACATGTGAATGTGATGGATTTGTAACAAAAAATAAATGTTATCATAAAAATGACTTTATAAAATATTTAAAAAAGAAGGAGTTGATTAAATGAGTGAGTTTGAAGGGATAGTAGAATTAGTAGAAGTTAGAGAATCAGGAGATAGTAAATTTATTGTGTTAAAGTTTAAAACTGCAGACACAAAATTTACGGATTTTGAGACAGATAGATATGAAAATATAAATGAAGGAGACAAAGTTAAGATAATTTATAAAGAATCAAAATCAGGCAACAGGACTTATTACAACATACAAGATATTTCAGTTTTAAGTAAAGGTAAACCACAACAAAAAGAACCAAAAGAAGGAATTCATTTGACAATAGAGACAATTAGAAGTAATGCATTAGAAATAGCCACAAAATTTGAACAAGTTAGTTTAGATAATGCGGTAAGTTTAGCAGATAAGATAGTTAAATGGATTCAAACAGGTGAATGGATTGATTTGTCCAAAATGCCAGAGCAAGGAAATCAGAAAAATTGATGCAGATTTTAATCAATGTGAGGAGTGTAGTTTCATATGGTAGATTTACTTAAAAAATTTTACGAACAAACAGTTAAAATAATAGTAAATGAAGGTAATAGAATTAGCATTTATACAGGAAGAATAACAAGTGATGATGGAGAGTTTATTACAATTGTAGATAAATTTGATAAATTAATTTGTTTGAATAAAAATTGTATAACAAGGATAGAATTGTATGATACAAATAAAAAATGAAGAAGAAAAGAAAGAATTGGCTTTTAGAGAGAAAGTTAAAAAATCAGAGATATTAGCCAGAATTTTAATCCATATTATTAATAGCAATAATATAATCAGATATCATGAAATTCAAAATATAGTTTGTAATAAAGACCCATCAAGTGTTTACTATAGTTTAAATCTTTTGGTAAATATGAATGTTTTAGGTAAGGTAAAATCATTTAGGACATGGATTTTTAAACCTATTTATGAAAACAACAAAAAAGTTGCTAACTTTTATAAGAATGAAGCAATAGAATGTTTAAAAAAGCGAGGGTATGAAATAGAGGAGGTAGTTGAAAATGGAACAGATAAAAGAGGAACACATGACGGAAATGAAAAAGGAAATAGACGACTTACACAATTTAGTTAAAAAACAAGATGAATACATACAAAAATTAGAAATAGATAAAGGTAAAAACAGAAGGATAGAGGTTAGAATAAAAGCTCCAAGAGATATAATGAAAGAAATAACAGATTTGATAACAAATGGAATAAAATCAACAAGATTTGAAATCAAATGGAGACAAAGTTGGAGAAAAACAACAGATGGAAGAGTATCAACAAGAATAAGGTTAGAAGAGGTGAAACAATGAAAATAGATTGCAGTCATAAGTTAGAAAGCTATAAAGGTAAATGTTTCAATTTACATGGTCACACCTACAATGTTTTTGTTTTAAAAAATTTTCCAGTTAAATTACCAGAGAATAATATGATAGTTGATTTTAAGAAATTAAAAGAAGAGAAAACATTAACAAGAGTTCATGAAGAGATAGAAAATGCTTTTGACCATAGTCATTTAAATCAAACCTTAAATACAAAAGACCCAACAGCAGAATACATGGCTAAAAGAATATATGACAAGTTTTTAAGAGATAAATTTACAGGAGATTATGCAGTAATGGTAATGGAAACAGATAATTCAGTTGCGATTTATGATGGAATAACATTTTGGTTGAGTGCAAGTAAAAAGTGATATTTTGAATGAAAAAATCGTTGAAGACAAGCTTTCTTCAAAAGAAAGTCTTGATGAAAAAATAGTTGAAGAAGATAACATAACATGGGATTTCGTAGCAGGATTTATGCAAGGCGATGGACATTGTGGTATAAGAATAAATAAAAAAATTGCTGATAAAGAAAAAACATTTTATGCTCCTATGTCTTATGTTATATTCTCAAATAGTGATGAACAATTTATACAATCCTTGTTTAATTTTCTAAAAAAAGAAGGAATAAGAGTAAGAAAATTTGAACATAAAAGGAAAAGAATAAGTTATAATATAGAAATATACCACAGAGAATCTGTTCAAAAAATATTAGAAAACATTGTAAATAAACTATCTTCTCATAAAAAGAAACAAGTAGAAATTATTCTATATAAATTTTTACCTCTTAAACCTAAAGGAATTTGGGGTTGGAACAAAGAAAGACTTAGAAAAGCAATTGAATTAAAAGGACAAATAAGTATGCTTTACGATAAGGGGAGATGGAACGCTATTCATACTATAGATTATTTTGAAAGGAAGGGATTGATATGAATGACGAAGAGATTACTAAAGAAGTCTTGGAAGAATTAAGCAAAAAGCAGTTGTGGAATGTTATAGAAGATAATGTTGGAAGCCATATTGAAAATTTTACAGTTGGTGATGCTATCAAAGAAGCAATCCGATTGGCAGTCCAAAAAACCCAAGAGTCAGCCTTTTTGGAAAAATCCGACACCCCAAAAGAAAGAGACCTAGAATATTTGGCTCGATTAATGCATAATTGGTATTTAGAAATTACAAGTAAATTAAACAAGAAAAGTTTTAATATTAATGCTCAAAAATCTTATGAAAAATTAACAGAAGAACAAAAAGCGATAGATAGATTTATCGCAGTTAAAGTTTTGGATTTAATGGATATTTCAAACCAAGAAGAAGGAAAACATGAATTACTCTCAAAAATCAGGGAGAGAATCAAAGAATTGGAAGAAGCATTAGATTATGATGAAAGAATGAAATTAGAAACAAGCATTACAATACGTATTGAACAAATCAAAGTCTTGAAAGAGCTCCTTGACAAGGAGGAGATTAAAGAATGAATGAAAGAATAAAAAAGTATTTTGAAGAAAAATATCTCAAAAATAGTTGTTTCAGAACGCTTGACGAATTGTTAAACGACAAAACATCAATTCAGATAAATGCACCAAGAGCATTGATAGCTGTGGAACTTGTAGGCATTTGGAGAGGGTTAAACGACAGTAATTTGAAAAATCTCATAGAGCAGAAAATCAAGGAACTTGAAAAAGGTTGTGGAACTCATGTTAGTGGTGATTGGTGTGGTAGTGATGATTTCATAAGAAAGAGTGAAGCAGAAGGACTTAAAAAGATAGGTAAAATTTATTGTAAAGATTGCGAAGCAAAGAAAGAAGTTTTGCAATCCATTTTAAAAGAGGTTGAAAAAGAATGAAAGTTTCAGAGATTTTTTATAGTATTCAAGGAGAAGGAGTTAATGTAGGTAAACCAATGATTTTTGTAAGATTAGCAAGATGCAATCTTTCCTGTAGTTGGTGTGATACTCAATATGCTAAAATAGGAGATGAATTATCAACAAGACAAGTAATTGATAGGATTAGAAAATATTCTTGTAATCATATATGTTGGACAGGAGGAGAGCCAGTTTTACAGATAAGTGAAATAGCAGAAGTGATAGATTCTCTACCAACATTTACACATGAGATTGAAACCAATGGAACAGATTACATAAATAACAAAGATAGATTTAAATTAATAACAATCAGTCCTAAAAAACAAGCTATTAAATTGGAAGTGTTGAAAGATTTTGCTTTGCATAAAAAATGTTATTTTAAATTTGTTGTAGAAGATAGGAAGAATTTTAACTTTTGGTTGGATATAATTGAAACAGTTAAAATAGATAGAAGTAGAGTAATATTAATGCCAGAAGGGATAAATAATGTAGATTTAAGAAACAAAGCAAAATGGTTGGTAGAGTTATGCAAACAATATAATTATAGATTCAGTCCAAGATTGCAAGTTTGGCTTTATGGAAAAAGGAGAGGAGTATGAAATATACAATAGAAGAACTAACTAATGCAATAAATTTTATGTTAGAAAGACTTGAACAGGAAACATCAATTGAAGATATAGAAATTGAAACTGGTTGTAAAATCTTACATAAACTACTACCTATATTAAAGAAAACATATGTTAAACTACCTACGAAAATATCTACAACTGAAACACAAATTTTAATTGGCAAGTTAAGAGAAGGAGAGTTAAAGTATAGGATTAAAATAAAAGAAGAAAAGAGAGGACAAAAAAAGTTAGGTGATTTTGTATGACAGAATTATGCTCACAATGCGGTAAAGATGTTACAAATGAAGGTGTCATTTATGAAAATGATAAACCATGGTGTTGTGATTGTCATCAAACAAAATTAAGGAAAATAATAGAAGAACAAGAAAAGTTAGATAAAATAGGAGTGATAGAATGAAAGTAGAAAAGATAACAAACATAAAAAAGTTTTCAAAAATGCGTGTTGAACAACTAAAAGAAGAATTTAATAAATTCAATAAAGTTAGAGTATTTACAAACACAGATAAATATAAAGGAATAGTTATAATCAAAGACATAGATTTTTCCAGTAAATGTGAGCATCATCTTGTTAGCATAAGAGGTAAAGTTCATGTAGGTTACATTCCACATGAATGGTTAGTAGGATTAAGTCAAATACCAAGAATAGTAGAACATTTTATGAATCCAACAACAGAAATAATACAAGAAACAGTAAACAAACAAATAATTGATTTTATAGATAATTTATTAAATCCATCAGGAATAATGGTAGTAATAGAAGCAGAGCATGATTGTATGTGCCATAGAGGTGTTAAACAAAGGAATGCAAGAACTATTACAAGTGAGATAAGGGGGTTGTTTTATCATGCTGATGTTAAACAAGAATTTTTTGAGTTAATAAAATTAAGGAGGCTATTAGAGTGAGAGAAGGTTCTAAAATGACAGAGGAACAAAAACAACATATTAGAAATAGTTTAAAGAAATTTGGAAAAAGAACTGCTTGGAATAAAGGAATTCCAATGAAAAAAGAAGCTAAACAGAAACTTAGATTAGCTAATTTAGGAAAAGTTAGAGAATTAGCAGGAAATTGGAAAGGTGGTAGAGAAGAATATGCAAAGAAGTTAGCTTTAGAAAATTTACCAAATAAATGTAATCTTTGTAACTCTATAAAAAATCTTCATATTCATCATAAAGATTTGATAGGAACAAAATATGGATTAGTTGGACTTTCAGAAATAATAAATAATAGACTTGATAACTTAGAAATTTTATGTTCAAGTTGCCATAGAGATTTACATAATAAAATTAAGAAGAAGTCAGTTTTAGTCCTCTTTAGTTCTGGACTTGATAGTACAACAGCTTTATATTGGGCATTATCTAACTTTAAACAAGTTTCAGCTCTTACTTTTGATTATCAACAAATACATTCTAAAGAAGTAAAGTTATCAAAAACTGTTACAGATTTATTGAAGATAAAACATTGGATAATTCAATTAGATACATGGCAACAGATGAAAAATAAAATTTCTCTTATTCAAGGAAGTTTAGAGAAAATAAAAACACATAGAAAAATAGAAGAAATGATAAGTAACATTCCAAATACTTTTGTTCCTGGAAGAAATCTTCTTTTTCTCACAATTGCTGGAGCATTTTGTTCAACTTATAATATTGATTTTATTGTAACAGGATTTAATTATATTGATGCTTCTGGTTATCCTGATACAAGACCAGAATTTGTTAAAATTACTGAAGAATCAATAAGGCTCGCTATCCAGAAACCAGAATTAAGAATATTTTGTCCTTTAATTTATCTAACAAAGGCACAGATTATTAAACTTGGGACATATCTTGATGTTGACTATTCAAAAACTTGGTCATGTTATCAAGGAAGAGAAAAAGCTTGCGGAAAATGTGATACATGTAAATTAAGAATGAAAGGATTTAAAGAAGCTGGCGTAAAAGACCCAACAAAATATTTAAGGTGATAAAATGGAAGAAGACGAAAAAAAGTTAGATAAATTTGTTAAAAAAATAGAGGAAGCAATTCCAGAAGAGATTGATAAACAACAAGCAGAAATAATGCAGAAAACAATAGCAACAATAGAAACACAAAAATATTATGGAGATGAAGAAGTAGTTACATACCAATATGATGAACTGACAGGAGTATGTCCAATGACAGGTATTCAAGATACTTACAAAATTACAATTCAATTCATACCAGATAAACTAATTCCAGAGTTAAAATCATTAAGATTTTACTTTTTAGCTTTCAGAGACATACCAATATTTCATGAACATTTAGAATCTAAAATATACAGAGATTTCTATCAAGCAATTTTACCTAAAAAACTAACAGTTCATATAGATGTGGCGATGAGAGGAGGAATTCATACAATAATAGACAAATTTACATCAATAACACAAATAACTAAAGATAAAAGTTTAAAGGAGTTTGAACAGAAATGAGTTTAGTCTACATACCAGTCTTTTCAGAAGCATTTGAAGAATTTAATTGGTGGACAGGAAAATATTTAGATTATCAAAACTGCTTAGTCTCTTATTACTATGCAAGAAATAGAAATATTAGAGAAGAATTCAACATGCAAAAGGCGTTTGTAATAGGAGATTCAGGAGGCTATCAAGCTATTACACAAAATGTAGATATTAATCCAATGCAGGTAATGAAATGGGCTGAAAGAAACAAAAATAATTATCAAATGATACTTGATAGACCTCCTTTTCAAGCAGGAGGAGTTAGTTTTGGACAAAAGTTTCCAGTTGAATTATTCAACCAATGTATGGAAATAACAGCAAGTAATGGAGAAAAAATGGTAGAAATTCGTCAAGATAAAGAAGTAAAACTATTTGGAATTATTCAAGGAGAAACACTAAATGAAATTAAAAAATGGCATGAAAGGTTAGAACAAAATGTAAAATATGATGGAATAGCTTTATCGGTAAAACCAGCTTATAATCCAATAATTAACGCAATTTATTTAGCTTATGCAATTGAAAATATAGATAAACCAATCCATACACTACAAATTAGTGGTGCAAATACTTTGCCTGTTTTAGCTTATGCAACAAAATTTTTAAAGTTTGATATCACAACAGATTCAAGTGCTTTTGCTCAAGGAAACATTTCAAGAAAGTATATGATACCTTTTAGTTATCAAATAGAAGGATTCACAATAGGAAACTCAAGAGAGATAAATTTAATAGAACAATTATGTGATTGCAACATTTGTAAAACATACTCAATAGAAGATATGAAAAACAACGGTAGATTAATCTCTCTACACAACTTAAATTACATGATTAAAAAAGTAAAGTTTTTGAATATATTAGCAAAAGATTCAGCTTTATTCAAAGAGTTTGTAAATAGAAACTGTTCAACAAAAACAATAGAAGCAATAAGATTTATAGATTTAGCTAAAGAGAAAGGAGTAGATAAAGCTTACAAACAAATAATAGAAAAACAGAAAAGTTTAAGTGCATTTACATGAAAGAAGGAATCAACACATATTGGATAGTAATAATTCTGGTAACAATCATAGCCATATTAATCACTTTTCAATCTCTACCAATATCAACAAGATTTTACATATACAGAACTTCCGTAACAAAATATCAACAAATAACAATCAACAATAAAGTAGAAATCCAAGTAACACATCCGTATTTAGAAATAGCTAAAGAGATAGCTTCAACCCATACATATGATTATAAATTATATAACTGTTGGGACTACGCTACGGATTTAAAGAAAGCCTTAGTTAAAGCAGGATACAAAACAAAGATAGCTCTTGGGGCGGTAGACTGTTCTTCTGGATTATTCGACACTATTATTTGTGAACAAAATAATGCTCATAATTGGATAATTTTATACTTAGATAAAGAAGTCTGGATAGAAGCAACAACAGGAGAGGTCATCCCACCAGAAAACTTACGCTTTTATCATTACGCTCAAGAAGGGATAGAGAAAGTAAACGGATATAAGAAATGGGTTTAATGATTTATAAGTTTTTAAAGGATGCTATAGAAATTAAAACTTAAATACTTAAACATATATTTTAGAAATTAAATTAAATTTATAAATCAACACCTATATTTATATGTTATGTTTAAACCTTCTAAATTGAATCAAGAAACTATAGATAAGATTTTAGAATTAGCAAGGAATGGAGTGAATGCAAGTCAAATACAAAAAAAATTAAATTTAACATCAGAAGATAAAAAAGAAAATTGGAACTTATATTGTTTAGTTGCATATCATACAAGAAAATTAAAATCTCCAACAAAAGCAAATGTTAAAGAATTAGTAAAAGCAGAGACAAGGTTTATAGAGACAAAAACTGATTTTCTAAAAGAGCTAACAGAATGGATTAAACGACAAGCAACTCTTTATGATTCAATTGATAAATTTGAATTTTCAAAAAGATTAAAGAATGTAGATGAAAGGAAATTGTTTTTAAAGAATAATGTTGTAACTCAAACAGGAGATTTATTTAGAATAATGAGAGACATGACAAAAGAAGAACTACAACAACCAAGTCCTATTACAATACCAGTTCTCACAAAAGATATAATCTTACAAGTTGCTCCATTAATAAGAAAACTGAGAGAAGAAAATGCTCCCACAACTTAATGAAATTTTGATTAAAGGAATGGTAAGTTTTCCTTATTTTCATAAAAATATCTTTCCATTAAGTTTTGAAGGAAGATATACAGAAGCTCCACATACTTTAAATTGGGCTACTTTATTACAAAGTATGAAGAATGTTTGTATAATAGCTCCAAGATATCATATGAAATCCACAACAATTTATAGCTATCTAATGTGGAGGATTTTAAGTAATGCAGATAGAGATTATGAGATTTTATATTTGAGTTACAAAAAAGAGTTAGCTCAATATCACATAAGACATTTAAAAAATTTTATAGAGCGGAATCCATTCTTTACAGATATAATAGATTTAACTCCAGCAGAATCAATTGTTAAATATTCATTGGATAACGCACATAAATTTATAATTGAACCAGAAGGTATGTTATCATTTAAAAGAGGAAGACATCCAGATGAAGTAATAGTAGATGACCCATTTCAAGACCCTACAACTATGTTGGACTTATCAGTTATTCAAAAAATAAATCAAAGATATTGGGAAGACATTTCTAATTTGCCAAAAGTAAATGGTTCAGGAATTAAAAACATAGGGACATTACAAACAACTGAAGATTATTTAGCTTTGTTAAAAAACAAGAAAGATTATGCATGGATAATGAATCCAGCAATTATATCAGAATTGAAGAAAGAGGTGTTATGGAAAGAAATGTGGTCATTTGAAAGATTAATACAAAAGAAAGAAGAAATAGGAGACAAAGCTTTTTCAAAAGAGTTTATGTTACAACCAGTTTATACAGCAGAAGCATTCTTTTCAGCAATTCAAATCAATAGTATTATCAATACTAATTTAGGAGCTTTAACTAATTTAAACACAGAAAATGATGTAATAGCTGGTTTAGATGTTGGAAAGAAAAGTAATCCTTCTCACTTTACTGTCTTTGAAATAATTAATGGAGTTTTTGTCCAACGCTTTCAAACATTTTTAGATACAACAGATTATACAGAACAAATTAAAAAATTATTAGCATGGCAGGAAAGATATGGTTTTAACAAATGCTATTTTGATAATACAAGAAGCGAACTGGAGAATTATTTAGAAGATAGAACTTTAAACAACTCAATTTACATACCTTGTATCTTTACTTTAAAAAATAAAAATAAGTTAGCTGTAGAATTTGAGAAAATTGTAAATCAAAACAAAATACAATTATTAGATGATGATAGACAAAAGAGACAGATATTGAATGTGACAAATGATTTAGAAAGTGTTGATACTGTTGAAGGACATGGAGATAGTTTTTGGAGTATTGCTTTGGCTTTGGCAGGACAATTAGTAGAGAAAGGAAAAGTTCCTGTATTTCAAACTCCAATTGATTTAAGAGAGATAGATAAAGAAAATAGGTTAGGATTGAGATGACAGAAAAAAGTTTTGTTGAAACTCTAACAAGAGAACAAGCAGAAACATTAAGAAATCTAATTCAAAATAATAAACAAGGTAAAATAATACATATTATAACTGATTTTATTTTAGATAAAAAGAAAGAAGCAATAAAAATACATTGTAGAAGTTCTCCAACTCAATACAAAAAAAGATTTCCAAAATTAGAATTCTATACAATTGGATTAGGAGAAGATAGAGGTTTGTTAGTAATAAAAAAGAAAGTGAGAAAATGAGTTCAATAAAATGCAGAAAGTGTATGAATGTTTATGAT
>ERZ1292629.675-Hain-H43-01um-R1-675-length-37813-cov-23_pt1 | contig 37813 bp, 48 predicted proteins | sample MGYA00564399_ERZ1292629 | MGnify/ENA primary metagenome ERZ1292629 (study PRJEB36523, sample SAMEA6512636) | groundwater metagenome | collected 2019-01-08 | study: AquaDiva: Metagenomics assemblies of 32 groundwater samples
CGGGAGAACTTGCTCGAGAACTAAATCATCGTTTTGGACCTAAGAAAAAGAAAGCGGAAGAAGACGTGCGGGACATTGGTGACGAGATGGCTGATGTTATTGTGACGTTGTGTTGTATGGCTAATTCAATGGGTATTGACTTAGACGAGGCGTTTAATCATGCGATAGACAAGATTTACAAAAGAGATACGGAACGATTTGGGAAGGCGTGATTAGCCGAAGAGGCGTTTCCAAAAGGGCTGTTTTGGTTCAGGTTCAACTTGAAGAGATGATGAGGAGATAGACGTTTGCGTGGAAGCTGCGGGTCGGCTCGTAACACGCTCTCGTGAGACTTCCGTCTGCGCCAAAGAGAGAGCCTTATCGACTTCTATACGCGAGTGACCTTGGTTAATTAACGCCCAGCGAAGCGAATCGGACGAGTATCCTTTAGCGAGGTTTCTTTTTACGTAGTCGATGAGATTCTGCATGTAATTCGCATCTTTTTTTATTGGTCTGTGCATGGTTCTTTGAACTATTGTTGGTTTATAAAAATTATCCTAGTTCAATAGGATGGTCCGTTATGAAGAACGTTGAAGCTGCCTTGAGTTTGAACAGGGATTCAGCGTAAAGCGTTACAAGCGGTTCGCCTTTTTTCACCCTATCCCCGACGTGTACATGGAGGTCAATTCCCGAAGCCTTATCTTGAGGACAACCGGCGATTCGGGCCGTTGTGTTGATGAGCCTATTATGAATCGCCTCGACGGTTCCCGTTGATGATGCAAAGAGTGTTTTTTTATATCGCGCCAGAGGCAACTCGCGTACATAGCCGCCCTGTGCTTCAATTATTTCCTTAAACTTCGCAAAGGCGCTTCCGCTCGATAGCATTTTGCGCGCGAGTGCTGCTCCCTTGCCCAGTTTCGCTTTTTTTGTCATTTCGAGAATTTTACTTGCGAGAAAAATTGATTTTTTCTCGAGATCTAGGGGAGAGTTGTTTTTAGTAAGCACGCGTATTATATCTCTCATCTCAAGCGATGGACCTATTCCATCCCCAATTGGTTGTGAACCCTCTGTTAGCACAACTTGTATAACGAGCCCCAAGGACGTCCCTAATTTCAGAAACTTTTTCTTAAGCTCGAGTGCTTTCTTGCGCGTGACTTTTGCACCCAAACCATAGGGGATATCGATGAGTACGTACTTGCTCCCTACGGCAATCTTCTTTGACAGAATAGAAGCAAGAAGCTGAGGTTCAGGATCGAGATTTAGTATTTTCTCTATCTGGATTATTTTATCGTCGGCTGGCGCAAGACCGAGTGAGCCGCCCCATGCGAGACACGCGCCCGTTTTATGCACAATTTCCTGTAACTCGTGCACTGAAAAATTCACCCGGGCCAGTGTTTCAACCGTATCTGCAGTTCCTGCGGCGGAAGTTATGGCACGTGAAGAGGTCTTTGGCATGATGACTCCTGCTGCAGCGCAAATGGCCACAACGATGGGTGTCGTGCGATTACCAGGGATGCCCCCTATTGAGTGCTTATCTGCGCATTTTTTTGTTCCCCATGAGAGTTTAGCTCCGGTATTTACTATGGCATTAACAAGATGTCTTGTTTCCTGAGAAGACATTCCGCAATAATTAATCCCTGAGATAAAATACGCAATTTCAGCTTCGGTTAACGCGCCACTTACTATGTCCTTCATTATTTTCTTAAGTTGCTCTTCGGTATAGGGATCGCATTTCCGTTTCTGCTTAAGAAGAATGCTGCTTTGAGCAAATTTCATCGGTTGCACCTCGATGGAAGATGAAGGAGAAAGGTTCAGGGAGCGAATAACTTCATCCGATAGCCCTAGTTCTCGTCGTTTTATGAATGTAGTTGTTACATCGACAACGGCGATTTCCTTTGTTCCATTTGTACGTATTAAAATTCTATCTCCTGGATGAACGCCCAAAATACGTGCATCGGACGCATGAAGAAAGGCAATGGGCTTCCCTGCTTGAACGTTTAATTTCTTTAGAGAACACCTCATAGTACTTTATGAAAAAAGGAGCTTTTATACTTTGTTTAATCTGATTCAAACATATCCGCCAAAGCTTTTGTTCTGTAGGCTTCTAGGAACAAAATAAGATATTCGAGCACGAGGGGTCCTATAAGAAGCCCTAATACTCCGAAGACCATGAGTCCCCCAAGCATGCCGACAAGCACAACGACTGACGATGACTTGGTATTGCGCGAGACTAAGTAGGGACGTAAGAGATTATCGACCGTTGAGACGAGGACTATACTATAAACCGTGAACCCTATAGCTGCACCTGTGCTCCCCATTGAAAACAAGTAAATAGCTGCAGGAATCCAGATAAGCCAAGCTCCTAACACGGGAAGAATTGCAGCTATAATCGCAAAAAACGTGAGAAGAAGTGCGCTAGGCACACCAAATATAAGAAGCCCTACTCCGGTGAGAACGCCTTGTACAATCCCTATAATGAAATTACCATAGATAATCGAATTTGTTATCTGTTTAAATTGGTGTGCGAGCACCGTTCCTTTTTCTTTCTTAAGAGGGGAAAGTTCTGCAACGTATTTTTTTAGTTTTTCCCCGTCACGCATTGCGAAGAAAAATACGAAAATGACTATAGTCAAGTTGAGCAATACCTTTGGAAGATCGACCAAAAACGCCCCTAAGCTACTCAAGGAAGTTGTTGCGATTTTTCCTATAAAACTAACGATTGCCGTGGTTACATCAACTTGCAGCTGGGCTGAAGAGGTAGGTAATATTTGCCTTACAAAATTGGCCACATCTAAGGTCTGGAAAAACGTGAACATATCAAAAAGTTGACGCATTACCAAGGGCACAATAAACCAAAGAGGAATAAAGATGAGGAGAACGACAACGACTGAAACGGCGAGAGCTGTCGTTGTGCCTTCACGAAAAACTTTGAAAAGGTATTTGTATAAAGGGTAAAAAACATAGGCCAAAAGCAAACCGGCGGCTATTGAAAGCGCAATGGGACGAATTATCATAAACGCAAGTACTGCGAGAAGCACTACAAGCAAAATTGCTGAATATTTCTTAACGTCTCGTTCTTTAATTGCCACGTCGGAGAAAAGAATTTTATGTATATAAAGGTTGGCTAGGCTCTGAATGCTGTTAGATTTATAAATCGAACAATCATGACGTGTCTATGACTACGTTCATCAAAAAGATATTCGAAGGTAACATCGATGAGCTCGTACATTTGCAGTTCCAGAAATTCAGCAGGGGGTCGTTTAAGGAACGCGCCATGGTCAAGGCATCGCGATCGGCAAAAGGATATTCTATTTCTACTACCGCAGAATATGCAAACGATCTCGTAAAGTTAATGGCTACCAAGCTTGGAGGAAAAAGCACTGAAGTGAGTGGCGTTGTTGTGTCTACAATGGACCTTAAGAGTAAAATCCCTTCAACGGGCTTGAAACAGTTCATGGGTATTAAGCAATACGTTGTTTCGGGGACTATGAAAGGTGATGAAATTATTGCATTGTTGAATAATGCACCGAATGCGTTTTTTGCATTGAGTTTTAACGTCGGAGATCAGATTCTGAAAATTAAGCCAAAGGCACCTAAATCGGCCAAACCAAGCACAAGCGAGACCGGACCCAAGATTGATTTTTGTTCCATCAAGACCCCAGATGAAACTCTTGCACGAGAACTGGTATTTGGCGCGCCTTCTTCTTGGAAATCTATTGAAATCAGACACACATTTACTATAACCGATATCGAAGTTCCGAGTGATGCGAAGACACCTGAGGATATGAGAAGATTAGCAAAGCGCAAAGGTGTGCTTGTTCGTTCTATGGTTGTGGATGGTACAACGCACCTCTCTGAGAAAACATTTGCGGCGTGACTATTCTCGTAACGTTTAAATACCCTCAACATCAAGAGGAACTACGGTTTACGGTAGAACGGAATCTGATTGAAGCACACACAAACAACACCTCGCTGATAACGAGATGGTTGGGTTGCACCTTGTTGTAATGTAATTTGCATTTGAAATTAATATGGCAAAATTAAGCAGACCCCGATATGGAAGTTTACAGTATTGGCCGCGAAAGCGCGCTCGTAAAGCTGTGCCTAGAGTTAACTGGACAACAATTAAAGGCGGAGAGGGCTTTTTAGGATTTTTGACTTATAAGGCAGGGATGGCAACCGCGCTCGTGCGTGATAAAACCGAAAAGTCTATGACTGCGAATAAGAAAGTTGCGCTTCCTGTGACGATTCTCGAAGTACCTAAAATGAAATTGTTCTCGGTTAGATTTTATAAAAATGGGCGCGTTATGAAGGATGTTATCGTTTCGAATGACCCTGTGTTAAAGCGCGTTGTTCGTGTTCCTGAAAAAACGGGCTCTCTTGAAAATATTCAAGGATGGGATGCAATACATGTCATTGTCTATCCTGTCACGAAAGATTTGTTCAAAAAGGCCCCTGATTTCGCAGAGGTGGCTGTGCGGGCGCAGGATCCTTTGGCATTCGTTAAGAACCATATTGGAAAAGAAATCGGAATGCATGATATTTTTAAGGGAAGCTTAATTGACGTTCGAGGACTTACGCGAGGCAAGGGGCTTGTTGGCCCCGTCAAGCGATTTGGAATCAGCCTTAAATCACATAAATCTGAAAAGGGAGTTCGCCGCCCTGGAAGCCTTGGCCCGTGGCACCCTGCGCGCGTTACGTTTAAAGTCCCTCTTTCGGGACAGCTCGGTATGTTTACCCGCATTCAATACAATGTGCCTATTCTTGCACACGGAAAAGCAGGGGAACATATTCCCGCATCCTACGGGTTTAAACATTATGGCCCCATCTCCGATAATCATATTATCATTGCGGGTAGTGTTCAGGGCCCTCCCAAACGCGTTCTCCTTGTGACTCCTTCCTTTAGACCGACTAAAAAACAGGCAAAGAAAAAGTATGAATTCATGGAGCTGAAACTATGAAAGCATCTTTGTATGATGTAACGGGGAATAAAAAAAAGGACGTTGCGCTTCCTGCATTTTTTGAGTCTCCGATTAGGGCCGATCTCGTCAGTCGCGCTGTCGAGTTTGAACGTAGCCCGCAAGCTTATGGGCTTTATGTGGAAGCAGGACGACGCCATGTTGCTTCAGGAATTATTAGCCACAAGCGTCACGATTGGAAAGGCCAGTATGGGCGAGGAATTGCGCGCACCCCCCGTAAAATATTATGGCGACGAGGAACGCAGTTCAACTGGGTTGGTGCTGAAGTTTCTAATACGCGTGGAGGAAGACGCCCTCATGGACCGAAACCGAGCATCAATCTTCTTCGAATGAATAAAAAGGAATACCGGCTTGCGCTCCGTTCTGCGTTCGCTGCGTGCGCGCAGGAAGCGTTTATCAAAAAAAGATATGAGCGATTTGAAAAGGCACCTTTTGGTTTTCCCATTGTTGTTGGACCAGACATTCTTTCTGCAAATACAAAGGCGTTCACAAAGTTTATCAAGACCCTTTTTGGAGAATTGAGCCCCCTCGCTCTTGTATCTGAAAAAGTGCGCGCAGGAAAAGGCAAACTCCGTGGACGACGTTATAAGCGCAACGCGGGCGTTCTATTAGTTGTCGGTGCGCAGGAAAAGGCGCATGTCGGAGGAGTAGAAGTTCGAACAGTCAAGGATGTGACGGTAAGTATGCTCTACCCTTTGGGAAGACTTATAATCTTGAGCGAAAAGGCTGCTGAGGAGTTGAATTCCCTATGAGCATTCATTTACGACCTGTTGCGAGCGAAAAAGCGGTTAAGCTTATGGACCTTGAGAATACACTTGTGTTTGAAACGAATCGAAACGCGCGAAAAGAGTCTTTGAAAGCCGAAATTGAAAAATTGTTTAACGTGAAGATTGCGAAGATTAGAACGTCGGTTCGAGCTAACAAAAAATTTGCGTATGTTAAGTTCAATGTTAAAAACCCTGCAGCTGATTTGGCTACAAGGTTGGGACTCATATAATGGGAAAGACAATTATTTCGCAGGCACGAGGTCATGGAGGGCCCCGATATCAAGTTCGAAAACAAGCGTTTATTTATAGAGTGAGATACCCTCTCTTTGAAGGTTCAGCACGAGTCCTGCGCATCATTCACTCGGCAGCACATTCAGCGCCCCTTATTAAGGTGCAGGCAGGAACCCATACTTTCTATAATGTTGCATTTGAGGGTGCAGTTGAGGGGCAAGAGTTTGTTTTAGGAAATGAAATTAATGTAGGAAACGTCGTTGCGCTTAAACAGATTCCCGCGGGAACGGCCGTTTATAATATTGAACGAAACCCTGGCGACGGAGGTAAGATGATTCGTGCTGCGGGCACTAACGCGTTCATTAACAAGCATTACGAACATGATAAAGTGGGCGTCATCATGCCCAACAAGCATGAGGTTATTGTTGATGGAAGCTGTAGAGCAACGGTGGGTGTTGTGGCGGGCGACGGACGACAACAAAAGCCGTTTATTACAGCGGGACGAAAGTTTTTCAAGATGCAAGCAAAAGGTAAGTTATGGCCTCGAACCTCTGCGGTTAAAATGAACGCTATTGACCATCCCTTCGGTTCTGGTCGTGGTAAACGTATCAAATCTAAGATTGCTAAACGAAATGCACCTGCCGGAGCTCGTGTCGGACACATACGACCGCGCAGAACGGGGAGACATTAATCATGGACGTGGAAGTAAAATCACGAGAGGAAAAATATCGCGGCACACTACTCGCGGAGTTGAAAAAGCTGGATGTGCGCGCTTCTGCGGCTTATCTCCCTTCTCGTAGTCGACGCAGCGTCTTGCGACACTTCGAACTTATTGAAAAGTTTATCAGACGATGTGAACAGAGCGAGTCGCACAAGAAGAAGATACGCACGCATCTGCGAGAGATGGTTATTGTACCCCATTTAGTTGGAAAAACGATAGGCGTGCATAACGGAAAAACGTTTGAAGACATTACGATTGTGGTTGATATGGTGGGGCATCGTCTTGGAGAGTTCGCACCTACTCGAAAGAAAGTTGCACACTCGGCGGCAGGAATTGGAGCCACCAAGGGTTCGAGGGCCCTAAAGAAGTAAGATGACCGAACGACCCACAAATACGCAACCGGATAAACACATCAAGGTAACGCCTTCTGTAGAAAAACATCAAGTGCATACGACTGCGCATGAGAAAAAGGAAGAGAAATCTGTTGCGAGCGAGACAGCACCCAAGAAAGAAGAAAAGAAAACTGTAAAAAGGGAAGAGGTTATTGCGAAGGGGCTCAACCTCCATACCTCTCTCAAGCATAGTATGTACTTAAGTCGATTTGTTAAAAGAAAATCGATTGATGTTGCTTTGCATGACCTTGGCGAAGTTATTGCGTTGCGCAAAGTAGTGCCGTTCAAGGGAGAAATTCCTCATCGAAGCGCCCCGGGAATTATGTCTGGACGTTATCCCCGTGTGGCATCCGAAGAGTTTATCCGTGTACTTAAAAACCTCAAAGGCAATGCTATCGCACATGGACTCGACCTTGACAGAACGCGCATTACCTATGCCTCTGCGAGTTGGGCGGTTCGTCCACTACGACGTGGTGGGCGCAAGGCGAAACGTATCAATCTTGTGGTTAAGGCTCGTGAAATGAAACAGGAGGAAAAGAAAAATGGATGAAAAGAAATTCGTACAACTTAAGGAAGAAGAGTTAGAGGTACGAGAGTATATCAAGAACTCGTTAGGAAAGGGGCGCATTAGTGAAGTTTCTATTGAGTATACACCCGTTGGTGAAAAGATTATAGTTGCCACTAACAAACCTGGATTGGTCATTGGTACGCGTGGAGACAAAATAAATGAACTGACAAGCGTCTTGAAAAAACGATTTAAACTTGATAACCCTCATATCGAGATACGAGAAATAACTGAACCCCTGTTTGATGCGCAATTAGTTGCTGATGAAATTGCACTCGGTCTTGAACGCAAAGGTTCATTGAAGTTCAAGCTTATTGCTTATCGTATGCTTGAGAGCATTATGTCTGCGGGCGCTCTCGGTGCAGAAATTGTTCTCTCGGGGAAGCTTCCAAGTGACCGAGCTAAAAGCTGGCGGTTCGCTCAAGGATATCTTAAGAAGACAGGAGACCCTGCAAAGGTAGTACGACGCGCTATGGCTCAGGCAAAGACGATGGCAGGAGTTATTGGTATCAAGGTAAGCATCCTTCCTCCAACTGCACACATCCATGATAAGATTGTAGTTGACTCTGCACTTATTCAGACGCTTACGGCTCAGATGGAAGCGCGCGAACAGGAAGTTCTGATAGAAGACAGCCCTAAAAAGAAAAAACGCATTACGAAAAAACGAGGTGAAAAAGCATGAAAGGATTAACTGTTCAAGAGATATCTAAAATGGACAAGAGTCAGAGAACTGCGAAGCTTAACGAGCTTCGGGTTGAACTTATTCGCTCGCGCGTCGCCGGAAAAAGTTCAAAAGTGCGAACCAAAGAGATTAAAAAGGCTATCGCACGCCTACTTACCGTCATCAATGAGAGCCGAAAAAGCCCGTCGGTGACTGCACACTAGACATGGAGATAGACCCAAGAACAGGACTGCCTGTGGAAGCTATCACATGGGAAGATCTCGCTAAAAGCGAGCAGAAAATAACCGTCTCAACGGTGTCCCGCAGATATGGAAAAATTATTACGCTTGTCTCTGGGTTCGATAAAACGATCGACCTCAAGCAAACAGCCAGATCCCTGAAGGAGTCATTGGCATGCGGCGGTACGGTAAAGGATGGCGTTATCGAACTTCAAGGGAACCATCAAAAACAAGTCAGACAAACACTGGTTAAGTTAGGTTTTTCACCTGATTCGATTAGCGACTGACCTTTTGAAACGAGAAATCATGAAACAAAAACAATCACCTATCCAAGAGAAAAAAACGACTTCTGTAGTGGCTACTCGAGGACGTGTGTTTCAGGGACATGTGGTCAAAGTTTTCCCCACAAGAATAGTTGTAGAATTTGAACGCACCGTCTATGTTCCGAAATATGAACGATACACTAAGACCAAAACGCGTCTTCATGCACGATTGCCTGCCGAGGTACAAGTTGCGGTGGGGGACCAAGTTCAAGTTCGTGAGTGTAGGCCTTTGAGTAAGATTATCCATTTCGTTATGACTGATGTTGTTAGGAAGGCGAGCCAATGAAAGCAATGGCTGCACGAGTAACCAGGGGGCTGAATATTGGAAGTAACGTACATGCAAGCGATAACAGTGGCGCGCGCATTGTTCGCATTGTTGGTGTCAAGAGAGGGAAAGTTACCAAGGGTAGACAGCAATACGCGAAGGTGGGCGACCACGTTAAAGTTTCCGTGCGCGCAGGAAAACCGGATATGATTGGACAAGTATTTGATGCGGTTGTTATTCGACAGAAGAGGACCTACCGCCGTTTGACGGGAGAGCATGTTATGTTTGAAGATAACGCGGTTGCATTGCTTAAAGATGATAAAGGGAACCCCAAGGGAACTCAGATAAAAGGAGTCATGGCGCGTGAGGCTGCAGATAGATGGCCGATTGTTATGAAAATTGCGCAGTTTGTACTATGAAACAGGAATTTTCGGTTCATTGGAAAGGTAGCTCGCAGGTACGCAAACAAAGAAAGTATGTACATAATGCGCCCTTGCATGCGAGAAACAGATTCCTTAACGCTCGCCTCTCAAAAGAATTGCATACAAAATATGGTAAGCGAAGCATGACTGTGCGTAAAGGCGATGAAGTTCTGATTATGAGGGGTTCTTTTGCTCAGAAGAAAGGGAAAATCGCCTCGGTTGATTTGAGTCGTTCACGTGTTGTGCTTGAAGGAATAACCCGATCGAAAAAAGATGGAAGTAAAGCCTCTGTTTTTTTCCGAACCCCTGCGCTTCGCATCATTTCATTAGGCACGGAAGATAAAAAGCGCATAAGACAGAATAAACCATTACATTCTAAGGAGGTCAACCATGCACCTAACAAGGGCTGATGTGAATAGAGAGACACCCATTCCTCGAAAGGGCACACAATACATAGCGCGTCCGCTTTCACATATGAATCACGCAATTACTGCCTTGAGTGCTGTGCGGGATGTTCTTCACCTTGCTCAGACCGCTCGCGAAGTTAAGGAGATGATTAAGGAGAAGAAGCTCAAGATAAACGGTCGTGTTGTACGAGATATGCGAGAACCACTCTTACTTCTTTCGTTATTTGAAGCAGATAAACGCTATAAGGTTATTCTGTTGTCGACGGGGCGATTTGCCCTTGAGCCCACCAAGGAGACCACGCGTGTTGTGAAAGTTATAAACAAGAAAGTACTATCAACTAAAGAGACCCAAATAAACCTCCACGATGGTACCAACATCCTCAGTTCAGAGTCAATCAAAGTGGGCGACTCGCTTGAAATCGATTTGATGTGTAAGTTTGTTCGCGTGCTTCCGCTTAAAGAGGGTGCACGAGTTATGGTGAACTCTGGGAGAAACGTGGGGGCGATAGGGACAATCAGCCGTGTAACCAAAGAAGGGTTCCTTATTAAGCTTAAAGACAAAGCGGTTGCGCTTAAACAAGCGCAGGTGGTTGTGATATGAACGTGATGAAAAAGCCGTTTATATCTAAAGTCGTCCTTAGCGCTGGTGCGACGGGGCCTGATTTGACCAAGGCACACAAACTTCTTGAAATGCTGACTAGCCATAAAGCACAAATTATTAAGGCGGGACCTAAACGGCGTATCCCCGAGTTGGGCGTTAAACCCGGGTTGGAATTGGGCGTGCGTGTGACGCTGCGAGGTGAAGAAGCACTACGACTTCTTAGGCGATTGTTGGGCGCGGTTGAAAACGCGGTATCAACAAAGGCAGTTGCAGAAAATCATTTTTCGTTTGGTATTGAAGAATATATCGACATACCTGACATGGAATACATTCGAGAGATAGGGATTAGAGGGTTTAATGCGACTGTTGTTTTTGAGCGTCCAGGACTGAGAGTAAAACATAAAAAGGCCAAGAAAGGTCATGTACCCAGACGACAATCTGTTAGTGCAGAAGAGATAATACAACTAATGGGGGAAACGTTTAAGACGAGATTTATATAACATGACTGCAAGTGACTGGAATAAAATTGCGAGAATGCTTCGATCGAAGCCCGTGGTTTTTAAGAAGTTTCTAAAACACAATAAGCCTCAAGAGAGAAAGTTTGGCCTCTCCGTTAAAAAGTGTCGACGGTGCGGGAGATTCGGAGCACATCTTAGCCAATATAATTTGCAACTTTGTAGACAATGTTTTAGGGAAATTGCCGAGGAGGTCGGCTTTAAAAAATATAGTTAACCATGAGCCAAGATATTATAGCCGACACACTCAATCAAATCATGAACGCCAAGCGGGCGAGTCACTTAACAGTTAGTGTTAAGCATAATTCGAAATTTTTGATGAATGTTCTTTCGATAGGAAAATTACACGGATATATTCGAGATTTTAGAGTCAACGGAAAGATGTTGGATATCGAGCTTGGTGATAAATTAAATGCGTGTCTTGCCATTAAACCGCGATATCTTGTTAAACATGACGAAATAATGAAGTACGTTCGTCGATATCTCCCCTCAAGACATATGGGGCTCGTTGTTATTTCGACGAGCCAGGGGCTTATGACCCATCATACGGCTCTAGAGAAAGGCGTTGGAGGAAGCATTGTAGCTTATTTCTATTAACATGAGACAAAAAGCTAGCGAAGTAGTTACAATTCCTCAAGGAGTTACGTGTGCGCTCCATGGGCGTTCACTTGCTTGTTCGAAAGGCAGCGTGTCTGTTTCTCGCGCGTTCTCGATTCCAGGAAGTTCCGTAGAAGTTCGAGAAGGTTCTATTGTTCTCACTGCATTGCGCGCGAACAGACGCACGCGAGCCTACCTCAAAACGGCGCGTGCCCATATCATGAATCTATTTGAGGGATTGTCCACGCCCTACGTGTATGAGCTTGAAATTTGTAACGTGCACTTTCCTATGACTGTTAAAGTAGAAGGCAACAAATTTGTGGTAACTAATTTTTTGGGAGAAAAAGAAAAGCGCATGGCGACGATTGTTCCTTCGACGGTGGTCGAAGTCAAAGGATCGAAAGTTTTCGTTTCGAGCCCCAACTTGGAAGCTGCAGGACAGACTGCGGCCAATATCGAGAAGGCAACACGTATTCTTAAAAGAGATCGTCGTGTCTTCCAAGACGGAATATTCCTTACGAGTAAATGCGGGAGGCCCATCTAATGAAAAAACCTCGCTTTTTGAGAAGTGACACCGTGCGACACATTCGACTTGGTAAAACTAAGCGCAGATTACAGAAGTGGCGCAAACCTCGTGGAAGGCATAATAAAATGCGACGTAAACGGTTTGGATACCCTGTCCAGCCTGGTATAGGTTATAAGCAATCTTCTGCCGTTTCGGGCCTTATTAAAGGAAAAAGGCCCGTTCACATCGTAACCTCGGGTGACTTGCGAAGCTTACAGAAAGGACAACTCATTATCATGAGTAGACGTTTAGGAGCCCGAAAGAAACTTGCTCTTCTGAAGCAGGCACATGAAATGCACCTTATCGTTTTAAATGCACGGGAGGTAGCGCATGAAACTCGATAAAAAGCGACTCGCAGCACGCGCGTTGAATGTGGGTGTTGAGCGGATACGTTTCAATAATGAACGTCTTGCCGAAATTAAGGAAGCGATTACTAAGCAGGATATCCGAGACCTAGCAAAAGATGGCGCACTGTTTGTTAAGGAAGTAAGCGGGCGCAAGACACATGAACGTTCGAAACAGCGACGCCGAACGGGAAGTTTTAGAAAGAAGGTTTATACAGGTAAAAAGGATTACGTCACGTTTATTCGCGGGGCACGGCGAGCCATTGCTCATGCGAAAGAACAGGGGACGCTGTCTGGCGAACATGCACAGTTATTGCGAAAAGAGATTAGATCTGGACGCGTCAATGCCAAGGCCATGTTACGGGAACGTATGAAAGAGGTGCAACGACCATGAAAGAGATAGGAAGAACGATAAAGCGTCGGAGACACGAGTATAAGACCGACTATAAGGCAAGGGTTCAATTACTTTCTTCTGAGAAACCTCGTATTGTTGTTCGTCGTACGAACCGATACGTAGTTGCACAGCTGGTTAGCTCCGAGAAAGCGCAGGATCGTATTATTGTTGGTGTTTCTTCAGAAGAACTTGTAGCACTTGGATGGCCGACCTCGCTGGAAGGAAGTTTAAAGAGTATTCCTGCAGCGTATCTTACTGGTTTGCTCTTTGCTCAAAAAGCGAAGGCTCATGCTTCGGAAGCAATTTTGGACATAGGAATGCAACGCAGCGCATCTCGTGGACGCCTCTATGCATTTCTTGCAGGAGTTATAGCGGGCGGAATGCATGTCCCGCACAATAAATCGGCACTGCCTGACGAAGCAAGGCTTATTGCCAACGTGAAGACACGCGAAGCATTTATAAAACTCAAGGGGAAACTAGCTACTCATGGCTGAGAAAGAAACTCGAAATAATCCTAAGGTCCTTGTGGAAGCAGTGCCTGAAGAACTTGCGAAAGTGGCAGACGTAGTCCCTATCCTAAAAGGTCGTGGGGCACGCGATGCAGATAATCGCGATGCTCGGCTTGCAGCGTGGGTGCCCAAAACTGCCGTCGGTAGAGCCGTCAAACAGGGTACACTTAAAGACGTTGACGAAATTCTCTCAGGAGGAAGACGTATATTAGAACCTGAAATTGTGGAGAGTTTACTTCCGCTTGAGCATGAGCTTATCGAGATTGGTCAAGCCAAGGGAAAGTTTGGAGGTGGTAAACGACGTGCGTGGAGAACAACACAGAGAAAGACCATGGAAGGAAATGTAGTTTCATTTTCTGCGATGGCCGTTGTGGGCGATAAGAACGGACATGTGGGCGTTGGTATGGGGAAAGGAAAAGAAACACTTCCTGCACGTGAGAAGGCACAGCGTTATGCAAAACTTTCCATTCAAAAGATTGAAAGAGGTTGTGGGCACTTTGACTGTTCGTGTAGCGAACCTCACAGCGTACCTTTCATTGTCGAAGGGAAATGTGGAAGCGTGCGTATAAAACTGATGCCTGCACCGCAAGGGACGGGATTAGTGGTCGGCGATGAGATTAAAAAAATTCTTAGGCTTGCCGGAATTAGAGATGCCTATGGTGTGACGAGAGGGCAAACGCGAACGACGTTTAACGCGGTGAAAGCCTGTTTTGAAGCGCTCCTTAAAACGCGGAGGAGCAAATGATAGCGGTTATTCGAATTGTGGGAGACACGCAACTGCCCTCGAGCGTTGCTGAAACCCTTTTTAGAATGAGGCTCCGTCGTAAATACACTGCGACTATCCTTCTCGACACCCCTGAAAATAGAAAGCTTCTCCTCACCGTCCGTAATTTTGTCGCATATGGAACTCCTTCCGAAGCGATGGTTGAAAGATTGCTTGAAGCACGAGGCGCCTTGCGCACAAAGAAACCCTTTGATGCAAAAAAGATTGCATCATTGCTTAATTCGAAAAGCATTTCCGAATCGGGACTTAAGCCGTTCTTCAGACTTCATCCTCCGAGAAGGGGAATTGATTCTGGTAAACACGTTGGAGTCAGGAAGGGCGTTTTAGGAGATCATAAAGGGGCTATTGACAGCCTCGTGGAACGCATGCTATGAGCTACCGAAAACGACGTAAGTCTTCGCGATATCCTGGAAGTAAAACGCATGGGCGTGGGCGTAAAAATCGAACGAGAGGTCTGGGAAACCGAGGGGGACGTGGGATGTCGGGCACAGGTAAGCGTGGCGACCAGAAAAAAACACTTATTATAAAATTATATGGTGGAGATTATTTCGGTAAGGAGCCACGCGGTGCGGGGACTCGTGAAAAGAAAAAGACAAAGTCCCTTAGCCTTGCGACTCTGAAGACGCAGTTGCGCATGCTTGTTGAAAAAGGAAAGGCTCGAGAAGTCAAGGGAACATATGAAGTTAATCTTGAAGACTATAAAATTGTGGGGAATGGCACGCTTGACCTGAAAATGCACATTAAAGCTAAGTCTGCATCTGCGGGCGCGAGACAGGCAGTAGAACGAGCGGGCGGATCACTCGTGGTAACGTCGGAAAAGGAAAAGGCTAACTGAACGAAGTTTTAAAAAGCTCTTTGTTTTCTCACTCGTATGGCTTTACGCACTATTCTTTCTTACCTTCCCGAGGTTCGCAAGCCCGCGGAAAAAAAAGTAAGTTTTAATGTAAAACTTAAATGGACTCTCATCGTTTTAGGTGCGTTCTTTATTCTTTACAATATTCCATTGCACGGCTTAAGCAGTAACTCCCTTGAGCGATTTAAGTATTTGGCAACTATCCTCGGTACAGATTTCGGAAGCATCATCAGCCTCGGTATTGGGCCGATAGTGATGGCCTCTATCATTTTGCAGTTGTTAGTTGGTTCAGGTATTTTGAGAATAGACGTTAAATCTGAGGAAGGAAAAAAATATTATCAAGGATTGCAAAAGTTAGGAGTCCTGTTCTTCATATTCTTTGAGGCGTTTGTATATGTGCTTATGCAGGGATTACAAGCAGCGCCCGGTTTTACGGGGATTGTGATTACGCAGCTTATTTTGGGCGGTATTGCCATCATGCTTATGGACGAGGTAGCTAGCAAGTGGGGCTTTGGTTCAGGCGTTTCATTGTTCATCGTGGCAGGTGTTGCACTTCAATTATTCACGGGCTTGTTTCAATTTGTAGGAACCTCTGGAGAAAACTGTCTTCTTGATTTTACTTCGACACCCTGCGGAGGGAAAGTCCTGATTATTTTCCAATCGTTTCTTAATGGAGCACCTCGTGAGGCTTTGTTAGCCTTTACCATCATTGCCATGACTACCCTTGTTTTCTTGGGGGTGGTGTGGGCTCAAAGTTTGAAAGTTGAGATTCCCCTCACGTTTGATAGGCTTCGAGGATATCCGGTCAAATGGCCTCTATCATTTTTTTACGCGTCTAACATGCCCGTTATTCTTGTCGCTGCGCTCGTTGCGAACTTTCAACTATTCGCGGGGCTCTTTGAGAACTGGCTTGGGCACCCTACCTTTTTAGGCTCATTTTCCAGTGGAGTTGCAGTTAGCGGTCTCGCTTATTGGATTGGATATTCTGATGTCGTTACGGCAACGATACGAAACAGTCTACAGTTTACTCAAGTACTGCAAGGAATTACCCACGTTCTCTTTTACGTGGCTCTTTCGGCAATATTTTCTATATTTTGGGTAAAGACCGCGGGCATGGATGCTTCTAGTCAGGCCCGCAACATTATGAGCTCGGGTCTTCAGATTCCTGGGTTTAGAAAGGATGAGCGTGTTTTAGAGAGCGTGCTTGTGCGGTACGTGATGCCTTTAACCGTTATGGGTGGTGCGGCCATCGGGCTTTTAGCCGGCATGGCTAACCTCTTGGGAGTTATAACCTCTGGAACATCTATTTTGCTTGCGATTACTATCACCTATCAGCTCTATCAGAATATTGCGCAGCAGCATGCAGTAGATATGCATCCGGCCTTGCGCAATTTCATGAAGTAACTATGAATCGCGGACTTCGTACTCTGTTTATTATTTCTTTCCTAGGCGTTGCCGTAGCCTTTTTCTGGAATGCGCTCCCTTTTATTAAAGAAAGCGTACATTTCGTACTCAACCCTACCGCGGGTCGCTTATTAGATTGGGATGTTAGTTGGGGATTGTTGTTTATTTCCATAGGAATTTCGCTGATTACCTCTCTTTTACAAAAATATACTACCGACCAAGAAACCTTGCGGTCAATTAAAGCTGAACAAAAACTGCTTGGTGACCAGATGAAGCAATTTAAAGAGCACCCTGAAAAAATGCTTGAACTTCAGAAGAAGCAAATGGCTCTCATTCCCAAGACGATGGACATCACAATGCGGCCCGCGCTCTATACTGCGATACCCTTTATTCTCCTTATTAGGTGGTTTGGAGACTATTTTGCGGAAATGGATGTTAAAATATTTGGGTTTATGGGTTGGATATGGGCGTATATTATTTTTGCCATAATTGCTTCGATGATTTTTAGAAAGGTATTTAAGCTTCCGTAAAGCGCCCCGACTATGAATCAAACACTCATTGAAAGCGTACAGCAGTTGCATGGCGAGTCAGAACTTGTTGAAGAGCGCATCTCATTTATTGACAAGCAAGTTGTGGAACTTACTGATTTTTTGGGGCATCTTTCATTCCTTGCGCGGACTACAGAAAAAAATTTCTTTTCTTCGATGGGTAAAGGTATCTTTCTTGAGGCGACCTTGAAGAGCAAACAAATTTTTGTTGATGCGGGTGCGGGAGTCGTGGTTAAAAAATCAATTTCTGACGTGCAAACAATTATTCAAAGTCAACTTCAGAACCTTGCCCGCATGCGAAATGAGTCTCAGACACAGCTGCAGGCGCTTCAAAATGAATTTGAAACTATTCTTTCTCGTATAGAGAACGAACGAACGCGGGCTAGAAAAACTATTTAAGCGTCCTGTACGACCGAGGAGAGATGTTAGAGGTATTGATAAGTCCGCGCAAAGCCGAACGCGAACCGTGGGAACTTTTTTTTGTGGGCGCTTTTTATGCGAGCGTTGCGATTCTGCTTGTAAATTGGATATTCTCTCGTGATGCGGTCCTCGTAAAATATTCAGGCATCCTCACAGTCACATTTACCGTTATGTTTTCCCTGCCCTTCATGTACTATATGCTGCGGTATGAAGAAAAAAAAGTTGGGCAACAGAAAGGAATGTTTCGATTATTACAAGAACACGAACATGCGCTCTGGGCGTTCTTATGGCTCTTCACGGGATTCGTCGTAGCGTTTTCATTTTGGTATATCCTCTTTCCAACCACGCAAACCTATCGCGCACAAATTGAAACATTTTGTGCGATAAATCGCCCTGAACAGTACGATGGATGCCTTGCGCAGTTCGGTGGCTCAAAGGGTGTACAACAAACGGCGTTTGCGGGCAATAAAGAACGATTATTCCTTATTTTTGCGAACAATATTTACGTTCTTATTTTTACACTTGTATTTTCACTTGTTTTTGGAGCAGGAGTCATCTTTATTTTGGCGTGGAATGCGAGCGTTATTGCTGCTGCAATAGCCATATTCACCAATTCTAATCTCTCTGAACTCCCCTTTGGACTTATACGATATCTAATACATGGTATACCCGAAATCGCTGCTTATTTCATTGCTGCATTGGCGGGGGGAATTATTTCAGTGGCAGTCATACGCCATCAAGTTGGCTCGGAAGACTTCTGGGAGATACTTCAGGATTCGCTTAACCTTGTGATTGTTGCAGTTATTGTTCTCTTTCTTGCGGCCCTCATGGAAGTATTTCTTACCCCTCTGCTTTTTTAGTTTAAAGCGACACTTCTTTCAATTAACCCTCGGAGTAACGTTTAAATAACTTTGAAAGATCTAGCCTCATGAAGACCCTATGTACTCTGTGCGGCTACCGGTTTGAGACTCCCACCATTAAAGACGTCTGTCCCTATTGTGGCGAACGTAGAACGTTGTCTGAAATTGAGAATGCCGAAAACTTGGTTAACGAGTTGTAAGATGATTCTGCAAAAAAAAGGAGACTCTCGATTATAATGGCTGACGCGCTACTCCTTAGTGTCCCCTTCTTGAGTTTTCTCCTTGCATTGCTGATTGTGCCTTATTGGATTCGTAAGGCGCACCAAATTAAATTGGTTTGGCCCGATGTGAACAAATATAGCAAACCCTTGGTTGCGGGCTCCGGTGGTGCGGCAGTTGTGGGTGTTTTTGTAGTGTCCATGTTAATTTTCATTGCATACCGCGTATTTTACTTACACTCTTCATCCTACCTTGTTGAAATGTTCGGGCTCTTGGTGACGCTTGTTCTGCTCTGCGGTATAGGATTTATGGATGATTTATTGGGTTGGCAACGAGGAGGACTTTCACGGCGCTCGCGCATCATTCTTGTGATTGTTGCATCGTTGCCTCTTGTCGTTATTAACGCGGGAAGGGCCACCATGGATATCCCTTTTCTTGGACTTGTGGACTTGGGGCTCTTGTACCCGCTCGTTTTGATACCGCTTGGGATTGTTGGGGCCGCAACCACGTTCAATTTTCTTGCAGGTTTCAATGGACTCGAGGCGGGACAGGGAGTACTTATTCTTGGCTCACTTAGCCTTGTCGCGTACCTTACAGGAAACACATGGCTTGCTCTTTTGGGGCTCTGTTTTGTTATGGCCCTGGTTGCATTTTTAGTGTACAACTTCTTCCCTTCGAAAATATTCCCTGGAGACTCGTTAACCTATCCGATTGGAGGTATGATTGCGATGATGGCAATCTTGGGGAATTTTGAAAAAATTGCGATGTTCTTCTTCATGCCTATCATGGTTGAGGTGTTTCTCAAGTCCCGAGGAGCATTCATTAAGCCTTCGTTTGGAAAACCTGCGTTAGATGGAAGCTTAGGGCTCCTACATCCGCGGGTATATGGGCTTACGCATTTGACGCTGTACCTCCAGCAAAAGATAGGCATTAAAGCAACCGAAAAACGTTCTGTTTACATAATCTGGACGTTTCAGCTCGTCGTTATACTTTTAGGATTCTTTATTTTCAGAGAAGGCATATTTTCACATGTTTTCTAAACTTTTTTCCATAGGAAAAGATGAATTATTTCGGGGGAGCGTTGTTCTCTTTGTGATGTTTGGATTTTACAACGTGCTTAACTACATATTCCAAATGTCTATGGCTCGAACGCTTGGCCCTTCTGATTACGGTGTGCTTGCTGCCCTCATGTCTTTCGTGTATTTGTTTAGCATTCCAACTGAAGCCGTACAAACCGTCGTTGCGAGATACACGAGTGCATTCAATGCTCGTCGTGAACAGGGCAAGATAAAAGACCTCCTCATTCGAAGTTTGCGCAGATCAATCGCATTCGCTTTCTTAGGATTCATTCTTTTACTAGCCTGTACTCCCTTCCTTTCCTCATTTTTTTCCATTCCTGCTGGGCTTGTTGGCGTTACAGGAATTATCCTTTTTGTATTGTTTACCATTCCCGTTACTCGAGGAATTATTCAAGGTAAAAAGCGGTTTTTTGCACTTGGGAGCAGTTTGCTTATAGAGTCCTTCTTAAAGATAATCATTGCACTTACTTTAGTTATTGTTGGGCTTGGAGTGTACGGGGCAATGATAGGAGTAATTGTTGGGCTTGCGTTCGCATTCGTTATAAGCTTGTTCGTGTTACGGGATGTTGTTGCACACACTCGTCAAACAGAGACCTCTTCTTACTTTACTAAAAGCAATCTGACCGTGTTGGCTGCGATAACGGCGGTAGTACTTCTTTACAGCACCGATATCCTTTTTGCGCGTAAATTCTTCAATCCGATAGATGCGGGCGAATTTGCTTTCATCTCCCTCATAGGCAAGGTAATATTCTTCTCTAGCGCGGCCGTAGCCAAGGCCATGCTACCCCTCTCGACAGAGGGATTCGAACAGGGACATAAAACGTCTCGTATTCTGAAGAAAGCGATTGCGTTTGTGATGGTTATCGCCTTGACGGCCCTTGTGTTCTATCTCCTCATCCCGCAAGAGATAATTTGGATAATCGGTCTTGGTTCGGATGCTTATTTGGGGGGTGCGGAGTTCCTTTTCACTATGGGCCTTGCCTATTCGTTCTTTTCAATTGCGAACATTATTGTCCTCTACAAGATTTCGATTAATCGTATTGGAAAACACGCTTTCTTCCTCCTGCTCTTCCCCGTCATACAGATTATCCTTTTCTACCTCTTCCATGAAACGCAAAGGGAGTTTAGCTTAGCCTTAGTTTGTTCTGGTGCTCTCTTTTTGGCGTATACGCTCGCAATTGCTCTGAAAGATTTGTTACCGCGACCCGATAAGTAGGTTTCTAGCTTGTTCTAGGTAGTTTTAAAAACGCTTTTCTATACCGAAATACATGCGCGTTTCAATCGTGGTTCCTGCTCAGAATGAAGAAAAAAGGATACCTTTGTTTCTTGAACAGTATGGGTCTTATTTTGAGCAATTAAGGTTAAAAGATGCATTGGACTATGAAATTGTCGTTGTAGTCAATAATACACAAGACCATACTGCCCCCGTTGTTCAAAGATATAGCCGTGCAAACAAGCGCATTCGCCTGATTGAGTTTAAGCAAGGAGGAAAGGGATTTGCAGTGATGGAAGGGTTCAAAGATGCCTTGCAGCGTCCCAATGACCTTATTGGATTTGTTGATGCTGACATGGCTACGCCTCCTGTGGCTTTTGCGATGCTTATAGAACGGATAGGAAGGCACCAGGGCATTATTGCTTCCCGTTGGAGAAGGGACAGCGACGTCACCAGGCAGAGTTTGCTCTTTAGGTTCAAGAGTTTTATTTTCAACCTTGTCGTGCGGAGCCTCTTCGGATTTCCCTATAGAGATACCCAGTGCGGAGCAAAACTATTCCGACGAGAATCGATTATGTACGTCCACGATAAAATGCAGATTACAAAATGGGCCTTTGATATAGACCTTCTTTATAAGCTTAGAAAAAAAGGTTTCTCGGTTGTTGAAACGTCAACAATATGGGAGAGTAAGGACGATTCTAAGATTAAGCTCATCAAGGCGTCTCTTGAGATGTTTCTCGCAGTCATTCGTTTGCGCCTTGCGTACTCCCCGCTTCAGTTTATAGTGCGCGCTTATGATTCGCTCCCGCAAGGGTTAAAAGTACATCATCGTATTTGGAAACAATGAACATCGCATTAGTTGCCTCAAAGGGAGGCCATTTAGGTCAGATGAAACTTATTTTTACCGAGAAGGTTTTGGAAGATAATCGGGCAATTCTCATTACTGAAGACTTTTTTAAAAGAGGTCTTGTTCCACGCGCGTTCTTGGGAATATTTCCTGCGTTTTATTTTGCGCCTGATGTGCTTAAACTTAATCCATTTAGGTACCTCAAGACGCTCATTGCAATGATTCGACTTTTTAAAGGAGAACGCGTTGAAGCGATAGTCACCAACGGTGCGCAGCTTTCAATCCCTGCGGTTATCGCTGGAAGGCTCCTTTCTATACCTGTTGTATTTATGGACACCATTATTCGAGTCAAAACCCCAAACTGGTCTGCGCGCTTTTGTTACCTTTTTGCAGATAGATTCTTGGTACAACACCGAGAAATGATGCACAAATATGGTAAAAAGTCAGAATATTGGGGCGGTGTTTTATGATTTTTGTTGCGGTCGGTACACATGACGGACAGTTCGATAGGCTTATCCGAAGAATTGATGAAATTGCCCCCTATGTTAAAGAAAGTATAGTTGCTCAGATTGGAGCAGGGACTTACAAGCCAAAAAATATTAAATTTTTTGATTTTGCGCCGAATTTGGACGAGTATTATCGCCAAGCGAGACTTGTTATTGTTCAATCGGCTACATCTCTTATAGAGGTTTCTATGAACTATCAAAAGCCAGTCATTACGGTTCCTCGACAAAAAAAGTATGGGGAGCATATTAACGATCACCAAGTAGAATTTGGCGAGTTCTTTGCAAAGAAAACAGGAATTTCTTGCTTTGTCGATGTTAAAAAAATAACCCCTGAACTTTTAAAAACATACAAAACGGTACCAGAAATTGACCTTGCGAACCTTGAAAAGTTACGAGAGAATTATCGTGCGTTTTTTAAATCAATTGCGCCCCTTGGAAAAGATCGCATCGATTATTTTGTTAACCTTGTTGATCCGAAAAAAACAGATAAAGTTTTGAATATCGGCATATCGAACATTCCTGAAATCGAGATGATTCTTGAAGATAAGGTTAGAGAATGCTGGACTGTCGATATAGATGGTCCGAAACTTAAAAAGGCAGCCCATTATCTACACAAAACAAAGCTAGTTGAAGGAGATATCACAAAAGATAATCTTCTAAAAAAGAACTATTATGATAAGATAGTTATGTGTGAGGTACTCGAACATTTAAAGAACGATGATAGGGTTCTGATGGGCATTCGTTCTCTCTTAAAACCCCGGGGTAAACTTATTATCTCTGTGCCCAATAACCACTTCTTGCACTACCTACACCCCGTTACCTATATGCAGCATGAACGCCAGTACACAAACCACTCTGTGCGCGACTTGATGAAAAAAACTGGTTTTAAAATAGAACATTTTAACGTGGTGGAGTGCTGGACGCTTCTAGCTAACCTCTACGTTCACTTGTTCTATAAGTACTTCCTTGGAAAGAGCAAAAACTTTCTTACGTTCGGCCGAAGAGCTAATCGCAGCTATCGACAAATAAACAAGGGCGGATTAGATATAGTAGTACGTGCGGTTAAGATTTGATGCGGGCGTACGAGAAGAAGTTTTTTAGTTTTAAGAGGGTTATTAATCCATACTCGAGCGTAACGAAGAAGACATAAAAGGGGTGTAGGAGCCAAAAGAGTCGCCCAGTTTTAAACGTTCTTTGAAAAGCCAAGACGCTCGGTACCGCGAACGAAAGATTTGACGCGACCATGAGGAAAAATCGAAGCGTGTTTGCGAACCCAGGTTTGACCCATTGAAAATCTTTTTCAGCATATTCCTTATTTATGAAACGATAGAAATAGAGCCCTTTCTTCTTCATGAATGTCCATAGATTGCTTGCGGTCTTATGGTACAACTTCACGTGCTTAGGGACTGCGACAAGCATGCGATGTTCGGCCATTTTTGCAAAAACATCTACATCTCGTGTGTACCCTCCGATTTTTTCAAAAACTTCTTTTACGAACGCACAGCCATTTGCTCCTCCAAAGAGCACTGAATTTGGATTAAGTCTGTGGAGATAATAGGCATTTTCTTCTAATTGGAACTTATGGGGATATAACTGCACCTGTGCAACGAGGGAGTAGGGTATCGCGAAGGGGTCTTCAACCCCTGCTGCATTTATATATTTGAGAAAATTTGAGTCCTCCTTTCTGAACTCTAAAAGGGATTGAGAGGCCATAACCTGCTTATTTCTAAAGGGAAGTACTATCCCCCTCAGCCAGCGAGGGTCTGAAATTAAGTTATCATGATCGAGCAAGATTACAATATCTCCTTTTGCTTTTTGTATTCCCATGTCCTTGCTCATGCCACGACCTTCTGAAAGTTTTTTCGGATTATGGAGAAGAGAGATATTCTTTTCTTTGTGCATGAAGGAATCGATAATTTGCAGAGTCTTGTCGGTTGAACCGCCATCGATTATTATTACCTCAAAATAATCGCGAGGATAGTCTTGGATACAGATGCCGTTTAAACATTCTTCTAGAGTTCGTTCAGCGTTAAGAATACCGAGAATAAAGCTTACCCTTGGAAGGTCTTTCTTTGAATTCATAGATTTATCTCCTTCAAAGGGATTTTTTCCATATATAGTTCATACCAAATTTCAAAATTAAGCAATACCCAAATTTTATGTTCATTTTTAAATGCGGTGGCGTTTTGCAAAAGAGCTTCGATGACTTCCTCTGAAAAAATGTTTCTTTTTTTTAATCTTTCAAGAAAGGGACGAACTCGTTCTAGTATTTCTCTATTTCCAAACCATTCAAATAGGGGAAGTGTGAAACCCTGTTTCTTTTTGTTTAGAATCTCGGGAGGGAGATAATTCGCGACTACTTGTTTGAAAAGTTTTCTTTTTCGCTTCTCTTGCGGGTTTAGGCCAGAAAAATATTCGAGAAGATCTTGATCAAGAAAGGGGGTTCGCACCTCCAAACCGAAGGCCATGCTCATTTTATCGGCCTTCATGAGAAGGTCATTTGGCAGCCATTCCTTGAAATAATAAGCTTGAGCCGCCCCCTCTAATGAAGAAGACTCTGCAAAGATACGGTCAAAAGCATCTTCTTCTGATGCTCTTGGAAATAGTGCTAACCTTTCTTTTGTATCAAACGCGAAATAAAAAAGCTCCTTAAACGATTCTTTTAAAGACGTTTTCTTGAGAATATTAGCAATTGCGAGAAACTTATGTTTTTCTGGATACGTTTTGTATTTTGCGATGGCGAATGCATATGCTGCAAAGGCCGATCTAAAGGGCCTTGGAAGATTTTGAATAAATTTTATCTCAGGAATATAATTGAAACTTTGATATCCCCCAAAGATTTCGTCCCCGCCTTCTCCCGATAATGCGACTTTTACATGTTTTGATACTTCTCGACAAAGAAAATATGTGGGAAGACAGGCGGGATCTGCAAGAGGTTCATCAAGATGCCATATTACTTCGGGAAGATAGTGTAGAAGATCAGAATCTACTCTAATTTCGTGATGTTCTGTCTTGAATTTTTCTGCGATAATTCGAGCATACTTCGATTCGTCTACTTTGCTATTGAAAGCGACCGAAAAGGTCTTTATGTTAGAGGACATCTGGGACATATACGCCACGATTGCGCTTGAATCGAGACCCCCTGAGAGAAAAACTCCTATGGGTACGTCCGACATAAGTCTTTTTTGAATTGCATCCTTGATTAACGAATCTGCTTTTTTTATAAGAGGTTCGCTTCTTACGTTAAACTCCGGGAGAGAGTAATATCTTTTTGATTCTAATTTTTTATCCTTATAGATAATATAACTTCCCGGCGTTACTTTTTTTATTTTATCGAACATCGTTCTATCCTTCGAGGAGAATCGTTGAGAGAGGTAGTCAGATAGTGTCGCGCTATCAAGAGAGAGAGGGAGAGAATCAACGGTAAGCGATTTTATTTCTGATGCAAACAGTAATCCTTTCTTTGTTTCGGTATAATAAAGCGGCTTTTTACCGAGCTTGTCCCTTGCAAGAAGAAGTTTTCTCTTTTTCAGATCATAAAGTGCAAAGGCAAACATACCTTCAAGCATAGAACAAATTTTTTCTCCGTAGGATTCATAGCCATGCACTATAACTTCGGTATCAGAGGCCCCTCTAAATAAATGCCCTTTCTCGACGAGATTTTCTTTTAGTTTTTTATAATTCCAAATCTCCCCGTTGAAGATTACCGCAATGTTTCTATTTTCATTGAACATTGGTTGATGCCCCTTGGGGGATAAATCGATGATGCTCAACCTCCTATGGCCCAAAGATATTCCTAAGGCCACATGAAACCCTACATCGTCAGGACCCCTATGCTTGATTATTTGAGTCATCTTCTTGATTAGTGAAGAATCTGCCCAGGTAAACCCTGCTATGCCGCACATACGCGATGTTGCCTTAGTTCGTATTTAAATATTAGGAAACTAAACGTAGCTTATCTCGTAGACGATTAACATTGCTTGTGTCTTTTGTGCATCGGAAAAGTAGGCTTGCACGGGCTTTAACCTTGGCTGGTTTTCGTTTAACCAGTCCTGTGTCCAATCGGGATGTCTTTCGAACACTGAAACCATTAAATATTTCGGATGACTCTCATTTACAAGTTCGTCAAGCATTTCCTTCTTTGAAGGCATGTATGAATAACTGTCGCTTTCGTTTCTTACAAGTGCAGGATAGGGTAGAATTTTTCTCTCTGCATAAGTCGTTGCTTGTGTATAGGAATTACTAAGTATTGTATCGTCAGGAACTGAGTTTTGCTTAATCCATAGAGAAGCTTCTTTAACGGGGAGGTAAGACGTTTTCTTTACTTCTATCAACGAATGCGCGTGTTGCACTTGTACATACGCAAGAAAGAGGAGTGCAAGAAGTATTACCACGAGAGGGGCTTTTGGGTGTAATTGTTTTGTCTTTTCTGCGATCGTATCGAGCCCCTTCGCTGAGAAGTACATAATGAAGGGGATCATGAGAAAAACCCACCGGTCTTCTATTATTCCCCGTATGTAAAAGACATAAAAACAGACCATCACAAACAATAGAATCAGTGAGAACAAAGAGGGGTCGAGTCTCCGCTCTTTATTCTTGAGATACAGGTCTGCCGAGAGCCCTATATGTAACAGAGAAAGAGCAATGCCGACCAGAAATAGAGCAAAGAAGAAGGGTTTGGGGAGTTGATAGAAAAAGTTCATAACCGTCCATCCCAGTTCCCATCCCTGTCCGATTCCTGTTCCTCCGATATAAGAAGGTGCGAACGCAACGGGATTTCCGAAAAGAACATACTGCCATATACCGAAGGGTATTAGAGCGAGGAGAAATGAAAGAAAGATTAGCCAATAATTTTTGTTTTTAATGAATAAAAATCCGTCCTTGAATAAAATGAATATTAGAAAAGATAGTGGAACGAGCAATGCTGAAATTTTAAAGTAAAATGCTAACGCGATGAAAACCCCCGTAAGAATTGCGAACGATTTTTTCCCTTCCTTAAATGTTTTCCAGAAAAACAAAACTGAAAGAAGTTGGAAACTGAGGGAAAAGAAATCTGGCTGAAATCGAATACTCCAGAAGAGAAAAGACCACACCACCGAGGAGGCGGCTGTTGCAATAAGTGCAATTCTTTTCCCAAACAGTTCTCGTCCAACGAAGTAGACAAGACCTATCGTACAAACCGAAGGAAGAAGGACGAGGAAGAACTTAAGTGAACCCTCGCCAAGGCCGAACCAAAGAAAGGGTATTGCGGCCAACTGAAAAAGAGGGGGGCGTTGAGGATTGATATCGTAAGGCACGCCAAATGCCCAATGTTTTGCAGTAGCCATGTATTCAGCCTCATCCCACCAAAGTGGCTGGCTGTACGCGTTGGCAAAAAAATAAAGTCTGACGAGAAAAGAGAAGACCAAGATCAAAATAAATAGGGCATTATGATTATCTTTGAGCCAAAGCTTAATCGATTCTGCCGATTTAGAGGACATTTTTCATTATACGCTTTTGCCTATTTATACCTTCGGAGGAACTAGGTTTTTAAGCTCTGTTAAAACCTGTTCAACAGAGATACTCTCAACGAGCCCTTTATCAAAAACATCGCTTTTTTCTGGAAAAAATTCATAAAGCCTTGGGGAAACAATTTTTTTCACGAGCCCATAACTCTCGAGTTCATTGGGGCTTGTGCAAAAAAAGAGAGCCAATACCTTCTTTTGTAGTCCGACTGCAGCATGCAGTGCGAAACTGTCCGAACATATGAACGCATCACATTTTTCTAACAAAGCAAGGAACTCTTGTTTAGAGTTGCTGGGATTATTGCGTGCAAACGGAATGCCCTCTGAAGTAAGCTTTTTAGAGAGTAGCCCGTGTTCATTTATTTCGTTCGGTCCTCCGAATAAAATAACTTCGTATCCCTGTGCCGAAGCTTTTTTTATAAATTCTTCAACGTATGATAACGACCAAACCTTTGAGGGCCAGCGTGAAGACGCACCCATATGTATTCCTATTAGAGGCCCCCTTCCAGAAATTCTGCTTTCGACGAATCGTTGTGCATATTCTTTAGCACGATCCCCTATGGGCAAGTGATAAACTTCTTTTGTAACGGGCAGTTCGGCTGCCGCAAACATCATCTCTTGATAGGTCAGGGTGTTCTTTTTCTTTAATTCATCATCGAATATTGTATTCAGATAATATTCTGCGCCTGCGTTGCATGCGGCAGGATACCCGTCAAGAGCGTAAAAACCATATTTCTTCTTTGCAGGCGTATGCGTTGCTATTTCGAGTGCAATTGCATCGGTATCAAAGTTATAGAGGATATCTGCTTCCAACCTCTCACGTAGGGGAATCGTTTTGATATGATGGATGTAATCAATACCCTTAACTAATTCTACTATCTCCTCTTTTGTAATAAGTGTAACTTCTGCTCCTGCATGGGCATCTCGTATAGCTCGCATCAGGGGGAGTGTCCTTAAAACGTCTCCTGCCGCACCCAATTTTATCACTATTATTTGCATGGTTGAGCTACGACCGTCATGTTTTAAAACTATTGGCCTTCTTCCTTGCATGCGGATTTATATCGCGGGAAAGCTCAGTACGAGTTCAGAAAGAGAATCGCTTAATGAAATTGCGACCTTATGTGAAAACCTCGGGTTTGAAACGTTCCTTCCTCATCGTGAGGTTGGTCTCTTTTATGAAATAAAAAATGCAGAGGTTATATTTCACAAAGATATTTTTGGAGGGTTACGCAAGTGTGATGTGGTTGTTGCGTTGCTTGAAGGATTACATGTTGGCGCAGGAACCGCATGGGAGCTAGGATTTGCTTATGCGCAAGGAATCCAGTGTATTGGATTGAAGACCGATGAGTCTCTTGAAGAAGCAGCCGATTACTTGAGCCCCATCCTTCTTTCTTCCGTTGATATTGTGAACACAAAGGAAGCGTTGCGCGACCGATTAAATTCTTTTAAGAATGCTCGGATAGAGGATTAGTTGAATGTGTGAAGGCTTCTCCTCTCCAGCCATCGGTGTATTTCCTTCCTTTTTTCATTTCTGAGAACGCTTTCTTGTAGATATAGAGGCGTGCACCAAAAGAGCATAGTGTCCACCACAGTTCACGAACCGTCTTTGGGTACTTCAATGCAAAAAGAGTGCCAAGTTTCACTTCGTTAAGAAAACTCTTTGTGCGAGGCATATCGGGAGCGATTTCTTTTAGTCTTTCGTGTGCTTTTATGTTTCGTACCTTTTGTGCAACCCAATCTGCCCAATTTTCTGGATTCTTCACATATACGAGCGCCTGCCGCGCGTATGCTATTTTATATCCCTTTTTCCAGATGAGATAGGGGATTACACTGTCTTCTGACGTTTCCGTTGGAAAATCAAGTAAAATTCCCTTTCTTATGGAAAAAAGATATCCCGAACACTCGAAAAAAATCTTTTTCCTTGAGAAACCTTCTCGCACTCGGTCGATACCATCCATAAATAAATGCGCCCAGTATCCATACATGGTTCCTCTTGATTCGAGCGGCACGGGATGTCCGGCAACACAGCCTACGCGCTTGTCTTTGAAGCGGGTAATAATCGCTTCTAAGGTGCCCTTGTCAAGGAATACATCGCCATCGGTCATAATAAAAATATCATCAGGATTGCTTGAGGCTCGTTCTTGAAAGAGCATGTTGAGCGCGAATCCTTTTCCTTCTCCGGGGTCGAGAAAAAAAGACCATCGAGCATCTTTTATCTGAGATTTTAGAAAGACTTCAGTTTCTGGAAACGGGTCGACCACAAGGACCTGTAAGTCTTTTCTTGCGGACTGCTCTAAAATAGATTTAAGGGCCTTGCATGTAGCCTTGGGTTCGTTATAAGAGGTAAGGATAACATCAATCATGCGACTTCAAGCGGGTAATGTGCAGGACGAATAAGAACCACTTTTTCTCCCGATGCGCGTTGTGCTTCGAGACGACATTTTTTCGCGCCTTGCTTGCTTGTTTCTGACAGCTCGCAGGCCGACACTTTAAGATGTTCGCCACCAACTATAAGCGAATCTCCTACCCGTACCTCGCTAGCTTTTTTCTTCATGAAAAGAGTACGTCTACAGGCTTATAAAGATTGTTTCTTTTGTTTTTTTATGAGGGGCGCACTTGTTCTTTGTTCTGGAGGAATTGATAGCGTCGTTACCGCGTACCGAATTAAGAGGAAAGATAATTATGAGGATGTGACTCTCCTTTTTTTTGATTACGGTCAAAATGGACAGAACCGCGAACTTGATTGTGTAAAATACCATGCAAGACAGCTTGCATGCGCTTTGAAAATCGTAAAGATTGCAATCGAGAGTGATTCGCTTATCCATAGCAATGCAAATAAATTTGATTCTGTTAGAAAGGAGCAGCTAAAAGATACGCGTTCGATTAGCGGACAATGGTATGTTCCTTGTCGCAACCTTCTTTTCTCGGCCTATGCCCTCTCTATTGCGGAAAAGGACTTTTTGGCTACGCAAAAGGTTAAAGATATCTTTGTGGGCTTTGGTGTAGAGGGCCGCGATAGTTACCCCGATGCGGGTAGAATATTTATTAAAGATATTAACTCGATTTCAAAAGATATTTGCGCAAAAGCCTTCGTTATGAGGGCGCCGTTTATTATGTCAAATAAAGAGGACATTATTTCTGTGGGTGCTGGCCTCGGCGTTAATTTTGCGAAAACCTGGAGCTGTTATTCGGGTGGTGAAAAACACTGCGGCACTTGTCTCGCGTGTGCATTACGTAAACATGGATTTTACTGGGCAAATATCTCGGATCCTACTTTGTATGCAGCTTAATTAAAGATAGAAATTTTTCTCCAAGCACTTTCCAACGATAGTTTTCTGCAGTTGTGCGCGCGGATTTTCTTATTTTATCTTTCGCCTTTTGAGAAAGACGAGCAATATACTTAATGCGTTCTGCAAGACGTTTCTTGTTTCCAATGGGAAATAGGAAACCGTTTTTTCCTTCTTTGATGATATCTTTATTTCCTTTATTGTTGCTGGCGATTACTATTTTTCCGCGCGCCATGGCTTCTAAAAGAGATTGGGGCAACCCTTCGCTTAGAGAGGGAAGGATAAAAATTTCGTGTTTGTCAAGTTCGTTGATCTGTTCCTTTTGGTTAAAAGTCTCGTTGATTATAGTTATGTTTGTTCCATCCGCCTTTATTTGATTTTGCAATGCAATAAGATATTCTCTTTCTGCGGGCCCAAAAAAGACAACCGAGGGGAGGGTTTCCTCTTCAGGGTGTAAAAAACCGAGCGCACGGCTGACCGTTTCGAGATTTTTTATGGGGGCGAGTCTGCCCGTGTATATAATTCCTTTTCCTTCCTTTTTCAGAGGAATGAAAAACTCTTCGGGAAGTCCATTAGGCACGTAGGCAATCTTGCTATCTGTCAAACCCAATTTCCTAAGAAAGGGCAGTTCCCAGCGTGTAATCGCGACTATTTTTGTGAATTTAGGGAGCGTTCTCTTTCCTATGCAAGCGTCATATACAAATACGGCTACCCCTGCTACCCATGAACGGGTTGCGGCCCTATCAAAAGGGGCGTGAGTGACCAGAAAAACTGGAATTCCCAGCTGTTTGCCTATCGAAAGCGCTTTTGTCGTATGAGTATGCCGATACGCATGGGCAATGATAACATCGGGTTTATAGGTGAGTGCTGCACGTCTAAAGTTCCAGTAAGTAAAGCTCTCACCACCTAGTTTTATGCCGGGGAAACGCGTTATTGAAACGCCCCCTTGTTTTTCTTTGTGCGGGGCTCGCTCGCTCGAACCTTTAATGAAATCGGACGAAAAAACTTCTACTCGATGACCCTGTTCTGCAAAAAATTGAGACTCTCTGTAAACACGCGCCCAAACGCCGCAACCGCCCGCACTATAGGTCGTTAATTCAAGTATTCTCATGGCATTTGTAACTCTCCTCTCTTTTTAAAGAAGTCTGCGTTATGTTCTGAAGAGTTCTGCGGGCCATTCTTCCGAGAGGTATTCGCTCTTGACCGTCATATCAGTAGGGTAATGAATTTCCCATATACGTATAGGACCACGCACCGTATCATAGTTAACAAAGTCTCCTTTGAAATCGGGGACGCTTAATCTCAACTGAGTTACGAGAGGATCATCTTCTGAATGCACGAGCTTGAAAAGGCCGTTCTCTTCTTGGAATAGGTAGAGGCGTGCAACCTGCGAATGTACTGTGCGATTGCTGAGGTACAGAAGCGAACCTTCATCTTGAATCTGGAGCCCATTCGCGCCGCTAACAATTCGAGGCATGATAAATATGCCTGCATCCAAACCCTCTTTAAAGTCTACTAGTTTTTCATCGAATGCGTACCTTAAAGGAATAAGATACTGATTTCCTTTATAGAAAAAGACTGCGTCGGGCGCACGAGTAAGTTCTCCCGTGATAGAATCTTTTTCTATAAGGATTGCGCCAAGTGCTGCGTTTCCTTTGGGTAGGAAGAGTTGCGTGCCATTGAGCATATAGAGAATGTCATCATCAGTCGGAATTCCGCCTGTGTAAACAAAAACGGTTGAATTCTTTTTTTCGAGAACTTGGTTTACATCCTTATTAAAGGTCGATATAAAACTAGTTCGGTCATAATTTTTGTCCGAACCTATACTTGAGAAAGCGCCGTACTTGCCAATATCGGTCGGATCAATAAGAAAATGAGTCGTGTTATGGGAGTACAAGAAGTCTAGTGCTTGCTCGTTGCTCGGGCCTGTAAGTGCATATCTCCCCATCATGTGGTTCCAGTAGGCCTTTGCATTTCCTCCGTCGAGAACAGTTGCACGTTCGCCCATACTTTGAACCCAATATCCATAGTCCCACCAATGACCAAAAACGGCCTCCTGCGCGGTATTATCTCGTGTCCAAGCCATTGCTTTCTGCCATTGCTGAGTATAAATGCTGGGAACATACCCTTGGGCAGATATCAGCGAAGTGTTGTAAAACGAGTATCCCACGAAACATAAGCTCAAGATTAAAAGCGCAGCGCAAAACACTGAAAGGTATTTTGAAGAGGACTTTGATTTATAGGATGTGTGAGCCCAGCGCGCCACTTCAACCACAAGATACGCCCCTAATATTGACGCAGCAGGTACGAGCATCATGATGAGGCGGACACCGCCTCTTGCCGAGAGTATGCTTATAATAAAGAAGCAGAGCAACAGCATGAAATTGAAATTGATAGCGCGTAATCGATCGAGTTCGTTTGCAGAATGGTACTTGAAATAGTATTTTCCCCCAACACCTAAAAAGACAAGAAGACCGAGGGCATAGAAGGCGAGGCTTGCGAAGTTAGTTCCATTAAAGAGGCTTGTGGGAGAGTATCTGCTGAATGCTAACGAAATAAGCATAAATGTGAAGGCGGCGACCATTATTAGGCGAGATTTTTTGTCAAACGATGCAATCGCGTGATAAAATGCAACAATTGATCCTACAAAAAACATCCAGAAAAGTAGCGGAAAATTGGCAAAGAAAGGTCCGAAACTGGCAGCCCATTCGGTGAAGTAGGGCTGTCTATTTTCTGCGACCGTGACGCTTACTCTGTCGGTGCCTGTGGTTATGAGAAATTTTTTGAGGGCAAGCACGTTGTGCACGATATAGTCTGGTCCAAAAAAGACGAGAGCGAAAAGCAGACCACATCCAATCGTGATAAGAAGAGAAAGCAAGGGTCGAGGAAGATTCAAAATTTTATATCTGGGGATTCTACGAAGGAAATTTGTTTCATGAACTAATGAGTCTACAATTAAAACGATTAACATGAGCACGACGGGGATTGTTGTCGTTGAAAAGAGCAGCTCAGATAATGAATATCGTTTAGTCCCCAGAAAAAGAATAACCATTGTGGTAACGAGCCACGTTGCGTAGAAATATTTCCTTTCGCGATCCATTTGTCCCAACGCGAATGAGAAAAATATGAGGGGGCCGACAGTTATGAGTATGTACAAATATCCCCCCCACACGAGACCCATGACGGCTGTCGAGGCGCCCGCAAGAAAACCTAAGAGATACTTGTGCATCCCTTTCTTTGCGCCCCATCCTGCCATGAAAAAGTAGAACGCGAGAAAGAGGAAGAGAATTCCGCTTGCTTCTTTTTCAGGAATACCTGCAATAGTTCGGGGCAACAACGCGGGGGTGACTGTTAGCAAGAACGCGGCTACGATTGCGGAGGTTGTTGCCCATGACTTGCCCATATGTTTTGAGAAGATTAGCCTCGTCATGAAAAAGAAAGCAATTACTGAAAGCGCGAACATAAAAACAGGATAAAGTACTGCGGAGTGGGTTATTGACGTTGAACCGAATATGCTTGCAATTTTATCAAACCAGACCATCAAATAAACATGAAGGTTTAGTTCGTACGAAGTGTCAAATCCAAGAGGGACGTATCGCATAGTATCCAAGACCATGAGACTGCCATTTTCGACTATGTGTTTTGCCCAGCGAAGGAACAAGAAAGGGTCCAAATCGGGGCCAAGTGTCCAATCTCCCGTTGTTATATCTTTAAGCCCAGGAAGATTTGCCGTGCGAATTTTGATCGCTATGAAAACCACTAAAGCGAGAAATACATACCCCATTGCAGAAACGTTCCGTTTTGCAAATGAAATGAGCTTCTCTTTTCGTTCTCCGATGAGTCGTTCTTCTGACGATACAGAAAGGTTTTCCATCTTGTGCTAAGGAAACCTGTGCTTATATAAATCTTGTTTAAGATGTAAACTGATTGACTCGCAAGTATTAAAAAGGGATTAACTGCCCTTAGAATTCATGGTAGGATGGGAATCCCTTTTTTCAGGGTACCTTATATTCAACTCGATTCAGTTCGTAGTCTTCTTTATTCTAGTGCTTGCCCTCTATTTCTCAATCCCTCACAAATATCGTTGGTTCCTTCTTCTTATTGCGAGTGCCTATTTCTACATGTCCTTTGTCCCGATTTACATCCTCATACTCGGTTTTACTATTTGTGTCGATTATATAGCAGGAATTCTTATTGAAAAGAGCTCCGGCCGAAGAAGGAAGATGTTTCTCGTTGCAAGTATTCTTTCGAATGTGGGAGTACTTGCTGTATTCAAATATTACAATTTTCTCAATGAAAATCTTTCTTTTTTGATGCAGCCGCTCGGTATTGAAACGAACATCCCCTACCTTTCCATTTTATTGCCCATTGGACTTTCATTTCACACGTTTCAGGCAATGAGTTATACCATAGAGGTATATCGAAAAAACCAAGCTGCAGAACGACACTTTGGGATTTTTTCACTTTACGTTCTTTTCTTCCCTCAGCTCGTTGCGGGGCCCATTGAAAGACCACAGAATCTCCTACATCAGTTTAGAGAAAAACATTCGTTTGACGCTGAACGTACCTGGAGCGGACTTAGGCTTATGCTCTGGGGATTTTTTAAAAAGGTCGTAATTGCAGACCGTGTTGCTGTTTTGGTGGACACAGTTTACGCGTCCCCTTCGGCCTACCAGGGGGCGCCTCTTATTTTGGCAACGCTCTTTTTTGCCGTTCAAATTTATTGCGACTTTTCGGGATATACTGATATTGCCATAGGCTCGGCTCGAATTATGGGCTTCAAACTCATGGAAAACTTTAGACGTCCCTACTACGCGAGATCAATTGCTGAATTTTGGAAGCGATGGCACATCTCGCTTTCATCGTGGTTCAGAGATTATGTGTATATTCCTCTTGGAGGTAATCGAGTTGCGGTGCCTCGATGGTATCTTAACCTGTTTGTCGTATTCCTTGTGAGCGGACTATGGCATGGGGCCTCGTGGACGTTTGTTATATGGGGAGGTTTGCATGGTGCTTATCTTGTTATAGGACTTATGACGGCAAGATTCCGCACTACCCTTAAGGAGAGAATTGGGTTGAATCGCATCGCTTGGCTCAATGCAACGGTACAAATAACTATTACGACTGTGCTTGCCAGCTTTGCGTGGATTTTCTTCCGAGCGACCAATGTTTCCGATGCGTTCTATGTCGTACGTCATCTTTTCAGCGGGCTCGCCGTAGGGTTTACAGGAGCAAATCTTGGAATGAGCATTTGGGAGATTATAATCGCGCTCGGGGCAATAGCTCTTATGGAAATTGTACAACTTGTGCAAGAACGAGAGGGCAAGAAAGAATTCATTTTGAAACTTCCGAGGTGGATTCGTGCCACACTCTATATTGGGCTCATACTCATCATCCTCTTGTTCGGAGTATTTGAAAGGAGACAATTTATTTACTTCCAGTTTTAACATGAAAAAGAAGAATCTTTCGGCACAAAACGTGATTGCGTTTATAGCAGTTTTATTGCTTGTAATTTTTCTTGTCAATTTTATTTATACCACTTTTATTCTTCCTCAGAAAACGTTTTATCGAAAGGAGAGTTTATATCAAAATTATACCGCTCTCTCGGGAGGCCGTATCGAATATCTTGTACTGGGAGATTCTCACGCATTCCATGCGGTTAATCCTGCATATGTCCCTGGCGCATATAATTATGCCAGCGGAGCAGAAAACTATATTAAATCATTTTACAAACTCCGTAAGGTCCTTGAGAAGGATAACGAAAGCGTCGGGGCGGTTATTCTTGAGCTTGATCCCCACACTTTTTCGACAAGACTTACTGACGAGACCAACTTGTTTAACGAACTTGAGCTCTATTCGCAGTTCGTTTCTCTTTATGAAGTTCAACATGTAAGGAATGATTTCTTGATTAGACTATGGCTCGAAGCCAATATGCCGTTTATTGGGAACGGAAAAGAATTTGGAGTTCTCTTGAAAAAGACCGAGTTTAACGAAATCTCTGCGGGAGGGTGGCTCAAAAATAAAGAAAACTTTTCTCTTGTTGACAAAAACGCGTCTGCACTCTTTAACTATAAAAGCCTCTATGAAAACCAAGAAAGAATAAGCAATGTTTCGTTTGAGTATTTTATTAAGACCATTAAACTTGCACAACAACATAACGTGCCCGTCATATTCGTCAGTTACCCCCATACGCTCGAATATGACCAGATTATTACGGAGAAAAACGTAACAAAAGAGGACTATTATGCGCGAATATTTACCGAAGTAGATAAAACGCTTGGCAACTATACGTTCCTTAACTATTACTCTCTCTTCCCTGAAAAAGATTATCTTTTTGGCGACCCTGAACATGTCAACTATATCGGCTCTGAACTCTTTTCAAGACAATTATATTCTGATTTAGAAAATCTTGAAGTCGCTCCACCTCGAGAAAAAACAGTAATTGAAACAAAACGCAATTCGGAGTCGATTTATGGGATCTATCTTCTTTTGACGTTGGCTATTCTTGAACTGGGCGTTCTGCTGTTTCTTCTTTCAAGAATGCGCGTTAAAGTTTCTCAAACCGACGCAGCCCTTCCGTGAGTTGCTCTTGCAGGGGCGTCTTTTCAAGTTTTCCTTCAAGGAGCGCATTCACAAACCCCTGTTCATAGAAATAGAGCATTCCGCTTCCGGGGAAGCGTACTTTTTCAACTGAAAAGTTTTTCTCGGCATTCTTTTTGTCTGAGCGGGGCAGAACTCCTTTGTAAAAGTCCCTGAATACGATTTGGTCTGGAAATGAAACAAGGTCTATATAGAAGTGGCTGTACAAGACGT
>ERZ1292629.676-Hain-H43-01um-R1-676-length-37794-cov-7_pt1 | contig 37794 bp, 56 predicted proteins | sample MGYA00564399_ERZ1292629 | MGnify/ENA primary metagenome ERZ1292629 (study PRJEB36523, sample SAMEA6512636) | groundwater metagenome | collected 2019-01-08 | study: AquaDiva: Metagenomics assemblies of 32 groundwater samples
CCGCTCAAACATGTTCAATTTGAAAGCCAGTTCCTGTTTCTTTTCCTGTTCCATGTTTTGTAAAAGGATAAAATAAAGGCTGTTTTTAAGTATTGCCGCAATTGAAAATTAAATCGCTTTAAACAACATCAAAGACTTTTCTTAGTATTGAGCTGAAGATTATTGAACCAATAAGATAAAACCAGAACCAGCTCAAAAATCCGAAGAATTTGAATTCTGTCACAGCGAAATAGTCTGTGAACCATCTGAAGAGAAGGATGATTGGCACAGCAGTGTAGATTATCGGCCTCATGCTGAGCTTGAACATCGGGCCCATGAATTTTAGGGATTTCATGCTGAGTTCTGTGTGCTCTTTGGAGCCAGCCTCAAGTTTTTTCAGGTCCCCCTGAATTTTTTTCTGTTCTTCTTTCATTTCTCTCAATGTCTTCTGGTCAGTAGTGTATTTTTGTATAAGGGTCATGAAAATTGAAAGAAGGAAAACAAGAATAGTCATTCCAAATGTCAAATTCCAGTTAAGAAGCGCCCCTGCAGTAGGATTTAAAACAGCTCCGACTGAATTCTTTATTATTGGGAAGCTGTTCCAGAATGTGGCTATTGCAATTGATACTATCATCACCAAAAAAACCAGTTTGAAGCTTCCTTCTTTTCCTTCGTTATCCATTTTACCTTAAAGAGAAATCAGTTTTTAAAGATTGGGCTTAAGAAGATTATTGATTGATATTTTCATATAATACTTCTCACTTTATTTTAATCCAAAGAGGCTAAAGGTATCAATACTACTATTAACTTATTTTATATCAAATCTATCAGGCTATATCTGAAATTTTACTGCATGAACTTTCTCATCATAGGAGTCATGTCCATCTGGTGCTGCTGCGCAATGTTTTGGTAGAATTGGAACATTATCATTATTACAAGAAGAATTGCTGTTCCTGAAACCAATGCTCCTAAAAGGTCTGTTATTGCAGCGAGAAGACCTATAGCCAATCCACCCATTATTGTAAGAGGCATTATATACCTGTCAAGAATGCTTTCAATGATTCTTTCGTCCTGCCTGAAACCAGCGACCTGCAATCCTGAAGCAGAAATATTGTGTGCCTGGCTTTTTGCATCCATTCCTGCTGTTTTAACCCAGAAAACAGCGAAGAGCGTTGATAAAAACATGAAGAACAATATGTGTGTAAGACCCTGAAGTAAAAATACTGGCAAGAATCCCCCTCTTATTGTAAGTTCAAGCAGATTTGTTGACCCTGTCCAAAATGCAAGTCCTGAGACAGGCTGTCCCTGGACAAACCTTCCAAGAAATGTGAAATAAGAAGCTACCTTTGCAAGGCCGCCGCATTCGAGTCCTGCGAGACAGGGATTGGCGGCATTTTCGATAATTCCTGCAAATAGCTGTATGTTTGCAATCAATGCTGCAGTGAAGATGACTGGAATAACAGAAGCATAGAAAAAGGCAAGAGGCCATTTCACCGCATATCCCCTTATTCTCCCGAAAGAAAGAGGAATCTCAACTTTTAATGATTGTGCCCACACAACCGCAAGAAAAATTGCGACTGTTGCAATTATTGCCACAGCTGCAGACAAAAGTTCTACAGGATAACGGTTTATCACAGATTGTATGAGGACAAGGATTTTTCCAGAACAAGGAATTGTTTTGAAACCGAGAAGGCAATTTCTTCCCTGCTGATCTATGAATTGGAATGCGCTCGTTATTAATCTCCAAGAAACTCCAGCTGCTATAAATAAACTGACTCCGGAGCCAAAACCCCATTTTTGTGTCAGCTCATCCATATAAAATATTGCAATCCCCCCAAGTACCAGCTGAAAAACAAGCAAATATTCCAACCCCTGAACAGCCTGAAGTCCTTGCATATAAACAAAGACTATTGCCTCAAAAATTATGAAAAATAAAACAAGAAGTTTCTGTATTCCTTGAAAAAATCTTTTTCCTTCGTCTGTCGTTGTGTCTATCTTTATTATTTCTGCGCCTTTCAGAAGCTGAAGGATTATTGAAGCTGTTACGATCGGGCCTATACCCAGAGAGATAATGCTTCCGAAATCAGTTCCCAGAATTATTGCCAGGTATTCAAACCTTGAAAGTGCATTTTCGGAAAGGCCGAAGAGAGGTATATTTGCAAGAATAAAGAATGCCCCCAGAACTATGAGGGTCCATTTCAATTTTACGTTGAACCCAACTTTTTTTTCTTCCGGTTTTCTTATTTCAGGTATGAAACCGAAGATGGTCCTGAAGTCTGCCATTAATTATTCACCCCTCTCTTTTTTAGCATTAACATATTATTTGTCCCGGATTTAATCTTCACTATCTTTTTCTTCACCAATGCCTTCTGCAACAATGATTTCTCCGCCAGATTTTTTGACTTTTTCTGCTGCAGACTTGGAAGATTTCTTTGCTTTTATAATTAACTTATTTTTTAATACATACTCTTTGGAAGAATCAAGAATCTTGTAATCTTTAAGGTCTATTTCAATTCCCTTCCCTGTTTTTTTTGCAATTCCATCTTTTATCAGGCTGTCTATTTTAAGCTCTATATCTTCCAGATTCATTCTCAGCCTTTTGTCTTTTTCTGTTCTTTTGCTTGTAATTCCTCTTTTTCCGAAATAATAATGTCCATAAAGCTTGGTCACCAGTGTTTTTTTCTGGTCAGCTCTTTTCCCTGTTCCGGCCATTCCCTTTCCTCCACGGTGTCCTGATTTCTTGTGCTTTTTTCTTGCTCCCCATCCATGAGTGCCCTGGCCTCGGCCCCTCATCTTTGAGGATTTTCTTCCTTTCTTTGTCTTTTTTAATGGCATTTTTTTAACCTCATAACATCCTTTCAATCAATTTATTTATATGCTCTTTGTGGTCTCCCAAAACTCCTTTTGGAAAATGAACTTTTGTATCTGCTCCGCCTCGGGGAGGATGCAGCCTGAAAAACGGCTTTAAGCCGACTGATTCGTAGGTTTTTCCTTTCTCAAGGTCTTCAACAGCCTTTTTTATGTCAATTTTCTTTTTCTTCCCGTCAGCATTTGGTATAATCTTTCCTCTTTTTTCTATCAGCTTTTCGAAAACATCTTTACTGATGTTCCCATAAGCGATGAAATTTCTGAGTTTCTTTATCATCATCATCTGTTCCCTGTTTGGATTTACAAGCACAACGCATGAATATTTTTTTCCAAGCCTCATTCTGTCCAGCGTTTCTTTTACTCTCCTGTCAAGGCCGACTCTTCCTCTTATTCTTATTATGCATATCATTTTGTTTTTTGTATTATTTTGTGTTTAGTCTAATATCTAGATTTGTCTTTTTTAAAGCATCAAAACATGCCTTTATCAGGTTGAATGTTGTCCTTTGCCTTCCAAAAGTCTTGCTGTAAATATCTTTAATTCCGGCAAGGACAAGAACTTTTTTGAGTTCTCTGGCAACAACTAATCCTGTTCCCTGCGGTGCAGGTATGAGAATAACTCTCACGCTGCCTGACTTCCCCATGACCTTGAAAGGAACAGTGTGCTTTTCATTGCACCCGCAGTCAAAACTAGAACAGGACCTTTTTATTTTTATTATGCTGAGCTTGGCTTTTCTTATTGCCTTATCTCTTGCGGGAAGTGTCTCCTTTGCCTCCCCTCCCCCTATGCCAACATGTCCGTCTCCATCCCCAACAATAGCCATTGTGGAAAAAGTAGGGATGTTTCCCTCCTGGGTTTTTTTCTGTGTCTGTCTCCAGGCACGCCTCTTGCCTCCCCCGAATTTTCCTTTTGCCTGCCCTATTAAAGCAAGATCTGATCTCAGATTCAGGAGCTTGTCAACTATCTGCTCTTCGAGAATTTTCTTTTTTGAATCCAGGATTTCATCTATATTTTTTATCTTATCATTTTTTACATCTTTTCCAAGCTTGGTCTTGGGCTCCCATCCAGAGAGGATTTCTTCCCTGCTTTTTTCTCTGAACATTCCCCTCTCAACTTTTATTGGAATTTTTTCTGCCTTCCCCTCGACAACAGCTTCTATCACTTTTAGGGAATCAATAGAATCTTCTTCCTTCTTCGCTTCTTCGGCCTCTATCATTTTTTCAGTGACTTCCTCTGCTTTTTCCGCGATTTTTCCAGCATGTTCTTCATCCAGTGTTCCGTGTGCTTTGGCTGTTTTTTTCACATCCTCAAACTCCTGTTTTTTCTTTGATTTTTCCTTCATTTTTTTATTTTCCCTCTATCTTTGATTTAATTTTTGCAAATGTGACAGAGAAATCTCTTTTTAGGTTCTTCCCCGTGATTCTTTCTTCCTTTGGAAAAGCTTCTTCGCTGCATTTTATCTTTACTCTTGCATCGACGAGGCCTTTGATGAAAGAGAAAGCCCTGTTTTTGTTTATGCTTCTTGTCATGCCTAGGTCTATGATTGGATTTTCAAGCTTTTTTTCTGTTATACTCTTTCCAAAAAGGAAACCGGTAAGATAAGCTGCCGGTATTGATTTAAGGCTTCCTATCATATCTTCCGGCCAGCCGTACTTCAATAGCGTCTTTGAAATAATTCCAGTAACTATCCTGTCTTTCGCCTCGTCGCTTGTAACATACTGCGCAATTATGTACCTGTTACTTTTCCTGAAGATAACTCTTGGAACTCCAGCCTTAAGAAGCTTCAATCTCACATTATAATCTGTCCTGCTCTCCTTTTTCCTTCTCTTTAAATTCTTCATTTTAATTTCCCTGCCCCCTTATATGCTCTTTAATACCGGAAATGCTTTTGAAATCTCTGTTCCTTATTTTTTTCCTTATTTCCGCAAGATTCTCTTTTGAAATATTTCCAAGAGATAGCAAACTTTTCATGTATCTCCTGAGTTTTCTTGTAAGAATTATGTATTCCCTCTTCTTTTCCCTGGCTTTTTGATGTACATTTCCCACGCTCCTGCTTTTCTCTCTCTCAACGCTTCTTCTTCCTTTTTTTTCTTTTATGATTATGGCCCCGCTCTTCACAAGGTCCCTTATGTCCTGCTTTGTAATAGCATCTTTTATTTCTTCCAGTCTCGATTTCAAAAAAACTATTCTGCTTTCCCCTATATCAAGGGTTCTCATTGCCAGTTTTTTCTTTTTTCCAAGATTCATTTTATTTTTTTCAGATACTTCTCAGCATTTATATTCTGAAAATCAATTTTCTTCTCCATAGCCTTTTTTAAAACTTCTGTTTTTTTCTTCCTGCCAATCTTTCCAAGGAGCATGAGGTCGTTTTTTCCTGCATTTTCAAGGTCCTGCAGGTTGTGCACAACAACTGTCTTTCTTCCTGTCTTTTTTCTTCCATATCCTATACTTACCAAAGGAGGCCTTCCCTTTCTGCTCTCCCTCATTTTATTATCCCTTCCTTTAGGTTTTCTCCAGACCTGCTTTTTTCTTCTTCTGCTTCCAAGCCTGATGTGTGAGCCGATATCTCTCCTTAAGAATTTCATCATATATCCCTTCCTGGTTTTTTTGTCATGAAAATACCATCCTGAAAGACTCTCCTGTCCCTTAACCTTATCCTTGTCACATTTTCGAGATTTGCAGCAGCCTGGCCCGCAAGCTCCCTATCTGTTGATTTTACTTTTATTACGTTTCCGTTTATCTCTATTTCAACACCCAGAGGAATGCTGATTTTTCTTGGTATCTTTTCCCCCAGAAAATTTTTCACCGAAACTTCTCTCCCCTTAACTTCTATAGTCATAGGAAAATGATTGAAAACAGCCTTTAATTCATATTCAAATTTTTCCCGGACACCATTTATCATGTTTTTTATGTGGGCTGCTATCGTATTCATCAGTTTTTTTTCATTTTTTGTTGCTTTTTTTCTTCCTATGGAAATCTCATTCCCTGATTTTTTTAGTTCAAGGGAACCTATTCTGAAATTCCTTGTATTTTCTCCTTCAGGGCCGGTTATCTTGACGATAGTGCCTTCTATTTCTGCCGAGATACCAGCGGGAATTTCTATTTTCTTATAAAGCTCTTTTCTCATTTTAATAAAAGTATGCGATGAGGGATCCCCCTATTCCCTGTTCCATGGCTTCTTCATGTGTCATAAGCCCCCTGTTCGTCGAGACGATTATTGTTCCGATGTCTCTGGCAGGAAGAAATCTCCTTCTGTATTTTTCAATCTGGTCTTTTCTTACAGTAAGCCTTGGCTTGATAGCCATGCACTCAAATATCTTTCCCACATCAACCTCTGCGGTTTTCTTTTTTGAATCTATCTTGTATTTCTTTATTGCTTCTTTCTGCTTCATTATTTTTAGCACTTCTATCAATAAGTTTGAGATTCTTTTTATCTCAAGCGTTTCTTTTCTTGCCTTAACGGCATTTCTTATCATATTAAGGGCATCAGCAACGACATCTTGTGACATTTTGTTTTTTTGTGTTTTTCCTCCTAACTGTATTTTTTAAAGCCGATTTCAGTGGCAACTTCCCTGAAACACTGCCGGCACAGGTTTAATCCATATGATTTTATATGCGCTCCAAAACGGCCGCATCTTTCACATTTCTTCGCCGCAATTCCCATTTTCCTTTCTTTTGGCTTGTTATGCTTCAGGAATTTCTGCATTTTTTCTGGTTTGTTTTCCAGCTGCTTCAATATTTTTTTCCAGTCGCTTGCGGTCATTTTCAGATGAACTTAGTTTTAAAATTTTCCTCCATGAATTTTATTATTTCTTCCCTGCTGACTCCATTCCTCTTCGGAATTCTTCCCCACTTTATCTTTTTTAACTTTACTCTCTTTCCTGCCCTTTTGAATGTTACAGTCGCATCAAAACCTCTGATTCCTATGTCTCTATGGTATTCTGTACCAGGAATTTCTATGTATTCTGCTATCCCGAATGAAAAGCTGTTTTCGCTTATCTGCCTTCTTCTCAGAGTATTGTCTTTACTTGCAAGAAGTTTTTTTAGCATGTCCTCCCTATTTTTTCTCAGGGTAACCACTGCCCCGACTTCAAGTTTTGGTCTCACTCCAAGTGCAGGTATCCTTTTTCTTGACATCATTTTTGCAGGTTTTCTTCCAGTGAGCATTTTCAGGAGCCTGAACCCTTTCTCAAGATTCTCTCCGGTTCCTCCTACGCTCAGGACAACTTTTTCTATCATTATCTGCCTCATATCTTTCATGTTTTTCATTTTATTCTATAACCATTATTTGCTTTAACAAAACATTTATTTTTTCTTTTCCATGAGTTTCTAATTCTACAATTTTCTTTTGGGAGTCAATCTTTTTTATTTCACCTCTCTTTCCGGAGTGTTTTCCTGCAAATACCATTGCTCTGGATGACTCCTTCAAGGGAAGGCATTTTTCTATTTTCTTCTTTTTGAAATCAATAAGAACAGAATCATTGGTATTGCATTTTATATCTGAAAGGAAGTTGTTGCCATCCTGGAGATTTATCTGGACTTTTTTCCCTCTCAGCACTTTTTTGTTGACGACCTTCACAGGCTTTTTATTTGCATCTTCTGCGCTTATTTCTGACAATATGAATTTTCCCCCTTCGGAAAGGTCGAGTCTGTAGTTCTTTTGAAGCGGAAGAAGGGATATTGTATCGAAAAGAAGAACAGGATTCTTTTCATCTTTAGGAACCCTGCTGTTTACTAATATGTGCTTCATGAAAATAGCTCCCCTGGCTTCTTTTCTGTTTCTTACTATTTTTAACATGTCTCTTAAGATGATGATCAAAGGAACTCCGGATTCAAGATTCATATCAGGCCTTACCACATATTTCGTGCCTTTTCTGTAAACAGGCCATCGTTTTGGAACTTCCTGCCTTTTAAGGTGCATTTTTGTTTTCTCCTTCTGCCGTTTTGTTTTTTCTTGTCAATTTCTCATTCCTTTTTTTGTCATCGAGATTTAATTCTTTTATCTGCAGAAATGACGGGTTGAATTTAACATTTACTTTTGAGCCATCATGCTTCTTTATCTGCATGCCCTCTATCTCAACTTTCATTTTTTTTGCATCAACTACCGATACTTTTCCTGTTTTTTTTCTGAATTTTCCAGACATAATCAAGACAGTATCTCCCTTTCTTAGGGAGAAACTTCTCTTTCCGTATTTTTTCCTCAGCTCTTTGGAAAGATTCGCATTCATCAGCCTTCCTCTCAGATGCGCAGGAGCATTTGCTAGATATTTCCTCTGCTTTCCAGGTCTTCTGCTGGATTTCCAGTGTGTTGAAAATCTATTTTTCATTTTATTTTTTAGTGAACTACGGATGCTATTTTTGCCACAGACGGCCATCGCTCCATTACCTCCCTTGCGACAGGCCCTTTAATCTGGGTTCCTTGGGGAGTTCCTTTATCGTCTTTGATAAGAGCTACAGCATTATCTTCAAAGGCAATTCTTTCTCCCGTCAGTCTCCTGTAAGATTTTCTCTGTCTTATCACCACAGCATCAAATACTTTCCCCCTCATGTCCGGGAGGCCTTTTCTGACGCTGACTTTTACCATGTCTGCAACGCGGGCGTTTCCCTGCTTGCCCTTTTTTCCCTTTCCTCTTTTTACAGAAACAAGTCTTACGAGCTTTGCGCCGCTGTTGTCTGCGGCTACAAGAATTGCCCCTAGATTAAGTCCGGGGGTTATTTTTGCTGAAACAGCTTTCATTTTACATACCTCTTATGGCGGATGAATGGAAATTTATTATTTACTTTCATTTTTCTTTCTCCATTTTTTCTTCTTCCATTTTTATTTTTTCTTGAGATGGCCCGCCAAAAAAGCTTTCCCTGCCTTTTATTTTCTTGATTACGACAAAATGGATTATCTTGCTCAATGGCCTGCATTCCTGGATACTTATAAGGTCACCAATATCTATGTCTTTTTCCATGCATGAAGGAAGTCTCGCATGAATTTTTGTTTTTGATCTGGAATAACGTTCATACTTTTTTACATAAACCATTCTCTCGAATTCTATGGCAACCCTGTTCGAAAATTTTTTTATCACTTTTCCTTCAAAAATCCTGCCTCTTGCCTTCAGATTCCCGTGGAAAGGGCAGTCCCTGTCATCTGTCCTTGCTATGGCTGATTCTGCCTTCCTTTCTTTTCCTGGCTTTTTTCCTGTTTTTTCTTTTCTTTTCATTTTTGTTAGTCTTCTATGAGCTCCCCATCGAAACCTATTTTTACCAGGAGCTCCTTTATTTTTTTTCTGTGATCGCCCTGGAGTTCTATAGTGTTTTCCTTATATGTTCCTCCGCACGCAAGTCCGTTTTTGAGAGCCTTCGCTGTTTTTTTCACATCTATCCCGCTTTCAAATCCTGTTACGAGAGTTACCAATTTTCCATATCTCTTTTTTTCAGTTGTTATCCTTATCCTTTGGGAGCCTTTGGCTATCTGCTCGCACACGCATGCCTGCTTAGGCAAGCCGCATTTTGGACATATTTCCATTATTCAAAATCTCCAGATTTTCGTGAAATCTTCTTTCGAAACATTTTATTTTTCATTTTATTTGTTGATTTTTTCTATCGTCAGCATTCTAGCGATAGTTTTTTTAATTTCTTTGACTTTTGAATTTCCTGTTTTTGAAGCGCTGACTCTTGCCTTTACGAGCTCGGTTCTCAGCTCTTCTAATTTTTTCTTTCTCTCTTCCTTGTCCATTTTCCTTATGTCTTTAGCCTTTATTTTAGCCATTTTTACTTTTTGTTCTTCCTGGTTTTAGCCTTTGCCTGATTTTCCGGTTTTTGTTCGGCATTTTCTCTTATTTTCTTCAAAAATTCCTCGTTTATCACAATATTGTCTGTAAGTATTACTTCCGGAGAAAGAATGCTTACTTTGACTCCGACTGTTCCCGGCCTTGTTTGGGCAACTGCCTTTGCTCTGTCAACGACTTTTGCGCTGTCCCCTGTCTTTTTCAGATATCCCTGCGCAAACCTCCATGTCTTTGCTCTTGCACCCGGAAGTCTCCCGCTAAGCCTTATCTCTGCTCCGAGAGCACCAGCCCCCATTATTTTCTGCAAGCTTCTGTAGGCTATTACTTTGAATTTTAAAGGTCCAAATCTTTCAAGACTCAATGCTATGTCATCCGCCATAAATTGAGAATCGAATTCGGGCCTTTTTATTTCATCTATTTCTATGTTGGGATTTTCAAGGCCAAACTTGTTCTTCAATATTTTTGTTAACTCTTTGATTTTTTCCCCGCCTTTTCCTATTATCATTCCCGGCCTGTTTGTTGTGATTATTATCTTTTCCCCGACAGGGGTGTACTCTATCCTTACTTTGCTCATCTTTCCCTTTCCCAGAGAAGCTCTAACATATTCTTTGATGGCAAATTCTTCTTTCTTGAACTTTACAACATTTTTTTCTTCCATTAGTTATTTTCCTCCTGAAAATGACTTCGCCATTTTATGGCGTCGTATGCAAAATCCTCCTGATTTTGTATCTTGAAAAATTTATTTTTCATTTTTTATTTCTTATTTTTCTCTGTTTTCCCTGCCGATACGGGAATATTTTTTACTTTAGCATCTTCAGCAACTATTTTGATATGGGTTCTTTTTCTCCTGATTCCGCGTCTTCCGAATGGTCTTGATCCGATGTTTGCAACAGCTTCCACTATTATTGGATTTTTTAGGCCATTATAAGTGGAATTTGAAGATAGGCTCTTCAGAAGGACTATAAATTCTCTGGCAGCCTTTTCAGGAAATCTGCCGGACATGATCCTGCCTTTTCTGTGAGGGATTTCTCCTTTCATCGGCACAGCCTTTCTTATCATAGAAACCATTTCCAGTTCTTCTATCGCTTTCTGAATCTTCTTTCTCTTTATGAATCTGCAGATAGCAATAGAGTGCTTTGTTGAAACAGGAATATCAGATCCATTTACAACCGCCCTTGTTTTTCTTGGCTTTTCTTTTGCCTTCTCTTTTTTTTCAGAGATTGGACTTTCTTTCTTTTCCTGTTCTGTTTCTTTAATAATATTCTTTTCTGCGCTTTCCACGCTGTCGTCCTCTCCCTTTTTTTCCTGCTTGAATGCTCCAGGCTCCGCGACTTTTTGCATTCTTTCCTGGTGTTTCATCATCTTTTCTGTTCTCTGTTCTGGATTGTAATTTTTTTCTGTCATTTGAATTTTCTATTTTTTTTAATTCGAACGAATGAAAATTTATTTGATTTCATTTTTTTCTTTATTTCTTGGCTTTGAACTTGCTTCCTTTAGTTGCACCTATTCCCGCTTTGCTGTGTTTGACCTTTCCCCTGGTAATTGCAAATTCTCCCAGTCTGTGTCCAAGCATTTCCCCTGTTACGATTGTAGGAACAAAGCTTTTTCCATCGTGTATGTTGATTTTCATTCCAACCATTTCTGGAACAATTATGAGGCTTCTTTCATGTGTTCTTACAGGCTTGTTTTTGTTTACCTTGACTTTTGCCCTGCTGACAAAATCCTCTATCTCCTGAAACCTCCTTAAAGCTGTTCTTCTCGCGCTGGACTTCAGGTACTTTGCAAATTCTCTGACGTCCAATTTTTTCAGTTCTTCGAGAGTTTTTCCTCTGTATGTAAATTCTTTTTTCTTTATTTCAGCCATGTCTCTGTCTTCTGTATTTTTCATTTTTATTTCACATGTCCTGTTCTTCTCGCGCTTAAAAGCCCCACTCTTCTTCCTGGAGGAGCATTTCTCTTTGGAACTTTGCTTTTTGGATTTTTACCCCTTCCAGAACCGAAAGGATGGTCTACAACATTCATCTTTACTGCAGATGTTCTTGGCCATAGCTTTCCCTTGGCTTTTTTCATATGGTATCTTTTTCCTGCTTTGAGTATTGGCTTTTCCAATCGGCCAGAGCCAGCAATTACTCCGATGGTTGCCCTGCACATAGGATTGAATTCTTTTTCTTTTTTCGAGGGCATCAGGATGAAAACTCCTGTTTCAGAATTCCTGTTGATCATTCCCGAGCTTCCACCACTTCTTATGAAGATTCCCCCGTCTCCGGGTCTTGCTTCTATGTTATAGACAGAATTCTTTATAGGAATGTCTTTCAATGCCATTATATTCCCTGGTTTTGCCTCTCCCATTCCGAAGCTTATGTTCTGCCCCTCAACCATCCCCTTAAATGCAGGCATGTAAAAAACATCCTCGCCTTTTTCAGATTGGTATCTTACTTTTGCAAGTGGTGCAGTATGTGCCGGAGAATTCAGCATTTTTATCACAGTTCCCTGTCCGGAAAGATTTACAGGGTATCTTGGCCTTATCCTGAAAGCACTTCTTCTGACTCTGTAGGTCCCGCTTCCATGCCCCCTTGCCTGAGATATTATTCTTTTACCCATTTTGTTCTATGTTTATATCATTCCTATTTTCGTTGCAACATCTATTGCAGGAAATTCTTTTTTTAGTTTTACGTAAAAATATTTTTGGTTTCCTTTTATCAGGCCCCTGACTTTTTCCACCTTGACATTAAACAGGAATTCTACCTCTTTTTTTATCTCTGCCTTTCCGGTGTTTTTATCTGTCTTAAAAGTAAGAGTGTTCTGAGATTCTATGAGCATGACGGCTTTTTCAGTTATCAAGGGCCTTAATTGCATCATTTTCCTTTCGCCTCGGAACCGGAGAATTTTTGCTGAAGTTCTTTGACGGAATTTTCCGTATAAACAACCAGCCTGCCAGACCCTCCCTCTGCAAGATCTGAAACTCCAAGATTTTCCGTATTTTTTGCAGGGAAGATTTTTGCCTTCATTTCTTCATCTTTTCCAGTGACTATCAAAATGCCGGCGTTTGATTTGTATTTTCTTCCTCTTGATTTTCCTTTTCCGCTTCTTATTTCCTTTTTCTTCAAGGCAACGCTGAAGATTTTTTCTCCAAGTATTTTTTTCATGCTCTCTAATAGGTTTTTGGTTTTAAGAGAAATGATTTTGGATTCAACAATTATCGGAAACTCTTTTTCTTTAAGCTCTTTTTCTTCTATCTTTCCGTATTTAAGGAAGATTTGTTTTTTGTCAGCTGTTGCGCTTAGCGCAGACATGAGGGCTTTCTTTACTTCTTTTTTGTTAATTTTCAATGTGTTTTGCATTGAAACGACCTTTGGCGGATGAGCGCGCCTTCCCCCTCTCGTGGACGAGACTTCTGCACCAATCCAGTTAAATTGGCTTCCTCTTCTGGAAATTATTTTCCTTGGGATTCTTGAAATTCCTCTTCCATAACCGCTTCTCCAGACATGCCTTCTGTGAACAATCTTTCCGGAGGCTGCGTGCTGTTTTCCGGCAACCAGGCTTGGAGAATAAGGCTGAATGGTTTTTTTTGCCTCCAAAACCCTGGAAATGATATCCACTCTTACAGGCTCAGAAAAAAACTCAGGGAGTTCTATTTCCTTGATTTTTTTCCCTTCAATATCGAGTATTCCGGATTTTATTTGTTTCATTTTTGTTTTTTGATTTTTACCTCAATTCTATCAGATCATAGATTTTTTTTGCCTGTTTTTTAGTTTCCCTCAAAGGGAAAGTCACTACAAGCTGCCTTTTTGGAGATCCTTGGACAGAGCCAGCTACTATGAGATGATCTGTTTGTACATTTCCGTAATTTTCCATATTCTTCAATTTTCCCTCTATTTTTTCCTTTCCATGTGTGCTTCCAAGGTCGATTATAGTACTGTTGTACACTATTCTTGTGAACATTCCTAGTTGCCCTGCCATAGGTACCCTGAAAGTGACTCTTGCCGGATGCCATGGTCCTAGAGACCCAGGGCGCCTTCTTCCTTTTTCAGACTTATGCTGCTTCAGGGTTATTCCAAATCTTTTTACAGGTCCTGAGAATCCCCGGCCTTTTGTCAGTCCATGAATGTCTACAAGGTGCTTTTTCTCAAAAATATCCGAAATCTTTATCTCTTTGCCGAGGTTTTCTTTGACAAAACTTAATTTTTCTTCCGCGGTTCCCGACAGGCCAATTTCGCTGATGTCGGGAGTCTTCTTCAGTCCTGCTTTTTTGACCTGCGAATAGCATATTATTCTTATGTCATCATAATCCTTTATTTTTTCAATTTCAGAAATGCCCGATATTTTTTTCTTCGGAATTTTTATCTTTCCTATAAGCTCTTTTTCAGGATTTTCTGCAAAGATTTCTGTCTTCACAATGCCGTTCTTGTAAAATCTTACAGACAGGATTTTCATTGGTGGGCATTCAAGGACAGTCGCAGAAACGATGATGTGCTTTCCTTTAGTCATGGAATTTGGGGTGTCGTCCTTGACATAAGCAGAGACCATCCCTGCCTTGTAGCATATAAAGCCCTTCAACCCCTTTTTTGAACTTGTTATAGAACTCCAGTTAACTCTAGGCAAGAATTTGCTGGCTCTTTTTCTCGGCCAGAACTGCAGGCTTCCCTTTCTCGGTCTTTTTATCGACGACATTTCTTAACATTTTAGCGGAGAACATTTTGTTTTATTTTGTTCTTCTACCCTGGATAAGATATCTAAAAATTGCGGGTTTTTAAGCGTTGCGGACAGGTTTTCAGGAGTTTTTTTCCAAGAATTCATACCTCAAACTCAATCTCTTTTCTTGTTTCGCTGCCGTCAACATTAGCAATTCTTATTATCTTGCCCTTCCTCTTTGCCATTTCTCGAATCTTCGCATAGTCTGTCTCGCCTTTTGGCATGACTATGTCTTTAATGGCAAAGGTATGCTCAATGCTTGCCTTTTTGCATTCAGGAATATCCCAGAAAAAATCCTCCTTGACTGCCTGGTAATATTTTTCATCAATTTCCAGCTGGCAGAACTTTTCATCTATCTTGTCTTCCCCTTTTCCCGGCTTTGGCAGCTTTCCCTTTATCTTTAGCTTGATTCCTGGGCCATCTGCATTCAGGAGAAAATAGTAAACCATTGGCGCAATTTCTTTTATCTTACTGCCTGTTAAATTGATGGCATTGTAAACTATTTTTTTTCCCTTTTTTGTTTCCTGCATTCCGGGAATCTGCTCCCTGCCCCAGATGCTCCCGTTGAAAGAAATGTTTCCCAAACCCGCAGCGAACAAAACAAGGTCATTTGCAAACTCAAAGCTGCTTTTAATCTTTATGCTGCCTGTTTTCCACAGGCTCAAAATGGCTCTTCTCCTATACTCTCCTTTTCCAAAACGAATGAACTGATTATGGACAGATTCATCAGCTTTTTTTAGGAATATTTTTTTTATAAAGTTCATAAACATATACTACAAAATTTGCTTATAAATCTTTTTAGATGTAAAAGGTTGCAATGCAAAATAATATCCGACCTGAATAAATTACTTTTTCAGATAAAGATAGAAAAGCAAAGCTTCGTCACAAAGCTTTATAAATTTTAACCCCCATTCTTTAATTAATGGCCAAAACAGACGAAGCTTATTTTGATAAGGTAATGACTGCACTGATTCTGATAGTGCTTCTCGTATTTTCTTTTCTTCTCTTGAAGCCCATTTTGCTTTCAATACTCTTCGGTATGCTGTTGGCATTTATTTTTGTCCCGGTTTATGACTGGATATACAAGAAAACGAGATCAAAGAATTTTTCAGCAACCATAATGATAATCCTTCTTTTGCTGATTATTGTCATTCCTATATGGTTTTTGTTACCCTTGCTGATAGACCAGTCTTTTAAAATTTTCGAGTCAATTCTTCAGATAGATTTTATCACTCCCCTGAAAACTCTTTTCCCGAATTTTTTCGCATCGGAACAATTTTCCACACAGATAAGCTCTGTAATTTCTTCCTTCCTGATAAAAACAGCAAATTCAGTGACGAATTCCTTTACGGATTTTCTCCTCGATCTTCCCACAATTTCTCTTCATGTCCTGGTTATTTTGTTCACCTTTTTCTTCGTCTTGAGAGACAGGGACGAAGTTGCAGACTATGTGAAAAGCCTTCTGCCATTTCCAAAAGAAGTTGAAGAAAAGCTATTCCAGTATTCTTCAGAAATAACAAAATCTGTCATTTACGGGACAATCTTCATAGGTATACTTCAGGGAATCGTAGCAGGAATTGGCTTTTTCATCTTTAGTGTTCCTAATGCGCTTCTTCTTACCCTTTTTGCCATTATTGCGGGAATCCTGCCAACAATTGGAACCCCGATAGTATGGGTGCCTGTTTTTATCTTCATGCTGATAGCAGGAAATAATGTTGGAGCATGGGGTGTCTTTGCATTTGGAATGGTCTCTACATGGGTAGACAATATACTCCGCCCTGTTTTCATATCAAAAATGACAAAGATACACTCTGGAATAGTTCTTATAGCAATGATCGGCGGGGCATTCTTCTTCGGAATTTTAGGGTTCGTGATAGGACCTTTGGTAATTGCTTACCTTCTGATAATTCTTGAGCTGTACAGGAAAAAACCGATGCCCGGCCTTGTGATACAGGAATTTGAGAAAAAAGAAGCCAAATAAATATAAAAACAGATTTTTCTATCTATAATTGCAAAAGGGGAAAATGAAGCTAAAGTCTAAATTTCTCAGATGGAATGCAGGGCTTCCCATGGCCATGCTGAATAAGGAAACTGCAATGGAAATTGGAGTCAAGGCCCGGGAAACAATCCTGATAAGAACCATTTCAAAACATCCAAAAGAAGTTACTGCTGCCCTCGACATAATTGACGGGCAATTTGGAAGAAAACAAGTGCTTCTCTCTTTAGAAATAAAATCAAAATTGAATCTGAGAGAAGGAGAGATAGTTGACATTAACATAGCTCCCATACCAAGAAGCGTGGACCTGATCAAGAAAAAACTTAATAACAACAGGCTTTCGAGGGAAGAAATTGAAGAAATAATAAAAGACATTGTAAATGACCGCCTTTCTGAACCAGAAATAGCACTTTTTGTTGCCGCAATGTACAGAAATGGAATGAGCAATAAAGAGACAATTTATCTGATAAATGCAATTTTGAAAACAGGGGAGCGTTTTTCTGTAAGGAACAAATTCGTTGTTGACAAGCATTCCATAGGAGGTGTAGCCGGAAACAGGACAACCCCGATAGTTGTCTCCATATGTGCCGCAGCAGGGCTGATTTTTCCAAAAACATCGTCGAGGGCTATAACAAGCGCTGCCGGAACCGCAGATGTTATGGAGACAATAGTGAAAGTTGGATTTACAATATCGGAACTAAAACAGATCCTGAAAAAAACAAAGGCATTCATCGTTTGGGGAGGAGGCATGGGGACAGTTCCTGCAGACTCCAAAATAATAAAAATTGAAAGGGAACTGAAAATAGACCCCAAGTCCCAGCTTCTTGCTTCAATCATGTCCAAGAAATTTTCTGTCGGAAGCAAATACATCCTGATAGACATTCCTTACGGAAAAACCGCAAAGATACCAACAAGAGAAAAAGCAAAATCTCTCGCAAGGAGGTTTCTGCAGCTTGGAAGATATTTCCATAAAAAGATGAGGGTTGTTTTGACTGATGGAAGCCAGCCCATAGGAAATGGCGTCGGTCCTGCGCTCGAGTTAATGGACATAATAAAAATACTTGATCCAAAACAGAGAGGTCCCAAAGATTTGGAAAAGAAAGCCCTGTTTCTTGCAGGAAATATTTTTGAAATGACTGGCAAGGCTAAAAAGGGAAAGGGGATTGAAATGGCTGAAAGAATCCTGTATTCAGGAAAAGCATTTAAAAAATTCAAGGAAATTGTAAAAGCCCAGCACGGAAATCTTAACAGGATAAAGTATGCTAAACTTAAAAAAGACATACTCTCAGACAGGGCAGGAGAGATTATAGAGATAGACAACAAAAGGATAAATTTACTTGCAAGAGCCGCAGGCTCTCCGGTAGATAAGCCTGCGGGAATTTATCTTTACTATCATCTTTGGGATAGGATAAAAAAAGGAGAAAAAATCATAACAATCTATTCTGAGACAAAACCCAGGATTAACGAAGCATTGAGGTTCTTCAGGGAAAACCCGCCAATAAGAATAAGATAACAAAAGATAGCAAATAAAATAACAATTATATTTTTAAACTTTGAAGAATTCAATATTTTATGCGATTGGAATAATTTCCAATTCATTCGTCATAGGAGATATGCCAAATGAGTAACATTCGTCATAGGAGATATGCCAAATGAGAGAAGCAGAATACAAGAGAAAACTGGTTGATTATATCAAGAAAAATATGGGGAAAGGTTATAACCCTGAATCCTTAAAATGGGCCTTGGTAAAACAAGGATACTCAAAAACCCTTGTCGATACAGCAATCAGGGAAGCCGACAGAGAATTCTCTAAAGAAACAACGCCAAAAGAAAAGCCGGTGATAACCCATAAAATCATCGGAGAAGATGACCAGCCTGTTTCTGAAAACAAACCGTGGTGGAAAAGATTTTTTGAAGTGGATTGAAAACACCCCCGCCAAAACCCTATAGAAAGTAATACAGTTGGGGGGAAATTTAATATGAATGGCAAAGATATATACAATACAAGTTCCCATTAGAATTTGAACCTCTCTCAAAATCTGAAGGCTTCTCAAATGCAATCATATCTGGTCCACCTAAAAGTGTTCTAACAGGAACACGCTCTCCACGAAAGCGAGGTAAAACTTCTTTTCCTTCATCTATTGAAGATACAATACCCTCTTGAAATAGCATTTCCGCCAATTCATCAATAGTTATTGCCGTACTTCGTTTAAAAAAACCGAGACCTAATCTTTTTTTTAGCAGGGTAGCACTCTCTTCAGCAAATCCCCAATTTGCTAAAATTGGTCCGTGGTATCTTGTTGATTTTCCTGCTCGTGCAAAAATAGTCATAATAAATTCTAGGTTACTGCAAGAATTCAGGTTATCAAATTCTTTTCTATTATCGTTTTTGGATTCTGCCATATTTTTTCTTATAAAATCCCAATTTATAAACTTTTCCTTTTGTATTAACTTAAAAGTAATACACTCCCGCCCTGATTTAGATTATTCCTCTTTCTTTAAAAGAGATTTAACAAGACCAAATACACTATTTCTAGCGATTACATGCGTTTCATAAATTTCAATATCAGGATTTTTAACATCCCAAAATTCAACCTTATCTGATTTTTCAAGAAAAGAAGGCCATGTTTCCCTCTCAGCCATAACAATGACTTTATCTGCCCAACTAATCATTTCAGGAGTAAGCTGTTTTGATGCATGGTTTGAAAGATCATATCTTCTTTCTTTCATGCATCGAATAGTGTGATATTCATAATCCCCAAGTCTTTGTCCGGCTCTGTATGCTTTTGTTCCTGCGCTTTCCGCAACTCCAGCACCATTACACATTTTATTATAAAATGCTTCTGCAAATTGACTTCTGGCAATATTACCCACGCATACAAATAATACTTTCATTTCATTTAACTAAAAAACATGATATAAAAAACTTTCCTAATCAAACACGCCCCCGCCAGGAATCGAACCTGGATGCCTGTAAAGGCCCGGTTTGCTTGTCTGAATGTTTGTCAAGTTTAAGCTCAAGACCGGCGCAGTACCATTGTGCCACGGAGGCTCAATCTATGGATTATTTTAAGAGTTTTAAAAGTTACTAATTAAGAATCTAAAGCCTGCAGAGGGATTTGAACCCCCGACCTACTGATTATAAAAGATGCCTAACTTTTTTCAAATGTCTTGGATTAGAGAAACCCACTCTTTTAAGAAATAATTTAACGTTCTTCTCCCCATTGATCTGTATCTGTTTGGCTGGAGCATCATTTTTTGAATGAACTGAATGTGGAATTTTATAATTTTCTAATATCTTATGAATTTGTTCAATAAGGATAGGGCTCGCAGAAGTATAATTAATTCTAATATATGGTTTTTTATAAATTTCTCTCTTATCTAAACCAATGCCCCCGTCGGTATCAAACATTCCTCTTAAGGTTGCACTGATAAGTTTATCATCCGATTTTAAAATTTCGTTGGGAATTGTAATGCTATAACATTTTTTTCCTGCAGGAATATCAAACCTTTTAGTGAGCATCTCAAATAACCTTTTTGAATATATATTCAACCTTATACAACCAGGCCCTTCAGAAATTTTTGGTGAAATATTAAACAATTTCTCACAAATGGGTTTTAGTTTTTTATAATAATATTCCTCATCTAAAATTTTATCTCCGGTAATTTGTGTTTGGAACATATATCCATATTTATTTGTAAAACCATCCCCTATAATGGCGCCAATAAATTCACATAAATCTTCAGATAAGGGGAGATTAGTATTAAAATCATATTTTACTTTATCTTTACTAATTTTTGCCGCCTTTTTCCTTCCATAATCAAATCTTTCTTTGTTAATTTTATAAGCATTCTTTCCCCCGATTATTTGCCCCCAATTACTTTTTCTTTTGCTTATTTTTTGATTAAAATAATTTTTATCTTTATCTTCGATTGAATTCATTAATAAAGAAAATCTATTCAAGGGGATAGATAATTTTCCTTTTCGATAACTTTCCATCATAGATCTGTTAGTACCCAAAAATTTAGCCAATTCCATCCAGCTTTTTTTAAGTTGTTTTACTTTGTTAAAAAAGTCATCTCTATCATTTTTATTTAAGAAATAAATCCTTTCCATAAATAAATTAGGGCACTCTTATTTATATATTTTGTGTATCTGTACTACCAGTACTATAACTAAGATAAGCTTCCGCTGGGAATCGAACCCAGGACCCCCGCATTACGAGTGCGGTACTCTTACCAACTGAGCTACGGAAGCTGATGCTGATAAAATATCTCCTCTCTATAAAAGTCTTATCATTAAAACTTAGAATTATTTATTAGGAGATTTATAGAAATCTCCTGCTAACTAGGAAAAGCTGTCCAGTTGCAAAAATTAAAAAATTGATTAACCGAACAGCGCGCTCAAGCCCTCTGCAGCTGCAGCTTTCTTTTCTTCCTTTGGCTTTTCTTCTTTCTTCTCTTCCTTGTGTCCAGCTCCTGAAGAAGGGGCTGCTGAAACCAAAGCTGCGTTTTCAAGCTCTTTTGCTATGTCTACACCTTTGAGACTTGCAACCAGAGATTTTATCTTGGATTCGTCTGGCTCTTCTCCGGCAGCAGCGATTACTTTATGCAAGTGTTCGCTGTCTACGTGCTTCCCAAGCTTGTGCAGCAAAAGTGCCGCATATATGTATTCCATTCTTTATTTTCCTCCCAGTCAAATTTATTTGATTGCAAAATCATTTTTGATTTTCCTGAATTTTATTTTGAGTTTTGACTGACATTTTAATTGTTGCCTTCATTTACTTTTAATTCACTAACTTCACCATTTTGGTTATTATTTTCCATATTAACAACACCTTCCTGTTCAGTCAATCCTTCATTAACAAATTTTTCCATAGTAATTTCCTGTCTTCCTGCTTTTTGGATTAAGAAATTTATGGTGTCTTTTGAAGTATAAGAAAGATTCACGGCAAAACCCATAGATTTGGAAAATAAGCCTTTTAGTTCCTTAAGGGTGCCTTCAGGATCTATTCTTATGTCAAGGTAAAGTTTTTCTTCTTTTGTGTCAAATGCAGCTATAGGTATCAACCCTATTGAAAATGGTCTTATTCCAAGCTTTGTCATCATCTCTGCCGCAGCCTGAGAGATTTTTTCTCCTTTTTTGGCTATGACTTTTGGTTCTTTTATCATTATCTTCCCCTTTTCTATCTGAATTTTTATTCCAAGGGCACCAAGTTCGCTTATTGCTGGTCCTGGAACAAGGTCTGTAGGCCCTTCAGGAATTTCTATATCTAAAGGAGCTTCCTGGCCAGGTTTTGCCTTTGAAGGACTTTTTTTGCTGACAAGATCTGCAGCAAGATCAAAAGATTCTATGTCTGAAAAAAGAATCGCGGTACTTCCTTCTATCTGGGTTTTTAGTTTTTTTATCTTTTCTATTCCGGAATTGTCCAATGCCCTGAAAATCATGCTTTTTTTTGGAACTTTGACAATAGCTTTTCCTCTCAGCTTTTTTGAAATCTCCTGATACTGCGAAGAAGGTATGTTTTTTATCGAAGCTATCAGCACAGTTTTCTTCTTCTTTATCAAATCCGCGAGTTCTGAAACAAGGGTTTTTTTCTTTTCAGAAACCCGGGCTGCTTTTTTGCCCGTCATTTGAATTTTCTCATTTCTTTAATTTGAATGAATGAAAATTTATTTGATTTCATTTTTTATTTTTACCTTATTTTTACCTTCTCCGGTTTAGTCATGGTGAATTTCACTTCTATATTTCTTATGTTTTCCTTTCCCTTTGGCAGTTCTTTAACAAGGGCATTGTAAACTGCCAGGATATTCTCCGTTATCTCTTCATCCTTCATGCTCTGCTTTCCTATCGCCATCTTGATGCTTGCTTCTTTTGCCTTTATTCTCAGGCTGTTGTTTATCTTTTTCTTTACTTCTTCAATGGTTTTGTCGTTCACATCCATAAGAATCCCCAGCTGTGGTGACGGCATTTTTCCCGCAGGCCCGAGAACCCTCCCAAAAACAGCAGCAACCTTTGGCATTATGCTTGCCTGAGCAATGAAAAAATCAAATCCCCTGACCAGTTTTTTTATAGCTTTCTTTTCAGAGTATTTTTTGAAATCTCCCTGCGTTATTGTTTCCACAGCATTATTTTTTGTCTCAAGAAAGCCGCATATCCTCTTTTCTTTTATCTTGTAAGGGACAGAAACAAAAATATTTATCTGGCTTTTTTTCGGATCAAATTTTTGCAGGTTTACTATTAAGTCTGCTGTCTGATTAAATTTTCTTTCTTCGTTTTTCCTTAAATTTGTTAGCGCATTCTTTATGTCTTCTTCCAGTTCCATTTTTTCTCAAATATTTGTCCTAGCCTCCAACTTTACACGCCTGTGCCTTAGAATATATGCATCGGCGAAGTTGTTCAACCGGCTGAATCCTGAAGAAAAGGTTGGTTTATAAATATTACCACAATAATCATTATAAATAGAGTTTATTGTCTTTTCGTTATGGGCAGTATAGAAGATGTTGTCGGTAAGTTTGATATTAACAAATGGAGAATAGCTAGTGAAAAAGCACAAGATGATTACAAGCCAGAAGAGTGGACTCCTTGTCCAGAGAATTGTGCTTATTGTTCTGACCCAGATTATGGCCATCCCCATCCTCATCTAACTCAAAGAAGATTAAAAGATAACATGTCTGCTATAGACTTTGTAAGACAATACTTTAATTAAAATGGAACTCGTCGCGCTGTTATCCACAGGAAAAGGAAGCTGGGGTCAGGTTTCAGGGCTTCTGAAACATGAGGAATGGGACAATATAATAATTCTCGGCAGCGAATTCGCGCAAAAATTCACCTCTGACAAAAAGTTTGAATTCATAAAAGTTGATTTGGACAAAAGAATAACAGACTTGAGGACAGAGCTCATGGAAAAGCTCAAAGGAAAAATAAGAGGCACAGAAGTTGCCCTAAGCATAGCTTCCGGAGATGGAAAAGAGCACATGGCCCTTATCTCTGCTCTGATTAATCTTCCTGTAGGAATAAGATTTGTCGCACTAACCAAAGATGGAGTTATTTATTTCTGATTGTTACCTCTTTCAAAGAACAACAGAGTAGAAACATTTATAAACTTCATTTTCTGGGAAAGCCTATGGAAATTATAGATGATATAAAGCCAATAGGAGTAGCATCAAGAGTAGTCCATGCTCCTTTTGATAAAGCGCTTGAATCTCTTACAGAAAATGGCTATGATGTTATTTCTTTGCCGCAGAATGCCCAACTAAGAATCCAGCAAGGAAAAAATTCCTACATTTCAAAAAATGGAAATTGGACAAGAGAAGGTATTTTGTACGTTCCTAATGGAAAGCCAAAACTAGTGAGAAATTCACCAATTTTGAATTCAGCAAGAGAAGCAACAGAAGCACATAGAAACGGAAATGAATTTTACCCAACACCAGAACAGGTTGAAAAAGCTTTGGTGGATTCGGTTGATTTTCCAACCCAAAACATTGAAATTCCAGCAGATAGGTTTACCGAAGAACCTCTAACTATTTATGCATTCGGCGGAGAAGAGCAGGCAAGAGCTTACGGAGAATTCCTAAAAAATGCAGGAATACAAAAGATGTCTGTTTGGGCAGTTGATAAAGGTCATGTTAACAAACAAAGCCAGCCATTTGCAAGACAAATGTGGCTCTGGTATCTCGACCTCGAGTCTCTCCTGATTGGCTACTACTGGTTCCTCGACAACGATTACTGGTTGCGTGGGGTAAAAGTTGGTGCCGAAGGCACCGCGCAAAATTCTGAGTCTTATACACCGAAACAAATTTCAAAGGTGTTAAACGAGCTGAAAATTTGTGGATTGGAAACACAAATTCTTGATAGATTAAAGAGATAAGTTTAAATTTATTTTTCTTTTATAATATTATCCTGACACTATGCAGAGACTTCTTAGTCTATGATGCATAAAGTTAGGCTACACGCCAGTTTATTAGCACATCATTTAGATTGATTTTAAGTCATGAAATACAGAGGTTTCTTGCGAGAAACTTCAGTGACCTTGTTCCGACGAGGGAATTGATAAACTGGCTATAAGCTTCCTGTGGCTCAGGAATCTCGACAACGAGTCTAACCTGAATGGCAACAACTGGAACCTCAACAACGATAACAGGTTGCGTGGAATAGCCTATATGTCAGGATTCATATTAATATGGAAAATAATAATCTTTATCCTGAAATTTATTCTATGAAAAATCTTGTTCTTTCCTGGAAAAATGCAAGAAAAGGTAAAACACAGAAAGATGATGTTATTGAATTTGAGAGAAATTTAAGAGCAAATCTAAAAATAATACATTATGAACTGAAATATCAGACTTACAAACCCAAACCACTAAAAACATTTATTTTACGAGACCCAAAAACCCGCAAGATTTCAAAATCAGATTTTAGAGATAGGATTGTTCACCATGCATTAGTTAGGATTATTGAGCCAATTTTTGATAAGTCTTTTATTAATGATTCTTGCGCAAACAGAATAAATAAAGGCAGTTCTTTTGCCATTAAACAATTTAAGAGATATAAAAAAATAGTTACTAACAATCTAAAATCAGAAGCATTTTGCCTTAAAGCAGACATAAAACATTATTTTCAGGAAGTTGACCATGAAATTCTTCTGAAGATAATCAGAAGGAAAATTGAAGATGAAAAAATAATTTGGCTTATTGAAAAAATCTTGGAGAATAATGTTCATGACAATCCTAGAAGTAAGGGCATGCCTCTTGGAAATCTCACAAGCCAGTTCTTTGCCAATGTCTATCTCCACGAACTGGATTATTTTGTAAAGCAAAAACTAAAAGCCAAGCTTTACATCAGATACGTTGATGATTTTGTCCTGCTGAATTCTTCAAGAGAAGAATTGCTAAGCTGGGGGGGGGCGATTAATACTTTTCTCTTAGAAAATTTGAAAATTGAGTTGCACCCCGACAAATCCCGAATAATCTCCTTATCAAAAGGAACAGATTTTGTTGGTTTCAGAAATTTTTACTATTTCAGTCTTTTGAGAAAGAGAAATATAAGAAATATGCAAAGAAAAATTACTTTATTTAGTAAAGGAGAGATATCTAAAGAGAAAATAGCAGAGATTTTTCTAGGCTGGAACGCTTATGCAAAATGGGCAGATACATCTAATCTAATAATAAGAATTTATATGAAAATAATGGAGAATTTATAATTATTTTTTATTCTGTCATAAACTGAAAATTCCCAGCTAAAACAAAGAGCCAAAGCCAAGAATATTCCAGACCCATATGATTATCAGCAGCAGAACTATGAAAAGGAACAGGTAAGTTGTAAATGCGAATGCTCTTTTTGCAATCTTCTCGCTTCCCGTGATTCCCAAAACAGTCAGATAAAAAAACCTTCCGCCGTCAAAAATTCCAACAGGCAGCATGTTAATCAAGGCAACACTTATGCTGATTATGACAATCCACCACAGGAGATTGTATATGAATATGCTTATTCCATCGACTTTCGGCTCGTAATAAACATTTTCCTGCCTGAAGGATGTCAGGCTTCCTATAAGCCTTGTGAAAAATCCCCCAGATTTTCTCTCGAAGAAACCTATTCCAATCCAGGCTTTTCCAGGCCTGGTCGGATGTTCTCCAAAGATTATCTCCTTCCCTGAAAATCCGTCTTCTGTTTTTTCAGTTATGGTTACCTTGTCTCCCGGAGAGTATCTTGAAATTTCTTCAACCAGTCTGTCTGTACTGTTTACCTTGACACCGTTTATCTCCGTAATTATGCTGCTAAGATTTGCCCTGATTGCGGGAGCGTCGTTGTAAACAATAATGGTTCCTTCATTTTCAGCTTTGTCAGCCTGGCGTTCAAGAACACTTTTTGTTGCAAGATAAGTTTCATTTTTAACTTTTAGTTCATTAAGGCCGTTCATATCAGCATTATCAATTATGCTTTGATAAGATGCATTCGTCAGGGGGAGGCCATTAATCATGGAAATCCCTGAAACAGCTATTTGCGAAGTCGCATAAGTGTCAAAGATTATTCCAGAGGGAGAAAAAGCCAGGGAAAAGAAACCAAACAATATGAAAAGGAAAAGCATTGCGGTGATTGCATTTGCGAAAGTTCCCGCAGACAATATGGATAGCTGGGGAATTTTTTCCTTCCCTGCCATTTTTTTCTCATCGAGCTCAACAAAGGCAGCAAGAAAAACAGGGAAAAAATACGGGAAAAAGCCAAAGCCGGTTGTCTTTATCTTTATCTTATGATAAACTGCAAAAATTCCATGGGCAACCTCATGGCTTATTGCAATGACGGCAAGTATGAGAATCCAATAAGTAAAATAAAAAGGAGGAAGAAATTCCAGTTTGAACACTTGCGGGAGATATGGAACAAGGGGGATTATTGGGGGCACTTTTATTGCCCTTACTACTTCCGGGCTGAACATGTAAACTTTCACGACAGTGTACACAAGATACAATCCCCACACCATAAGCACATATCCTGTAACAAGAGACAGATAACCGAGAACTTTCATGGTCTTCCTGTATTTTGTCCCAAGGTATTCTATCAGCTTTATTCCCCAGCTGGTTTTGTACAGGAACAAAAGCCCCTCTTTTTTCAGCCCCTGCTTTCTTGTATAGAGGAAGCTGGAAAAAAGTATAAGAAACACTGCCAGAAAAATCAAATCATAAAACAAGAAGTTCATTTTTATTTCTGTTACAATTTTATTTTTAATTTATTAGCGAACAGGAAAGATTTATCACTTTCTGTTTATCGGGCGAAAAGCCTTTTTTCCGCATTTCCTGCATCTGACCTTCCCCCTCATTACCTTCTGGGAGTCTGACCTGATTTTTGCCTGGCAGTTCTTGCATACAAATACGTTCTTAAAAAGCCTGTTTGTTGCTTCCGGGATTTTTGCCATTTTGATTATTTGTTCTTAGTTTATCTTTAAATTTTCCTTTTAATTATCTTTTTTCCTTCCACGTTCCAGTATTCCACGCTGGAATTTGTGTCAATCTCTGCCTTCAGCTCTTCTGGAACTTCAATATCAAACGTCTCGAAACTTTCCAGGTCCATCACGCTTGCTCTTTCTCCTACAGAAAGGACCTGTCCCTTTCTTTTGTCAATCATGGGGACTTCGAATCTTTCATGTCCTGGAGCAACCATTATCTTCTTTTGCCCGCTTATTATACTGGTGGCCTCAATCCTGCATTTGGAGGCCCCATGCTTTCCCGTTTTGCTGATATCGACTCTTTTTACCGTATAAGAATCACCATCAATTATTATGTTTGTTCCTGGCTTAGCCTCTGTGGCATTGATTATTTTTAAGACCATGAGTAGGCAAGCAAAAATATATTTAAAAATTCTTGCCTATTGCAAACTTAGAAAAATTGAACCATAACTTTAACAACTTTTAAAAATGCCATATTGGTTCTTCTTCAATGCCACTGAATAGAAAAGATTTTATTGAAATAGAATTCACAGGGAAAGTCAAGGGAGGAGAGGTTTTTGACTCAAATACCCGGGAAAACCTGGAAAAAATGCACGAAGGCCATAATCATCCCATTGAAGCAAAGCCATTCATCTTCTGTCTTGGAGAGCACATGTTTCTGGATGCAGTTGATGAATTCTTCATTGGAAAACCAGACAAGCCAGAAACCTACGAAATTGAATTGAAACCAGAGCAGGCATTCGGAAAAAGAGACCCCGCACTTGTGAAGATGATTCCTTTGAGAGTTTTTAAAGAGCACGGAACAAATCCTGTTCCAGGAACCATGTTAAACTTTGACGGAAGGATAGGAAAGTCCCTGACAGTTTCAGGAGGAAGGGTAATGATAGATTTCAACAATCCCCTTGCCGGAAAAACAGTCATATACAATATAGCAGTCAAACGAAAGATTGCAGATATTAACGAGAAAATATCTGCAGTTAACGAATTTCTTTTCAAGAGGGATTTTAAATTCACTGTTGACGGCAAAAAGCTCCTGATAAAAATAGAAAAAAAAGAAAAAGATATGAAAAAAATAATGGAAATGTTCACTGAAAAATTCAAGGAAATTCTTGATATGGATCTTGAGGTCTTGGAAATGCCTGAAAAAGAGGAAACCAGCGGCACAGACGGTTCAGAGAAAAAATAGGACAACAATTTTTATAAATAATAATTTGCTCCACTATATCATGGAAGATCAAGGAGTTTATGAAACAGAGCTTTCTTCTAATGTAAAAGAAGTTGACAAGGAACTTGAAGAGCTCCTGAAAAAGCAGGCTGCAAAAATCAAGGTAATTGGAGTTGGAGGAGGTGGAGGAAATTCCCTGAGCAGGATGAGGGAAATAGGAATCAAAGGGGGAGAGCTGATAGCAGTGAATACAGATGCACAAGACCTTCTCTACAGCAATGCAGACCAAAAAATCCTGATTGGAAGGGAACTTACGCAGGGTCTTGGAGCAGGAAGCAATCCAAAAGTAGGCGAAGAGGCAGCAAAAGAATCCGAATCAGAGATAAAGAAAAAAATTGCCGGATGTGACATGATTTTTATTACTTGTGGTTTAGGCGGAGGAACAGGAACAGGCGCAGCTCCGGTAATAGCGTCTCTCGCTAAAAAACAAGGTGCTCTGGTGATAGGTGTTGTGACATTGCCTTTCACCATAGAGGGAAAGAAAAGACTGGAAAATGCAATGGACGGACTTGAACGAATGGAATCTGTGGTAGACACACTAATTGTCATTCCAAATGACAAGCTCCTAGAACTTGCTCCGGAACTACCTCTTCACACAGCTTTCAAGATTGCAGATGAAATACTCACAAATGCCGTAAAAGGTGTCACAGAGCTCGTGACTGTCGCTGGTTTAGTCAACCTTGATTTTGCCGATGTAAAAGCAGTGATGGTTGATGGCGGAGTTTCTCTCATAGGGATGGGAGAGTCAGACAGCACAAACAGGGCTGCAGAATCTGTGGAAAAAGCAATCAGCAATCCTCTTCTTGACGTTGACATTTCAAATGCGACCGGAGCATTGGTTAACATAGTTGGAGGGCCAAATATGAGCCTTGACGAATGCAAGGTGATAATAGAAACAGTCGGAAACCAGCTGAGCCCTTATGCAAAACTCATATGGGGAGCGCAGATTTCTCCAGACATGGAAAAATCAATCAGAGTCCTTTTGATAGTAACAGGAGTGAAAAGTTCCCAAATATTAGGCCAGGGAGAAACAGTTGAAAGCATGAAGCACAGGGAAATAGAGGAAGAGCTGGGAATAGAGTTTTTTGAATAAAATGGGAAAAGCAGAAACAGACTTAAAAGATTCTTATGGAAACCCCCTAAGAAGCACAATTTATTTTGGAGGTGACGGGCTTGATGGAGATATTTATTTTATAACATTAGACGATGATGGCAAAACTTTCTTAGCTGAATCTTTAGAAGGTCTTGTTAAAATAGAAGATCATTCATTATTTGCAAGGCAGCTTATCCCTTTATCAAATCCACGTAATAATTTAGAATTTGCATTAACAAGACTCGTTGACCAAAATTGAATCATAAACCCTTAAAAACTATTTTTATCTGTATATAACATGAAACTAACAGAAGACTTAAAGGCGTTTTACGAAAAATCAAAAAGAGTCTGGCTTGTTCTTAGGAAGCCAAATAAAAAAGAATTTGAGATGGTGACCAAGGTCTCTGCTGTTGGAATCCTTCTTCTTGGTGTGCTGGGTTTTTTCATATCAATCCTTATCAAGCTTTTTTTTGTGAAGTAAAAAGAGAATTATTCTTTAAGAATTTTAATTTTGTATGAGTTTCTGAAAATCTTTAACTAAATCATACATACTCTTTTGTCCGGAAATTTCATATCTAATCTCATCGCCTAAGTCTTCTGCTGCTGAGACAAATCCATTCAAGTGCTCAAAAGATTTTTGTAATATAAGGGATATATCTGTAGGTAACAATCTACTTATGTCTGCTGTTTTTTTATCTTTTTCACATAACACTTCATGATGAATTCTCATTAATTCAATATAATCATTCTTACTAAGCAAATGGGGTCTGTGATTTAATTCAAAAAGACCGTTTTCGGAAAACCATATCGCATTAAGTGGTCCTCGACAATTTGCAGATTCTTTTGTACAAAAACCAAAAAGAAAAGATAAATCTGAAATATCAATTTTTAATCTTGCCCGATATTCTAGATTTCCTCCGAAGAAAAGAGGGTTGTATACACTTTGTTTTGATGGTGCATGTATATAATCAAAAACCCATTCCACTGGTTGTTTATTTCCTTTATTTGCCTTAAAATTTTGTTGGATTACTTTCCACCCTGTTAGACCACACATTATTTCATCTCCTGCTTTTTCTTTGCTTACGCACCAATATTCTCTTTTAAATGGACCTACTTGTAATGTCTCTGCTAATGCAGGCAGATCTTCCAAATTAGAATACCTATCTTTCATAGTTAGCTCTTGATAAGTCAACTTGCCATGTTCATAGGCAAAGCTTTCATTCTTACCTTCGTGTGTTTCATTTACCATTTTTACATTGAAGGATATCACCTTATAAATATAACCCCCCACTTAAGAAGGGGTAATAAGTATAATTTTAAATATGGGAAAGATTATGCATAAATGTGGATACAAAAATACTAAATCAGATAGGATTAAATAATTCAGAGATTAGAGTTTATTTCGCTCTTCTTGAATTAGATGAAAGTAGTGTTGGCCCAATTATAGAAAAAGCTAAGGTACAGGACTCTAAGATTTATTCTATTTTAGAAAAACTTATAGAAAAAGGACTTGTAAGCTTTATAATAAAGAATAATGTCAAACATTTTCAGGCTTCTAATCCTAAGAATCTTCTATCTATACTAAAAGAAAAAGAAATGTCAATTTCAGAGCAAAAAAGGGAGCTTGAAGAAAATATTCTCCCAATAATAGAAAAAAGGAGAAAATCTAAAGAAGAAAAACAAGAAGCAAATGTCTATGAAGGATTTGAAGGTCTTAAATCAGCATTTAACCTAATTTTGGACACTTTAGATAAGGGAGAAGAATATCTTGTTTTTATGCTTGGAGAGTCACTCACCGATAAAGATGTAATAACTTTTTTTCAGAACTATCACAAAAAAAGAATTGAAAGTGGGATTAAAGCAAGATTAATCTCAAACTTAAAATTTAAAGAAACAATAAATAAATACCATAAATACAAAGATATGCAAATAAGATTCACAAAACAAGCAATTCCAATAGGAACGTTTATTTTTAAAAATCATCATATGACAGTAGTCTATGGTGAAAAACCTACTGCATTTGTCATAAGGGCAAAAAGAAATTATGAATATTACAAAAACTTTTTTGAAGAAATGTGGAAACTTTCTAAGAGATAATTTATGCTCAAAAATCTAGAAAAATAAAATATTCAGGTAGATTTATAAAGTTTATATTTTAAGTTGTTGTTATCATGCAGATTAATTACACACCTAAAGTTGCCAAAGAAATAAAAGCCAGATTCCACCAGAAAGGCTGGAATTTCTATCCAGGTGGAGAAGGATGTCTTAACGAAGAAGAAACAATCCTAAAAGGCCCGACAACAAAATTGCAAAGAAATGTTCCATACGTATTACTTCCTCTGGCCAAAAATCCTATGAATCCTGCTGAAGTAGGCAGGATATTTGATGAACTTGCTACTCGACTTAACAGACAAATGCCCACCATAACAGTAAACGGCAGAGGGCATCCTCTTACCGGAATCACGCTTGAAAAGGAATCAGTTCACGTCCATACTCCTGATTGTCTTCGCGTGCCTTATGAAAAATTTATAGAGTCGCTGGATTCAATCGTCCAGGTATAATGCATTACATTCTTTTTTAAAGATTATTTTCGTTCATCATTCAGGCAAAGTTTATAAACCACCATAATTAGATAATCTAAGCTGCTTCTTAAAATATTAAGAGGTAGACAGAGCTCAATCAATCAAATTCAATCAAATAAAAAATAAAAGAAAAAACAAAAAGAACAAAAATGATTTTCATAATAAAAGTAACGACGAACAAAGAAGAAAAAGCCGTCGATATGATAGCCAGCAGAGCAGAAAAAAAAGGGCTTAATACTTATGCTGTTTTAAGGCCCCATGGTCTTAGGGGGTATGTTCTTCTAGAGGCAGAAGACAGGGAAAGCGCAGAGGAATCTGTGTTCAATCTTCCGTATGTAAAGGGAATAGTCGGAAAAACAATAGGTTACGAGGAAATAAAAAACATGGTTGAGCCCTCTGTTACATCAATCTCAATAAAGGAAGGGGACATAGTTGAAATAATAGCCGAGCCATTCAAGAAAGAAAAAGCGAAAGTTTTAAGAGTTGACAAACAGAAAGAAGAAGTTGTTGTTAGCTTACTGGGCGCTGTCGTGCCATTGCCGGTAACAATAAAAATGGACAATGTAAGGGTCATAAGGCGCGAAGAGCACGAGGCTATTGAAGAGTAAGAAGGAAGATAAAATAATCAGAAAAAACAAAATAAAAAATGCAGATTAAACTTTTGGTGGAAGGCGGGGACATGCAGCCAGGTCCTGCACTTAGCCAGAAGCTCGGACCTGCAGGAGTAAACATAGGCCAGGTCATACAGAAGGTGAACGAGGCGACAAAGGGATTCAAGGGAATGAAGGTTCCCGTCGAGGTTGAGATAGACCTTTCAACAAAAGAGATGGAAATAAAAGTATTTTCTCCGCCTGTAACAGAACTGCTTAAAAAAGAGCTGGGAATAGAGAAAGGCTCTGCCCTCCAGAAAAAAACAAAGGTCGCAAATGCTTCAATAGAGCAGGTAATCTCTGTATCAAAGACAAAATTTCCAAATCTTCTGAGCAAGAACCTTAAAGCAGCTGTAAAGAGCGTCTTGGGAAGCTGCACGAGCCTCGGGATCCTGGTTGAAAATAAAAGCCCTCTTGAAGTCACACGAGAAGTAGAGGAAGGGAAATATGATAGGGAAATTAAGGAAGAAATAACAGAAACTTCTTCGGAGAAAAAAGAAAAATTAGATGCTTATTTCGCTAAGGTATTGGCTGATCAGGAAAAGATAAGGCAGCAGGAAGAGGCTGCAAAGGCAGCTGCAGAAGCCGCAGCTGTAGCTCCAGCAACAGCAGCAGGAACAGCAGAAGAAGGAAAGAAACCAGAAGAAGGCAAAGAAGCAAAAGCAGCAGTCAAAACAGAGCCGGAAAAAGAGAAAAAGGAAAAGAAACCGGAAAAATCAAAGGAAAAGAAATAATTTATAAACATTCCACGACCCCTTTTTATCAAGGGGGTTGTGGTCTAACCTGGTATGACTAGAGGTTTGGGACCTCTCAATCCCGGTTCAAATCCGGGCAACCCCATTTTTAAAACAGAACACTTTAAAAACCAAATTTCTAATTAATATTGTAGAAGATGTCATCAAAATTAAAAAAAAATAAATCGGCAGGAAGATTCGGAGCACGCTACGGAAAAAGGCCAAGAGCTTACCTTGCTGTTGTAGAGGAGAAACAGAAAAAAAAGCAGAAATGCCCTTTTTGCGGAAAGCTCGGGGCAAAAAGGCTTTCCAAGGGGATATGGAAGTGCTATAGGAAAAAATGCGGTAAAAAATTCGCATCTGATGCTTACTACTTAGAATGAAAATAAAATTAAATTTAAGGGAAATTGACGGTTAAGAAACCGTAGGTGTCTTACTATGCCAACCTATAAATGTTTCAAGTGCGGAAAGAAAATCCAGGACACAAACCTGCAAAAAAGGTTTGTCTGCCCTAGCTGTGGGGGCAAGATTTTTTACAAGCCAAGAACCCATGTAAAAAAAGTAAAGGCAGTTTAAAGTCTTGGACAAATTAAAACCCAGATAAAGCCTTAATTTTAATATGAAAGAAGACAGAGGACAGGAAAACAATAATTCAAAGAAGAAAAAAGAAATGAGCATACAGGAATTGCAGATGCTGGAGCAAAATCTGCAGAATATTTTTCTGCAAAAACAGGCTTTTCAGATTGAAATGAGGGAAACACAGGCTGCCCTGAAAGAACTGGAAAAATCTGGTGAAGAAGTGTTCAAAATAATCGGACAGCTGATGATAAAAACAGACAAAAAAGAAATGAAAGAAGAACTTGTCAACAAAGAAAAGATTTTGGATCTTAGAATCAGGAGCTTTGAGAAGCAGGAGCATACGCTTTCAGAAAAACTTTCAGAGCTGCAGACTGAAATTCTGAAATAAAAATCAGCAACGTCGTGAAAAAACGTGAAAAAACCATATACAAAATAATTACGAAATCTTTATAAATATCTCAAATTTAAATTGATTATGGTTTTCGATGCAATAAAAAGGGCATTCTCAAGGGCTGCTGGTGGTGATAGTGCTGGAGACGAATATCTTGAGATAGATTTGGGAAAAGAAGAGGCACAGCAGAAGGTTTTTGTGAAGCTTTTTGCACTTAAGGATTATGAAGAAGTAACCAACATACTTAATTTTCTCAGGGAAGGATACACGATAGCTGTCATTGACATAAAAACCCTGAGGCAGAGAGATCCAATAGAACTGAAAAGAGCAATCTCCAAGATAAAAAAGACCTCAGATGCAATGGAGGGGAATATTGCCGGCTTTGGAGAGAATGTTGTCATAGTAGCTCCTTCCTTTGCAAAGATTCACAAGGAAACAATGCCAGTAAAAGAAGAGAAGAAAGAGTTCACCAGCAGGTGGGATTAATTCTTTATAATTTCTAAAAAAGCCCTATTCTAACAAGATGACGATTTAATCTTTATATTAAAAAATCTAGCTTAAGGTTTTGATTTTCCTCTGCTATTAATATATAATAAGATAAATTGGCTTAAGCTGATTAGAATGCTCTTCTGTTATTGTATATAATATAGCAAAAGTTCAAACTTTTGCTATTGAAAATACTGTTTTCAGTGCAACAACAATTGTTGCGGGAACAAACAAAGCGAGAAGCGCTCCAAAAACAGATGTGACTGTTGGGCCTATGCCTATTCCCAGCAACGAGCCTGTAACGCTGTCCATTCCAAATCTGCTCACTATGACCAAAACAGCTCCTGCCCAGAGGAAAGTATGCGATTCGCTAGCTCTTATATTAAAATAGCCAACAATAAGCCCAAGAATCACCAATATCGCATAAATCTGGGCGTTGTACTGGGAAAGGGAAGGAAAAGGAAGCAGCGTTGTCGACAGACCGATAGCAACAGCCAATATGACGCCTATCAAAAAAGTCCATGCTCCTAAAGAGTTCTCCCTGGCAGTTATCACCATCTTCTATTACTATTTCATAGATCTCTGAATTATATAAATTTTTGTTATCTTGGAATTATTAAGGAAATAATGCAGAATATTGGTAAAAATAAATGTATACAAAAAAATATAAATCTTTATAAACCATAGTAACTGCAGAATGATTACAGAAAAATGAGACAAAAATCTTTAGGCCTCTTCGCCTTGAGCATTCTTGCGTTGATTCTAGTAATGGGAATGGGGAGTGCTGTTACTTTGGCTGAATGGCCTTTGACCACAAATGCGGCTCCAATAAATGTTGCGGCAAATCTTAATGCAGGAAGTTTAACTGCTGGCACGGGTATATCGGGTCTTACTTTTGATGCTGCAAACGGAGCTACTGGTACTGGTTGGAATCAGGGAGCTATAGGTCCTACTGATTATTATCAGGTAACATTAACGGCTATCTCAGGATTTAATTTTAATATTAGTTCTATTTCTTTCAGTCAGATCTCAAATGATGTTACTACAAATATGAATTTTGATGTTAATTGGTCTAAAGACAATTTTGTTACTTCAACTAATATTGTTTCAGTAGGAGTTTCTACAACAACTAGTACATTATCTCCAACTAATACTAATATAGGCTTAAATAGCGGGGAGACATTAACGTTAAGAATTTTTGGTAATAATTCCGATAATTCAGCTACTGAAACTTTTAGCGTTAAAAACCTAAACTTACAGGGAACAGTTACACCAGTTTCAGCAACCGTCCCCCCAGAAGTTGCCTCATGCACTGCTCTTACAAATCCCGGACAGCTAAACATCAAGGGAATAGACTTTTCAAACAATGGATTGCAGTACCTCACGTTCGGGGAAGACGATCAATGGTTCCCATTTGAAGAAATAGAAGCTGATCTTGAAGTTGAGAATGATGGAAATGACGATGTTGATGATATATCTGTTGAATGGGGTCTTTGGGACACAGACAAAAATCAATGGATAATTGACCTTGATGAGGAAGACGAGATAAACCTTAAAGACGGGGATGAACAAACACTCACAGTCGCATTTACAATAGACGACGATATGGATGTTGACCTGGATGAGATTACCGACGGGGATAATTATAGGCTTTATGTTGTTGCAACAGGAACAGTTGACAATTCAACTTCTCCTGAAACATGCGCTTCTGATTTTGAGCCAGTATCCATAGTAATAGAGAGCGACTTTGTTATTCTTAATAATTTTGAAGTCCCTGAATCTGCACAATGCAGCGAAACTGTTACTGTAACTGCTGATGCATGGAATATAGGCGATAACGACCAGGATGATATTTCTGTGCTTGTTTCTAATAGTGCGCTTGGAATCGACGAAGAAATCACTGTCGGAGATATAGATGCCTTTGACAATCAGAAGATTTCATTGTCATTCACTGTTCCTGGTGATGCAGACGAGAAAACCCATGCATTGAGCTTTGAAGTTCTTGATGATAATAGCGATGTATATGAAAATGACTTTGATGATGACAAGGCAGAATTCACAGTTCCTTTGACAGTTGAAAACTGCGGGGAAGTTTCAGAAGAAACAGGTAGCCTTTCTGTTGCGGCAAACATAGTTTCAGGAGGACAAGAAGGCAAGCAGATGGTTGTCAAAGTAACAGTAACTAACACTGGAACAACCCAGAAGGTTTATGCTCTTTCAGCAGCAGGATTTGAAGACTGGGCGTCTTCTTACTCTCTCGACAAAAGTTCATTGGTGCTTGCTCCAGGGCAATCCGGAGATGCATCTGTAACTCTTGATGTAAACGATGATGCAGCAGGAAGCAGGACATTTTTCCTTGAGTTTGTTTCAGAAGGGAAACTGGTAAGGCAGCCTGTCACTGTTTCAGTAGCTGAAGGCAGAACAGCCGGAATAACAGGACTTTTCACAGAAGGAAACTGGTACCTTTGGGGAATAGGGATATTGAACGTTCTTCTTGTGATAATCATAATAGTTGTCGCAGTGAGAATAGCAAGGAAATAGTTATCTCTTGCCACAACAATAAAATTCTGACTTTTTACTACCAATTAACTTAATAAACTTGTTTTGGTTTTTCTTAAATATTAAAAATGAAAAATCTTGGAAGAGAGGCATTGAATATGATATGGAGATACCTTATTCTGGTTATAGTTGCTGTTCCGAATCTCTGGCTATTCTATCTGTTATTTACGCCATTGACAGTTTATCCTGTTTACTGGCTTCTAGGGCTTTTTTATGATGCCTCTTTGCTGGGAAAAGGTATTGTTG